>Ga0307287_10000019_pt1 | contig 55781 bp, 63 predicted proteins | sample ER_DNA_141_FD_194485 | JGI IMG/M metagenome (GOLD analysis project Ga0307287, IMG submission 194485) | Bulk soil microbial communities from the East River watershed near Crested Butte, Colorado, United States - ER_DNA_141 | ecosystem: Environmental > Terrestrial > Soil > Floodplain | place...
AATTGCGCGTCGAAGCGCCTGGCACGATCCAGGCGGCGATCAGCAGGGCTCCGGCAGAGAGGAGCCAGGCGCCGAGCAAACCCACCGGGTGGATGCGCGGGCGAGCAGGAGCCCAGACGGGCCTCTCGCCGTATTGAGATCGTATCCCTGTCGATGTCACGCGCAGAGGCCGATTGTGCGACCTGACGGGCCCGCTCATGTCATCCCAAGAGGGCGAAGAAGCACACGCCACGCTTCGGTCACCGTTCGCCTCACGTTCATCCCATGGGGACGATGTGTCGCTGTGGGCCGTGGCCGAAACTCGCTGGACGTGGCCGAGACTTGCATGGAGAGAGGTAGGTCATGATCTGGGCGATCCTTGCGTTGATCGGCGTCCCGCTTTGGCTGTGCGGCACCGCGATTCTCGTTCTCGTCCTTCGGAACCGGAACTTGCGGAAGCGCCCGGGATCAATGCCGGCGCGAGTACGGGTCGCAGGAAAGGGACGCTGGCACCCGGGACACGGTCTCTGGGTGCACGACGTCTTCGCCTTCCGCGGCAGCCCGGCAGCCTGGAAGGAGAACCTCGTCCAGGTCGGGAGCGTCTCGGCACACCCCGCGAGCGGGGAGGAGAAGAAGGGCTTGCACCGGCTGAGCGACGACGTTGTCGTCGCGACCTTCGAGCTCGTTCCGAAAGGCTCGCTCGAGCTCGCCGCGAGCGCGGAGCATGCGTCGCTGCTCCTGGGGCCGTTCGCCAAGGTGGCCGCGGTCCCGGAACCGGCGGTGGCCGGTTCGCAGGTTGCGACGACGACCTGACGACGTTCAGGTAAAGCAGCGGGACCGAGATGGACACCAAGACGATCGACTTTTACCTCGTCGTCGAACTGTTCTTGTTGCTCCTGATCGGGATCGGACCGAAGATCGCGCTCGTGCCGTTCCTCGACGTCACCGCGGGCATGGACGCCGCCACAAAAGGGCTGGTGATTCGAAAGATGCTCACCACGGCGAGCGTGGTCGCGGCCATCTTGGTCGTCTTCGGTGAATTGCTGACGCGGCTTCTCCACTTCTCTACCGGAGCACTCGCCGTCGCTGGCGGCGTCGTTCTGCTGATCATTGCCGTGTCCATGGTGCTCGGGTGGGGGGACGGCTCCAAAGCGCAGACCTCCGTGACGGACAAGGAACCAATGCAGCTGGCCGTGTATCCCCTGGCTATCCCTTACCTCCTCAATCCCGTGGGAATAGTCGTGCTCGTGACGGTCTCGGCGGAAGCCGGGTCGATTGGTCGCGTCGGCCTGGTAATCGGGATCCTCGCGTTGGTGCTTGCGCTAGACGTCGCCGTGTTTCGTTGGGCCAACAAGGTCAGCGAGCGTCTCGACGAGAGCCGGATGCTCGTGACCGAGAAGGTCTTCGGCTTTCTGCTGGCTGCGCTCGCCGTCGAGCTCGTCCTGACCGGGCTCGACAGCGTCGGCGTAGTCCACCTCACCGGTCATTGAAGGGATGCGCACCCCGGTAAGGAGATGCGCATCCCTTCCTCATGGCTCCCTTAGCTAGGTCGTTCTTCCGGCTTCGGGGAAATCGGCTGCCGCAGCGCCGACGGCCACGAGGTCTGCGGGGTGAATCCATTCGTCGGCGAGGGCGATGCCGCCCGCCTCAACGATCTTGTCCCTGAGCGGAATCGCCCACTGATGCTCGATCAATGCAACGGCCGCGCTGCTGCCCGGCGGGATCGCGTCTGCCAGATACCAGACCTCCGTCTCGTCGAGGATGTGGCCGTCCTCGGCCTCGAGGGCGCCGGCCAGAGCGGTGCTCATGCTCTCCTCCTCGTTGCCCGTGCCCAGCCCCACGAGGGCGCCGACCATCGCGCCGAAGTCCATCGCCTCGTCCTTGCTCAGGTCGCTCGTCTGGATGACTTCGAGCTCCCCGTCCTCGGTCTTCGTGACGAAGAGGAGGTCGATCAACCGGATCACGCCGCCGTCCTTGAGCCGTTCCAGCTCGGGCATGATCTCACCGTCGAAGCGGGTGCGGTCGAACTCGAGCACCAGCATCTGGACCGGCCCGAACGGCATCGCCTCGGCGGGACTCATGCCGTCTGCAGAAGCTTCTGCTTCTGCTGGTCGAATTCGTCCTGGGTGAGGACGCCCTGATCCTTCAGGTCGCCCAGCTTCTTGAGCTGGTCGATCGTGGCGTCGGAGATGCCACCAGCGGCGGGCGCCGCGGGCGCAGCTTCGTCTTGACTGCCATCGTCCTGCTCGGCATCTTGGTCGCGTCCCTCCTGGATCTTCTTACCGGCGTAGTACGCGCCCCCGCCCACCATCGCGGCACGCATGAGCGGCCGGCGTCGTCGCCTGAACATGGTTGCTTACTCCTTCCTACTAGACACCGACGGGCTGCTTCGAGCCGTGGAGCTCCTCCTGCAACTCCTCCTCGGCCTTCTTCGACAGCGAGGACTTCAGCACCGTGCCGCCGAACTTGCGGAGCGCCTCCACCGCCTTGTCCGGTGTGATCTTCTCGACCACGAGGAATAGTGCGGAGGTCCCCGGCTCGAGCATGTCGCGGACCTGCTCCTGGAACGCCTTGTCGATTCCTGACTTCTCGAGCTTGCCCATGAGCGCACCGAGGCCGGCACCGATCGCCATACCGAAGAACGGCACGAAAAAAAGCACACCGAAGAGCAGTCCCCAGAACATCCCGTATGAGGCGCCTCCGCCCACGGGGTGGTGGTTCGTCGTCACCTTGAACTTGCCGTCCTTGTCCCGAACGATCGCGGCGATCGCATCGGGCTGGATGGTCAGCTCGTTCGCGAGGCGCTGCGCTTCTTTCTCCGCCTTGAGCGCTGTCGTCTCGTCTGGATAGCCAATCGCAATCAGATCCGACACTAATCTCCCCGTGGCTCGACTCGGGTCAATTCCTCCCCGTCGCCGACGAGATTGACGGAAGAGTCGCGCCGGGACATCGTCCGCTTGGGATGAAAGCGGCTCTGCCTCCGCGCCCTTCACGTTCGTCATCCCATCCGGACGATGATGTCGGGAGGGCGGTCGTCTTTGCTGATCTTGTCCGGCCTCGAGAAGGCGGGCTGTAGCCGACGGGAGGTCTTTCATGCGAACGACTCAGGACTATGAGCTCCAGGGAAGCTACGTCTCGGCTGCAGGGGACGACGGCTCGAAGGGCGCTGGCTGGGTCACCTTCGCGGCCGTGCTGCTGGGGCTCGCCGGAACCTGGAATTTCATCGACGGGATCCTCGCAATCTCTTCGTCCAGGGTCTACACCGGCGAGTCCGTCTTCGTGTTCGGCAACCTCAACACCTGGGGCTGGATCGTGTTGATCCTCGGCGTCACCCAGCTGATTGCGGGGGCAGCGCTCTTTGCCGGCAGTGAGTTTGCCCGCTGGTTCGCGATCGCGGTTGCCGGGCTGAATGCCATCGGCCAGCTGCTGTTCGTTCCGGTCTACCCATGGTGGGCGATCGCGATGTTCACGATGGACATCCTGATCATCTACGGCTTGGCGGTCTACGCAGGCGCGCGGTTGCGCGTCGCTTGACCGGCCGGTCGTCGTGATGCGCACGGAGGGCGAGGATGAGGTGCCGCACACGGCAGAGTGCGCAGACGCGGCGCGTCGAGGGGACGACGTAGCAGCCGCGGTCGCTGTGGAGTTGCGCGTCCGGGCCGGTCGTTAAGGTGGCTCGAATCTTGGCCGTGGTCGAGAGAACGGCGTGAGAGCCCACTTTCCGAGACATCGTCAGCGCAAGGACGCAGCCGGAATTGCGGTCGGTCGTGACGGCATAGACATCAGCGTCAGCGAGCTGGAGGCCTTGTCGACGGTGTTTTCCCCACCGCGGTGGCTGCGTGACCTCGGCCGTGCGTCCTGGCTTCTCGTCGGGGTTTTCGCGCTGCTTGCGGGGCTGATCTGGCTCCTCGGCGTCACCTACACGATCGTGGGGCCCGTCGTCGGCGCGGCAATCGTGGCGACGGTCGCGATGCCGCTGGTGGCGAAACTTGAGCAGCACATGCCCCGTGCCGCAGCCGCCGTAATCGTCCTGCTCGGACTGGTCGCGCTCGGTCTGGTGGTCGTGGTCATCGTCATCGGCGGGATCGTTGGGCAGGAGTCGGAGATCGGAGACCACGCGAGCAGCGCAGCGGACAAGGTTCAGGGCTGGCTCGAGAGCGCCGGTGTCGACCAGTCCGGAGCGTCGAGCGCCACGTCGGGCGTCAAGTCAGACATTCCGAGCATCATCTCGACCCTTGTCGGCGGTGTCGTGAGCGGGATCAAGGGTTTGACCTCGCTCGCCTTCGGCCTTTCTTTTGCGATGCTCAGTCTCTTCTTCCTGCTCAAAGACGGCCCGTCGTTACGAGCGTGGGTCGATCGCCACCTCGGGGTCCCCCAACCAGTCGCGCAGACGATCACGGGCGGTGTGATCAGATCGCTGCGCGGTTACTTCCGAGGCGTGACCGTTGTCTCGGCTTTCAACGGCGTTGTCGTGACGATCGGGGCGCTGCTCCTCGGAGTGCCTCTCGCGGGGACGATCGGTGTCGTTACGTTCGTGACGGCGTACATCCCGTACATCGGAGCTTTTGTCGCCGGTGCCTTCGCCGTCGTGATCGCACTTGGCGCGAGCGGGACGACGACCGCCTTGATCATGCTGCTGATCGTCCTGCTCGCCAATGGCTTGTTGCAGAACCTCGTCCAGCCGTTCGCGATGGGCTCCGCCCTCGAGCTCAACCCGCTCGTCGTCCTCGTGATCACCATCGCCGCCGGCTGCCTCTTCGGGACGCTCGGTCTCATACTCGCCGCACCGCTTCTGTCCGCGGCGGTGCACATCACCGCAGACCTCGCGCGCGCTCGTGCGAGGGAGGCGGCGGAAGCCGCCGCAACGGAAAGCTCGTCACCGTTACCCGAGCCTTCGCCAGCCGCTCTCTAGGAGAGGGCTGACCGGGCGACGTGGGCCTCGAGTGCGTCGTCAACAAGGAGAAAGCGTCCTGACGCGCCGACCAGCTCGCCGCTCGGCCTTCCGTCGGCGGACGCGCGGCCGTCAGCGGTCAAGTGACTGCCTTCAGCCCACCAGAATCAGTTGAGGGCTTCCAGCGCCGTCGCAACGTCAAAGCCCAAAGCCAGAGCCAGCTTCGGTGCCGCCGATACGACGCGTGCGACACCAAGGGTGGGCATGACCGCCAGCAGACAGCCGACGATCTCGTCGTTTGAGGCTCCGGCGCGCCGCGCTGACTCGAGGGTCCACATGTAGGCAGGCGTCTCGGCGTCGATCGCTATGAGCGCGCCGAGCCGAACAAGGGCGTGCGCCTTCGCGTCGAGCGCGGAGGCGGTGAGGTTGACACGGTCACTGGACAGCAGTTCGTCGACGTACGCTTCGTCTGCGATCGCAACCTTGCAGAGCGTGGTCTCGTGGCGTTTCACGGCAACCCGACCCATTCCAGCGCGGGACCGCCTGTTCGGCATCATCCCCCGTGGGTGAAAGGTCAGACTGGGCGTTTGGTCGCGTCGACGAGCCCCAGCCTTGCGGCACGGTCGATGGCGTCACTGCGGCTGGATACCCCGAGCTTTCGGTAGACGGAGATCGCCTGGGTCTTGATCGTGTTGCGCGAGACGAATAGACCCTCGCCGATCTCGCGAAAGGAGAGGTGCGTTGACAGGAGTGGAAGCAGGCGAAGCTCTGCACCTGTCAGGCCGGCGCTACCTCTGCCGTGCTCAGGCATCGCGCCAACTTCGCTCTCGAGAGCATCCACCTGCGCGGAGAGGACACCGACGTGCGGATAGATAGCGAGCATCTTGCGCATCTCGAGCAGGACCGAGCGCGCTTTGTGGTCGCCGAGGGCGAGGTACGCCCGTGCGAGCTCGAGCTGCGCCTGGAGCGTCAGCCACGGGAACAGCGCCCGGGACAGGAGCGGCTGAAGCCGCTCGGCCTCCGCGAGATGAGCCCGAGCCTGGTCCCAGCGGCCGTGACGGAGCGCCGCCCGCGCGGCAACTGCAAGTGCGATCGCGCTGGTCACGTATTCATCGAGGTGCTGATGATCGACGAGCTCCTGTGCCTCGAGCGCGAGCGCTTCAGCTGTGGCAGGATCGTCACGGGCGGCGGCGATGAGCGATCTCTCGCTGAGTGCAACCATGCGCGTGTCCGTCGCGCCCAACCGTTCTGCTTCTCCTGCCGCGGCACTGAGAAATGCATCACCACGCTCGTTCTCACCGAGAAGCACATGTGCTGATCCGAGCATCAGAAGTGCTGCCGGGCGCAGCAGGCTGTTTCGAGGCAGTCCGGCGAGCCCGGTCTCTGCGTCGGAGAGCATTTGATACACCCCGTCGCGGCAGAGCGCTGCGCGCAGGACCGCGATCCAGGGGCCCAGCGACGTGCAGCCGTCGGGGAGTGTGCCTGTGAACTCTCCGTGCTCGGCAGCGTGAAGCCACCGCTCGGCCTCGGCGGGTCTGCCGCCGAGTGCGTGCACCCAACCTCCTTGGAGCGCGACAGCCGGGTAACGTTCGAGCAGGGCTTGGTCGTCGAAGCGCGCGAGCCACCGCTCGACCGAGGTGACGCGGCCTCCGTAGTAGACCGGTAGCGCGATCGCGGTGATGATGCGTGCGGCCCGGGCGAGGTCTCCGCCCGCAAGCGCATGCTCGAGTGCGGACTCTGGATCGCGGTGCAGCTCGAACCAGTCGGCTGCGCGCCTGTGCACGAGAGCGAACAGCTGCGGCTCCCGCTCGGCGAGCTCGCGCTGGAGGAGGTCGCGGAAGAGATGGTGGTAGCGGTACCACTGACGCCGGTGGTCGAGCGGCACGAGGAAGAGGTTCGAACGTTCGATCCTCTCCAGCTCGCGTGCTGATCCCTCGTCGTCCAGCACGGCGTCGCAGAGAGAACCGCACATCCGATCGAGCACCGAGGTTCGTCGCAGGAAACGCAGTACTCCCGGCCGCAGCTGCGCCAGATATTCGGAGCGGAGGTAATCGGCCATGTGCCTGTCGTCGCCGGCGAAGGCCGCGACTCGGTCGGGGCTGTCTGGACGTATCTGCTCCTCACGCATCGCAAGCGCGGCGAGGTAGAGAGCAGCTGGCCAACCCTCGCACTGCTCGACGAGCTCCGCCACCTCTGCCAGGCTGAAGTCGGCGCCGGTCGCGCCTAGCAGCAACTGCGCCTCGTTGGGGCTCAGGGCAAGCTGGTCAACGCCGATCTCGGACAGGCGGCCGCTGGCGCGCAGAGCGGCGACAGCCAGTTTCGGGGAAGCACGCCCCGCAAACACGAGCAGCGAGCCCTCAGATGCTTGGTCCGCGACCGTGCAGACCGCGTCGAGTCCTTCCCTCGACCGCAGTAGATGCGTGTCGTCGAGGACGACGACCACCGGCTGGTCGAACGTGGCGAGTGCCGATCCGAGTCGAGGGACCGCCGACGTCCAGATCGAAGGGCCGGGTCGGCCGAGGGTGTCGAGCACGTCTCCGTCGAGCGGCTCGATGGCATGAAGCGCCAGCGCCAAGTGTCTGAGCAGGACGATCGGGTCGTTGTCTCGATCGTCGATCGAGATCCACGCGAAGGGGCGCGCATCACGCGCTGCCCACTGCGCGAGCACCGTCGTCTTTCCGTAGCCGGCGGGAGCGGTGAGGATCGCGATCGGCTGCGCCAGTGCGCGCAGGCGGTTCACCAGTGCGGTTCTCGAGACCGTCCCGGAGCGCAGTGTCGGCACGTGAATCTTCGACTCGACGATGTCGAAGGGCGGGGCCGGCGAGCGCTTCAGCGCCTCTCGCGCGCTTTGCGCACGCGCCGAGGTGGCTTTTGCCGGGTTTAGCGCGGCGCGCCGAGCTGCACCGCCGCGAGCTTCCGTGGGGGGTGCGGTCGCAAGTTTTGCTTTTGATCTAGACATCCAGCTCCCTGCGGCGGCGGGCCCTCGGAAAACCGAGGCTTTCGACCGGGGAGCTAGGGCCGAACTCGCGACCGGCGGGCGTCAGGGCAGATCGCGTCTCCATCTTCCTCATTGCAACGCGCCGAGTCAAGTGTGCGAACAACTCTCGCAAGCAGGTGTGTCCACCAGCATGCGAGTTGTTCACCACTCCGCAATATTCGTGCACGTTCAGGTCGGCGGTAGCAGCGGGTGGCCGTCGAGGACACCCTCCGCGACCTCGACGACGCGGCGGTTCGACTTACGCGCTTCAAGGCGAATCAGGGAAAATGCGGCGTCCTCGCGGATCGAGTGACGTTCCATCAGGATTCCTTTGGCACGCTCGATGACGGCGCGTCGCCCAAATGCTCCTTCGAGGCTGTGATACTCCGCGAAGCGGCGGAGCACGATCTCGATCATGTTCTGCCAGGTGCTCGGCTCGTCGTCCACGATATAAGCGAAGACGCCGAGCTTGGCCGCTTCTCTGACGAAGCCGTCGTCGGCTCCGTGGAGAATGGCGATCACGGGGCACGCGGCCTCCTTGACGATGGCGTCAATGAGATCCAGCGCATGTCTCGCGTCCCCTCCTACTCCGACGAGCGCAACGTCCGGCTGCAGACGCTGCGTCACTTCTCCCACCTCGTTGGAGCTGATCGCGCGCGCGATCACCTCGTGGCCGAGGGACGCGACGAGTGGTGCGACGATCGCGAGCCGGTCTTCTCGCTCGTTCGCGATCAGAACGCGAAGATCCTGCGCGGAGGCGTCCACGGTTACCTGAGCGCGCACCGAAGTGCGACGGGGGGGTCGCCGCCCCAGGCTCGTCTCGCTGAGTCTTGGAGAGAACACGAAGTCACGTTGTGCGGGAGGTGTTTTCGGATGTGTCTGTCGGCCGGTCCCCTTTCCCGGCGTCACGCCACCGACGCCTCTGTAGAGCATTCCAGTAGCGGAGTGCACATCGCATCGGGCGGGAGTGGGGGTGGACGTACGACACTTGTGCGATGCCGGCCTACGTCATTTGGCGCATGGCTTTCTCGGCGCTAACCTGATCAAGGACCGTTAGCCTCTGTCGAGGGGGGTTCAGGAACGAGCACCGAGACCCACGTCTATCTGGATCGTCAGACGTTGCCTCGCTCGGCGACGGCTTTTGTGCGCCGCTCGAGCGCTGCCCGCTACGTCGGTGGAGTGCTCCTCCTCGCACTCGCCTACTACGGGACGGCGAAGCTCGCGCAGTCGCTCCGGTTCACAGCGTCTGTTTCGGCAATCTGGCCGCCCGCCGGACTCGGCATCGGCGCCCTCTACCTGTGGGGCATCCGCTGGTGGCCCGGAATCTTCGTGGGTGAGTTGCTCGTCAACGGAGAACTCCTCGGAGGCAACAATGGACTACCGCTTGGAAGCTTGATCGGCCAGCAAACGGGCAACATGGCCGAGATCGTCGTAGGGGCACTGCTCCTCCGCCGGCTGATCGGCCGGCGTGCGGCGCTGGATCGAACCGAGCAAGTCGCCGGACTGCTGCTTGCTCTTGGGACCGCTACGGCGATCAGTGCGACTGTCGGCACCGTGTCGATGCTCGCCGGAGACGTCATTACCGCCTCCGAGGCGCCGAACTTCTGGCGGACCTGGTGGCTTGGCGACTCCGCAGGCGGGCTCGTCGCGCTGCCGCTCCTGATCACCTGGGTGAGGGCTCCCGTAGAGGCCTGGCGCCGGCTCGCTACGTGGGAGGGCGCTCTCCTGCTCGTAACTGTCGCGGTGCTTGCCGTGTTGTCCGTCTCGATCAACGAATCGGTGACCTACATGGTGTTTCCAGCGTTGATCTGGGCGGCGTTTCGATTCGGCCCTCCAACCGCCGCGCTGTCGGTTGCTATCGCTGCCGGAATCGCGATTGGGATGACCGCGGGCGAGATGGGGGCTTTCTTCAAGCACCCCATCGACGACAGGGTCCTGGCCACGCAGCTCTACATCGCTGTTGCGGCGCTCACGGCGCTCTTTCTCAGTGCGGTGGTGAGCGAACGCAAGCATTCCACCAGTGAGTTGCTCGAGGCGCGGACGCATGAGGGTGAGCGCGCTCTGGAGGAGCGGCACCGGATCGCACGCGAACTTCACGATTCCGTCTCGCAGGCGTTGTTCTCGACGGTGCTGCAGACCCGCACGGCTCAGAAGGTGCTCGAGCGGGAAGAGATCAGCGTGGCCGGGCCCATCGGCCGCGCCCTGCGCTCCATCGGAGAGCTGACCCGGGCCGCTCAGAGCGAAATGCGCGCTCTCATCTTCGAGCTTGGGAACGACGCCGTGTCAGATGGCTTTGTCGAAGGTCTCAGGAGACATGCGGTGACGATCGGCGGCCACAACGGGCTGATCATCGATGTGGAAGGGCCCGACCACCGCGTGCCGCTTTCTCCGAGAGTCGAGACTCAGCTTTTCGGCATCGGGCGCGAGGCGCTCTCAAACGTCATCAAGCACGCTCGGGCAAGCAGGGTGACCGTGGTCGTCGAGGACCGGCTGGGACGCGTGTTCGTCGAGATCAGCGACGACGGACGTGGGTTCGACCCGTCCGCAGAGCGCCCGGGTCACTACGGCCTCGAGTCGATGCGCAGCCGCGCCGCCGAGATCGGTGGGCTCCTGACGATTACGAGCATTCGCGATCGAGGCACCGTCGTTCGTGTGGAGGCTCCGCTGGAAGCAGAACGGCGGCGGGATGGCGCTTGAGCGCGAGAACACGATTCGCGTGCTCGTGGTCGACGACCATGCAGTCGTTCGGCGCGGACTGCTGGCCTTTCTCGAGAGTGAGCCAGATCTCGAGCTCGTCGGGGACGCAGAGGGAGGGACGCAAGCTCTCGAGCTGTTAGGGCAGCTGCAATCAGAGGGGCGTCCGCCTGACGTTGTCGTGATGGATCTCCAGATGGCCCCCCCTGACGGAATCGAGTCGACCCGTGAGATCCGCGCCCGCTTCGCTGATGTCGAGGTCGTGGCGTTGACGTCGTTCGGCGACGAGTCCCGCGTCCACGCAGCGCTCGAGGCCGGCGCCGCCGGCTACCTCCTCAAAGACGCCGACGCCGACGAAGTCGCGGCGGCCATCCGTGCGGCTCATCGCGGCGAGCTCCAACTCGATCCCGCCGTCGCGCGCGGCCTGATGTCCCGACTACGCGAAGCTCCAGCAGTCGATCCTGCAGCGGCGATGACTCCCCGCGAGCTCGATGTTCTTCGCCTGGTGGGTGCCGGCAAGGCAAACAAGCAGATTGCCTCTCAGCTCGGCATCACCGAGCGCACGGCCCGCACGCACGTCTCGAACATCCTCGGCAAGCTCCGTCTGAGCTCGCGTACCCAGGCCGCCCTCTGGGCCGTTCGCGAGGGCCTCGTGGACGCAGAAGGCGATCGGCAAGTCCCGAGGTCGAATGCGGGTGACACCTCAGCGAACGAGAGCCTTGATCCGTAGCTGAGAGTTTCGCGCCCACCCCGTCTGGATGAAGTGCGGACAAGAGCCTAGGCGCCAGTCTGTCTCCGGCTCCCACCCGCTGGAGCCGGCGGCATTCCGCCGGCTGAGCTGTACTCATCCCATTCGGACGATGTAGCGAGCGCCCATCGCGGTGAGAGTGGCGACGATGGCCACGATCACGACACAGCTGGCCTCAGTCATCACTCTGACGGTTGGAATAGGGCTGGTCATGAGCTGCCTGGGCCTCAGCACCGGCTTGCTGCGAGCTCGGACGGAGCCGAGGCGATGCCCGTCGTGCGGGCTCCGTCTCAGTACGCGAACGTGCCGGCGGTGCCCACGGTCGTGACGGCCCCGTGAGCGCGGGGGCCTAGGCCGTGTGCGGACTGTTCGGCCTCAGCGCACACCCGTGTCGGGTGCACGCAAGCTTCTGGCTCCTCGAGGCCCCGGACTGCCTCCTGGAGCAGAGCCTGAGGAATCCCGACGGGACCGGCCTGGGTTACTTCGCGCCCGTACGCGGCGCGATAGTGGACAAGGAGCCCCTACCCGCCTTCGCCGATGCGGCATTTACGCGTGAGGCGAAGCACGTGAGCTCTACGACGTTTGTGTCGCACATTCGTTACGCCACCACCGGCAACCGAACGACACCGAACACGCATCCGTTTGTCATGGACGGGATGCTCTTTGCGCACAACGGGATGATTCAGGACCTCGAAGCGCTCGAGATGCACATCGGCCGTGACATGCGCTTCGTCGGTGGAGACACCGACTCCGAGCGCTATTTCGCTCTCGTGGCGAAGGAGATCCGAGCTCGCGGAGACATCGGCTCGGGGATCTCGGCGGCGGTCGGTTGGATCGCCTCGAACATTCCGGTGTACTCGATCAACTTCGTGCTCGCGACTGCGGACGAGCTCTGGGCCTTTCGCTATCCCGAGACGCATCGGCTTTTCGTGCTCGAGCGCAAGGCCGGAGGCGGCCACGGCGGGCGCGACCTGCACCATGTGAGCGGGACGATGCGAGTGCATGTTCCGGATCTCCGTCATCACCCCTCAGTCGTGGTGGCGAGCGAGCCTCTGGACGACGCCGGGGGTTGGCGACCGCTCGAATCGGGCGAGCTGCTGCGCGTCGGAGCGGATCTCTCCGTTCGCTCGAGCATTGTCGTCGACCCGCGGTCCGCCCAGCTCATTCGCTTCGGCCACTCCACCGGCGAGCGGGCGTCCCTCGGAGACGCGCGCCGCTAGCGGGAGCGGCCGGCCCGTGTCCGTCGCCGACGAGGAGCTGACGCCGGCCCGACCAGAGGACGATACGCGGCAGCGCCTCACCTGGCTCGGCCACAGCACTGTCCTCCTCGAGGTCGACGGCGCCCGCCTGCTGACCGATCCGGTGCTGCGAGCGCGAGTGCTCCACTTGCGACGCGTCGGAGAGGCTCTCCCGCTCGACCCGCAGAGCGTCGATGCTGTGTTGATCTCACACATCCACTACGACCACCTCGATCTTCCTTCTCTCCGGCGACTGGGCCGCTCCTCGCTGTTGGTCGTGCCGAGTGGTGCCGGCTCTTTGCTGCGAAGGCACGGCTTCGAGCACGTCATCGAGGTCGAGCCCGGTGACGAAGCACAGATACGCGGCGCCACAATTCGTGCAACCCACGCTGAGCACGACAGCCGGCGCCTGCCGTTCGGCGTCGAGACGCCCGCGCTCGGTTATCTCGTCTCCGGCTCCGTGTCCACGTACTTCGCCGGTGACACCGATCTCTTCGGAGGCATGGGCGCGATCGCCGACAACCTGGACGTCGCGCTCTTGCCGGTCGCAGGTTGGGGACCGAGCCTGCCGCCCGGCCACCTCGACCCGCGCGGCGCCGCCGAAGCGCTCGGCCTGCTCCGTCCGCGGATCGCCGTTCCGATTCACTGGGGGACGTATCGCCGGATCGGTCTCAGCCGCGACCCGGCCGTGTTGCGCGAGCCGGCCGAGAGCTTCGCACGCTTCGCTGCCGACCTCATGCCCGAAGTCGAGGTCTGCGTTCTCCCGGTCGGAGGGAGCGTCGACATCGAGATGAGAACGACGCTGCAGCGCGCGGAGGACGAACGATGACTCGAACGTCGCGCGGCACGCTGCTACGCCGAATCGCGTTGGGCGCGGTCGGCCTCGGCATCGTCGTCGCCACATTCGTCTATTTCCTCCCGACGATCGCAAATTACGGCGAGGTCTGGGACGTCGTCAAGGAGCTCTCCTGGCCATGGGTGGGCGCGCTGCTCGCTGCGACGGCGCTCAACCTCGTGACGTTCGCACCGCCATGGATGATCGTGCTCCCGGGCCTCCGGTTCGTCCCGGCGATGCAGCTGACGCAGGCATCCACCGCTCTCTCCACCGTTGTTCCCGGGGGCCCCGCAGCCGGAGTGGCGGGAGCGTTCGGAATTCTGCGCCGCTGGGGTTTCGCCACGCGCGACGTCGCGCGTGCTGTGACCCTGACCGGTCTCTGGAACCAGCTGCTCAACCTGTCGTTCCCGGTCGTGGCCGTCTTCCTCCTGACGATCTCCGGTGAGAACACGGCGACGCTCGCGACCGCAGCGTTCGTCGGCGTCGCGGTCCTCGGTGTCGTCGTCACCGGGCTCGTGCTCGTGCTCGTCAGCGACCGCCTCGCCCTCGACGTCGGGGAGGTCGCCGCGCGCTTCGCGAACTGGGCCTTGGGCAAAGTGCGCCGTGGCCCCGTTCGGTGGAGCGGTGCCAGCTTCGAGCGGTTCCGAGAGGATGCGGGGGACCTGCTCACGCGTCGCTGGCATCTCCTCACGTTGGCCTCGCTGGCGGGCAGCCTCACCGTCTTCGGAGTCCTGGTCGTCTCGCTCCGGGCATTCGGAGTCACGGCAGCGGAGGTCTCGCTCGTCGACGCGTTCGCGGCGTGGGCGCTCATTCGCATCATCGCGTCGATCCCGATCACGCCAGGCGGCATCGGAGTCGTCGAGCTGGGACTGACGGGCGCACTCGTGGGCTTCGGCGGAGACAACGCAGGCGTTGTTGCTGCCGTCCTCGTCTTCCGGTTCCTGACTGTCGTTCCGACGCTCGTCCTAGGGCTCGTCGCCGCGGCTACCTGGCGCCGCGGGGGCAAGAACGCGCCGGTCGCCGACGCTGCTCGCATGGTGTCGGGTCCCTGATCGTGTCAGAGCTTCGCGGCATAGGCGGCGACGTCGAGACGGCTCTCGAGACCGTCAACGTCCCGAGTTACGTCATCGATCCGACCGGAGTCATCCGCTGGATCAACCCCGCAGCTCGACGGCTGGTCGGCGACGTGCGCGGGCGACAGTTCACTTCCGTCGTTGCACCGGAAGACACACGCAGGGCGCGCGAGCACTTTGCGCGCAAGATCGCGGGCACGGCGCAAGTGACCGACGCACAGGTGGTCCTCGTGGATTCTGATGGCGGTCGCGTTCAGGTCGACGTCAGCTCTTGCCCGCTGATGCAGGGGCATCGCCTGGTCGGGGTCTTCGGGCAGTTGTCAGATGTCGAGGACGAGCCGGACGATCCGCTTCCACCTCATCTCACCCCACGCCAGACCGAGGTCCTGCGCCTCCTCAAACGCGGCCGCTCGACGGAGCAGATCGCGCAAGAGCTGCAGCTGAGCACTGAAACAGTGCGGAATCACGTCCGCCACCTGCTGCGAGCGCTCGGGGTCCATACACGGCTCGAAGCGGTCGCGGTCGCGCGCCAGGAGCACCTCATCTCATAACTCCGGCGCGGCGGCCGATCGTCCTGTGTCACGTGACGTTGTCAGCCGGCCGAGTGATCGCGATCCGCTCGTCCGATGAACCCGCCCCTCTGCATGATGTAGACGCGCCCGTCGAGATGGAGTCGGATTGCGAGGAATGATTGCTCGGTAATCCACCTTTCGACACTCGCCAGGAGGTCATTCAGCTCGCTGATCTTCTCTGGGGTCAGGACGACGACGAAAGTCCCGTCGAGCCCGTTTTCGATCCAGCCGGTCCAGTTCGGCTGCAACTCTTCGAGGAGCTCCAGTCCGTGCGTCAGGCACGGCATTTCGAACGCCGCTGTCACAGTCGGGAAACGAGGGGAGGACACGGGTCGGGCGCGCTCGCTCAACTCGTTGCGGCGCCGTCGTGCGCCAGCTCGAGCACTGTGCGGATGTCGTCGCAGAGGCGCTTGAGGCGCTTGACGTTCGGCTCGACATCCTCGCTCCCGTGCGCCTCGAACTGCGCTATGGCGCCTTCGAGGGACACGAGCGCGCGGCCGAGCCGACGCCGGGCGAACTCGTCGAGTGGGGGCATCACGCTGCGGTGTGTGCCTGGGCATTCAAGGACGGCTGCAGAACGTAGGTCCGTCCGTCCACTTCGAAGCGGATGGCGAGCAGCCCTCGCCGTTCGACCCACGTCTCGACGCTGCGCAACAGGCAAGCGAGGTCGCCGTCGTCCGGGTTGAGAAGAACGCCGACCACCGAAACCTCATCGCCTCTCTCCAGCCACGCGAGACGGGAGGACGAGAGCTCGGCGAGCAACTGGGTTGCACCTGACGCAGGAACTTCGAACAGGACGATTTCGTTCAGAGAGGAATCGACGGGCATGCAGCAGAGGATCGCCGCAACGCGAACGCGCCGCTTAACCCACTCGTGTCAAACTTTGTACGGGTTCAGTAAGGGAGCGTGCGCATCAGTTCGATCGGCGCGCCCAGACGAAGCGGGCGGCCAGGAGGGTGCCGATCACGGTGGCCACCACCTTGACTGCCTTGCTGCCGCGAAGCTTCGAGTCGCCGCTTGCCCGCGGTTCCATCCGCACCGGTACCTCCTCGACCCGAAGACCTGCGTCGTCGAGACGGAGCAGGGCTTCGACTTCGGGAGCCTCGGTTCTGAACGGCACGGCAAGCAGGGGCAGCGCCTTCGCGTTCACCGCGTAGAGACCGCTCGTAGCATCGGCGAACGGCCGCCGTAGCACGAGCTTCATCGCGCGCCGAAGCAGGGCAGTGCCCAACCGCCGGACGGGGCTCGGCACGTACCGGTAGGGCTCGTAGCCTTCGCCCGAGACGAACCGCGACCCGACGGCGACGTCGCAATCACCTTCGCGGACGCGGGCGAGCAGCCTGGCGAGCTCTGCCGGCGGATGCTGCCCGTCGGCATCGACGCGTCCGCAGTAGGCATAGCCACGCTCGAGTGCCCAGCGGTACCCGGATGCAATCCCTATTGGCAGCCCACGGTTGCCGCCGAGCGACAGCACCTCTGCCCCGCGTGCGAGCGCGACCTCGGCAGTGCGATCGGTCGAGCCGTCGTCGACGACGAGCACGTCGGCGTCAGGCAGTTCCCGCCGCAAGTCCTCGAGGACCGCAGGAAGATTTTCTTCCTCGTTCCAGGCGGGGATGAAGACCACCGTGTCACTCACCGCCGGCTCAGCGCCCCCGTTCGAGCTCTTGCTCCGCCGCGCGGAGCTGCCGGGTCCGAACCGTCAGGGCGCCGAGCTCCCAGACGAGCGCCGACGGTGTGGGAACGATGCGGGGCGCTGTGAAGCTCGGTTCGATTCCCCCTGCCGAGTACAGGCGCCGGAAGAACCAGCGGGCGCGATAGAGGTGAAGCGGCTGGCAGACGACCACAACCTGCTCGATCCCGCGTTCGAGAACGAGCGGTAGCGTCCGGGCGGCATTCTCCGCCGTGGTCGACGCTGTCGGCTCGAGCACGACCTCGATCTCAGGCCCGCGCCAGAGTGCCTGCATCTGCTCGGCCTCGGGGGTTCCTCCGTCCGGGGCCCAGCCGCTGAACACCACTGCCTGCGGAGCGCGAGCCTCGGCGAGCCGGGCGGCGTGGATCACCACCCGCCGGCACGCGTGGCTGATCGAGTACATCCCGGTGCGGTCGCGACGGCTGCTCCCGAGCACAACGAGCGCAAATGGCGCCATGGATGAAGCGTACGCTTGAACGGTTCAGCTACGGCCAGCGATGGAGCCGAACTGCTGGGAGCTCTTCAACCTGCGCCTTGGAGAGGCTCAGGAGGATCGCGTCGGTCTCGACCTTCGCGACTGCACCGATCGGAATCGTGATCTCACGTGTCCCCCAGAGGTGCCCTCGTTTGAGGACGAAGTGGGTGATGTGATCGTCCTCGACCACAAACCCGTCGACCGTTCCGAGGAAGTGCTCGTCCGCCGTCGCAACCGTGCTCGAGCGCCGGATTTCGACATCTCCTTTCGGAATGCGGTCAAAGGTGACGCCGGCGTCCTCGAACGTGCCCGTGTAATCCCCGAGTCCGGCACCCTCGTAGTACGGCAACGCAAGCACGTCTTCGATGCCGACGTCCCAGTCGGGATCGCTGGCGGGCGACTCGCCGAGGCGAAGATAGGCGAACTCCTGGACGTGCTCGAGTCGGCGCACGTCCTCCACGGTGCAGCGGAGTGAGATCTCCTGCTTGCCGTTCTCGGCGTCTTCGGCCAGCTCGATCGGGACGAGCCGGGCCAGCGAGTGTCCCTCATGCGGTTGGACTACCAGGTGGGTGACGCGTTTCGTGATCGGATCGATCACGACATCGGCGAGCTCGCCGAAGACATCGTCACTGCAGCGAACCGACGTTCCCAGCTCGAGTCGCATACGTTGCTCCTCCTTCCCCCTTGATCGCCGTTGGCTCCGACTCAGCCGAGCACGCCACCAGCCTTTCTGCGGATCCAGGGACGAGCATCATCCAAATCGGGCGAAGTGCGGTGACCCTTCCGTCCGGAGAGGCACCTTTCACCCTGTCGGGAGGATGCGGGCGCCCTCCCTTGCGGAAATCATTCGTGACGGATGTTCTTCCTGACCGCACTCCGCTGGGAGTTCCTACGCCTCGGCCTTAATGCGATCGCGCGGGTGGTTGCCTACGACGAAGTCCCTTCGTCGGCCCGTCGATCGAAGGGCGAGCACCTTCGGAACGGCATCGGGGCGCTCTTCGTCGTCGCGAGCCGGGTGAGCTCTCCCCGTAACTCCCTCGCCACGTTGTGGCAGACGGGTCGGAAACCCGCGCGTGCAGAGTTGCGTTACGCGCTGTCCGAGTTGCACGGAGCCGAGCCATGGAGGTCCGGGAAGCGCTTTGCAAGCCAACATCCGTGGGCCTTGCTGCTCCTGACATCGGCCGGGGTTGCACTGGGGGATCAAATCCGTCGGCTTCGGTCCACCGGAGACCCTGACGATGTCATCCCGAGCGCCGCGAACTGAGGCGCCGGAGCAGACGAAGAGCACCGTCCCCCTCTGGGTGCTGGGAGTGGTCGTCCTCTGGGTGGCCGTCTCGGTCTCCCTGCTCTTGATCGCTCTCGGAAGGCCGGCATGACGGTCGGCGTCGTCGATTGCCAGTCCGCCCCGGGTCGGGCGGCGTAACAACCTCAGCCGCCGATGAATCTCATCTGGGCGGTCTTGATCGTCGGGGTTGCCGTCGGGGTGACAGTCCCGATTCTGCTGCTGGTTCGGCGCCGCGCTCCCGAGGGGAGCTTCTTCGCGGACGGCGATCGGGCGGCCGGGGTCTTCGGCGTGCTGGCCACGGGCTTCTCCGTTCTGCTCGGACTGGTCGTGTTTCTCGCTTTCACGAGCTACGACCAGTCCAGGAGTGGGGCCGAGACGGAGGCTCTGCTGATCGTGCAGCAGTTCGAGACGGCCCAATTCTTCCCCGTCGCCGTGCGGCAACGACTCGGTGATGAACTCGTCTGCTATGCGCGATCAGTCGTGCACCAGGAATGGCCGAAGATGCGGTCGGGCGCGGAGGGAGACGTCTTCAATCCCTGGGGCGTAGCGATGTTCAGGACGCTGAAGGCCACGAATCCAAAGACGATTCCTGAACAGGAGGCCTACGACAAATGGCTCGACCGCAGAGCCGATCGCGAGACCGCCCGCAGAGATCGAATCCACGGTGCGGTGGGTGTCATCCCAGGGCCGCTCTGGGTCGTCCTCTTCTTCATCTCCGCCGTGATCTTCGTGTTCATGCTCTTCTTCGCGGACAGCGGCGAGCGGGCAGTCGTCCAGGCTGTGCAGATCGGCTCCGTGGTCGCGGTCATCACCGCGACTTTGCTTCTGATCGGATCCCTCGACCACCCCCTACGAGCCGGGTACGGCAGTCTTCAGCCTGTCGCGATGGAGCGCGCTCTGCGACAACTCGACCAGGAGCGCCGTCTCGTTGGCCAGAACGGGCCGTTGCCGTGCAATCGGCTAGGCACGTCCACCGGCCCCTGAGCTGAACCGAGCGACGTCCGTGGGCTGACGGGAGGCGGCGATCATCCCGTTCGGACGATGCCCAGCATGCGCGCGGGGTGGAGGGTTCACGGGAGATGAAGCAAGGGACCGGCACGCAGCTACGGAGTGGACGACGGACGAATCGTGGTGCCTGGCGCCGGTTCGTCACCACCGTCCTGTCGGCGCTGGCAGTTCTTTCGGTGCTCGACGTCGTGTTGCTCGTCAGGGCGGACGGGGCGCACGTGACGTCACTGGCGTGGTTTTGGTTGCCGGTGGCGCTGTTTGTCGCGGCCCGACGTGCCTACCGGTTGCCCGGCGCCCAGGCGCAGGCTGGATGATCGAGCTCGCTCACCGGGAAAGCGGCAGCCTTCACGTTGCGCTGTTCTGGTGCAAGGAGGACGCCACGCTGAGAGTCTCGGTGGTTGACGTCGGCACGGACGATGCGTTCGAGTTGGAGGCGGGAGGGTCCAGCGCCCTCGATGTCTTTTACCACCCGTACGCGTACGCAGCGTTGCGCCGCGCCGACGAGGAACTGGTCGCGCAATCTTGAGACTGAAAGGGAGGCCATGAAAGATCCAACTGAGGAGTTCTTCGATGAGCTCGGCCGGCGGGGCCACGAGCCAATGCTCCGCAAGGCGACAGGGACGTTGCGTTTCGACCTGACGGGCGGAAAGAGCGAGACGCACTGGTCGGTGGCAATGAAGAAAGGCGACGTGTCGGTATCTCGTGCGAACGGCGAGGCCGACTGCGTAGTAACGACCAACCGACCGCTCTTCGACAAGATCGTCGTCGGCGAGACGAATGCGATGGCTGCCCTGCTCCGCGGAGAGATCGCCGTCGAGGGTGATCTCGAGCTCCTTGCTCTCTTCCAGCGGGTCTTCTCCGGGCCGGCCGAGTCGATTCAGCGGCGAGAGGCCGCAGTCGCCGGGAGGTCGTCATGAGCGACGGACTCGTACAGATCCTCGACGGCAACACATTCGTGGTCAGCGACTCGCGCGGAGACGTGGAAGCCTCGCTGACCGATCCGACCGGGCTCTTCTCATTCGATACCCGTTTCCTCTCGAAGTGGGTCCTGACGCTCAACGGCGAGCGGCTCAATCCGCTCTCGGTGGACGACCTGCAGTACTTCGAGACTCGCTTCTTCCTCGTGCCTGGCACAGGCACCGTTTACGTCGACGCAAAGCTCTCCGTGATTCGCCGGCGCGCCGTCGGCGACGGGTTCCACGAGGAGCTCACGATCCTCAACCACGACGAGAAGCCCGTCGACATCACGGTGCGCTTCGACGCTGCCTCGGATTTCGCCGACCTGTTCGAGGTCAAGGACGCGCTCGAAAAGAAAGGGACGTACTCCACGCATGTCGACAACGGCTCCTTGCGACTCGGCTACGAACGCGAGACTTTCCGTCGCGAGACGGTGATCTCGGCGTCGTCGCCTGCGACAATTGACGAGAACGGGCTCACGCTGGCGGCGCACATCGAGCCGCACGGCGTCTGGACGACGGACATCGACGTCGTCACGGCCGTCGGTGGCGGTGGCAGGTATACGAAGCCGAAGTACCACCGTGAGGGACAGGCACGGCCGAATATGGAGCGGAGCCTCGAGAAGTGGCTCGGAGACGCGCCCCGAGTGGAGTCCGACTGGGAGCCGTTGAAGACCACGTACCGGCGCAGCTTGGTCGATCTCGCCGCGCTTCGCTTCGCGCCGGCCATTATGGGAGGACACAGCCTGCCTGCAGCCGGGCTCCCGTGGTTCATGACGATGTTCGGGCGGGACAGCATCTTCACGAGCCTGCAGTCGCTGCCGTTCACTCCCGAGCTCGCGGCCACCACGCTGCTCGCACTGGGGGATTGGCAGGGCAGCCGGCTCGACGACTTCCGTGACGAGGATCCTGGCCGGATCCTGCACGAAATGCGGTACGGCGAGATGACAGCCTTCGAAGAGCGGCCGCACTGCCCCTATTACGGAGCCGCCGACGCAACACCGCTCTACGTCGTCTTGCTCGACGAATACGAGCGTTGGACCGGAGACCGAAAGCTCGTGCGGGACCTCGAGCAGCAGGCCCGGGCTGCGCTCGAGTGGATCGACAAGTACGCGGACCTCATGGACAACGGCTACGTGTCCTACCAGCGCCGCAACGAGAAGACCGGGCTCGAGAACCAGTGCTGGAAGGACTCCTGGGATTCGATCTCATACAAGAACGGCGACATTCCGGGCTTCCCCCGCGCGACGTGCGAACTGCAGGGGTACGCCTATGACGCCAAGATGCGAGGTGCACGCCTCGCGCGGCTCGTGTGGAAGGACCCGGCGTACGCGGACAAGCTCGAGCAGGAGGCTGCAGAGCTCAAGCGTCGATTCAACCGGGACTACTGGGTCGAAGACGGCGAGTACTTCGCGCTGGCGCTCGACGCGGAGGGAAACCAGGTCGATGCGCTTGCGTCCAACAACGGCCACCTGCTCTGGAGCGGCATCGTCGACAAGTCGAAGGCGAAGGCCGTCGCGGCGAATCTGATGGGACCGCGCCTCTTCTCCGGCTGGGGCATCCGCACGCTTGCCGAGGGAGAGGGGCGCTACAACCCGATCGGCTACCACGTCGGAACGGTCTGGCCCTTCGACTCGTCCTTCGTTGCCTGGGGTCTCCGCCGCTACGGCTTCAAGAAGGAGGCTGCACAGATCGCCGCGGGCATCCTCGATGCGGCCGAATGCTTCCAGGGGCGGCTGCCTGAGGCGTTTGGCGGTTACGCACGGACGGTGACGAAGTACCCGGTGCAGTACCCGACAGCGTGCAGCCCGCAGGCCTGGTCGACCGGCGCGCCGCTCCTCCTCCTGCGGACGATGCTCGGCCTCGAGCCGCTCGGGGACCATCTGGTCATCGATCCGGCTCTACCTCAGGGGATCGGGCGTCTCGAGTTGCTGGACATCCCGGGCCGGTGGGGCAAGCTCGACGCGTTCGGTCGCGGGAGGGTCCGGACCGGCGGGGGCGGTTCCCGACAGCAGCTCGGGTTGGTCGACGACCTGATGCCGAAGCGGAAGCGAAAGAAGTCTCGCGTGACAGCCTGACTCATCCCAAGCCGCTGCGGCTCAGGGGCCTCGGCGCGTCGCGATGTTAGGGGGCCCGCGACGCGCCGAGGTGGGGAACCGCCCGGTCTGTTGGACCGGCACGGCGATGACCATCTTCGGGCAAAGTACGCTCACGAATCCTGACCCAAAGGGGTCAAATTCGCTGCGCCGTAGCGAACGAACTCGCCCGCTCTCGGCATTGCTACCGGACCCGGACAGTGAATCGGCGCGACTCGAATGCCTTCGAGGTCTCGCCGCGAGTCAGGCCGAACGCAACTGTCGTCGTCCCGCTTCCGCTCGCCTTGAACACAAGTACGACGTTGTTCCCGACGTCCGCCTCGGATACCTGTCGAACGACAGTGGCATCGAACCTGCGTGCGATGCGCCAGACTCGACCTGCAGAGCGCTTCGGTAGCGCGAACGCGATCAGCTGACCCTTTTGCGTCTGGATGATCGAGGTCGGCCCGCTCGGAAGTGCGCCGACCGGCGGTGAGTCGGCAAGGCCGACCGTGGCGAACGCCGTCGCGGCCGCTATTGCAGCCGCCGCGGATGCAGCGATCCGGTGCCTGTGAGACATCTCATGTTCCCTTCGGGTGGTGGTTCGGGGCCAACAGCCCCGCGTACTCGGGGTGCCGCTCGATGTACCGCGCGATGAACGGGCAGAGCGGAACGACGTCGAGACCCTGGCGGCCCGCATCGTCCAACGCCGCAGCAGCGAGACGGCTACCGAAGCCGCGCCCTTCCAACGACTCGTGAACCTCGGTGTGGGTGAAGGCGATCCGGCCGTCTCGGCGGCGGTAGGCCGCAAGGCCGATCACGCGCTCGTCAAGCCGAAGCTCGTAGCGGTTCGCGTCGGGCACGTCGACGACCTCGGCCTCCGCCGGATCGCCGGCCACATCCTCAAGCGCTCCGCTTGCGCGGAAATACTCGATCAGCTGCCCCGGCGCATCCGACTCGCGGGCGTCGCGATGATCGATGAACCGGCGGCGGTGCTCCGCCTCGAACCGCCAAGGGTCGAGCTCCCGCAGGTGCGCGAAGATCTCTCGGGTGCCCAGGTAGAGCCGGCCGTCCTCGGTCTGCAGGACGGGGACCTGGTTGGTGCCGGCGAGGGCCTGGAGCTCGCGACGCTCATCAGGCCACGGCTCCACCTGACGCGCGACGAAATCGAGTCCGAGCTCAGTCAGCACCTCGCGCACCGCAGACGAGAGGGGACACCACTCCGCCTGGTAGAGCGTCACCAACGCGTCAGCCATCGAAGCCGACCGTCTTGTGCGTGCCGTCGCAAAACGGCTTGTTGGCCGAACGACCGCAGCGGCACAGCGCTGCTCTCTCGCCCTCGTAGAGCACCGTGCCGTCTGCAGCGACGACCCGCACACCGCCGGATACGAGCAGCGGCCCGTTGGCGGATGCGCGCAGCTCGAGCGGCTGCTCTCGCTTCGGGGGCTCGGACCCGACGCGGCGAGCTCGCAGCGCGCCGGAGGGGCAGCGGGCCACGGCCGCTTCGACCTCGTTCGCCGTCGCCGCATCGACCATGACCCAGGGCCGCCGGCCCGGATCGAAGACCTGCGGCAGCGCCCGGACGCAGTTGTGAGAGTGGTAGCAAAGGCGAGAGTCCCATTCGACGACGATCTCGTCGGTCTCGTATTCCTTGACGTGCTTGTCACCCGCGCTCATCGTGCCTCCTCCGCTCATCACGTATCCGTGACGTTAGCCATGCGAGGTGAGGCTAGGAGAGCCACCGTGGTGAAGTCGCTCCTCGTCATGGCCGCCGATCGGACCCGTGCTGGATTCGGTACACGATCGGCTCGGCCCAGTCGCCGTACGAACGCATCTTCGCGGCCGCGCGCTCGACGTCGTACTCGGTCCTGCGAAGCCCGATCTCTCCGTTCTCGTAGATCGCCCAGGCCGCACGTGAATCGCCGTCGAGGGGCGCACCGACACTACCGGGGTTCACGAGCAGTGTCCCGTTCGGCCCCGCTCGACGAAACTGCTGGTGGCTGTGCCCGAACAAGATCGTTCGCTCCGACTCTCCGGCGAGCATCCGTTCCTCTCCCGGCAGTGGTTCCGGCGCGAAGCTCTCGATGTCGGAGAGCGGGGATCCGTGACAGACGAGGATCCCATCCAGCTCTCCTTGCTCCGGAAGCCGGTAGAGCCGTTCGACGAGAGCAGGGCCGAGCGACTCGCGCGCAGCCGCGAGGGCGGTCGTGAGGAATTGCCGCGCGCTCTCCGGGGCTTCGGGCTCCTCGCGCAGCCATCGTTCGACGTTGCCGCGGATGCGAACGATCGCGGGCAGGCCGTCGAGCATCTCCGCAGTCTCGCGCGGCCACGGGCCGAACGAGGCGTAGTCGCCGCCGAGCAGGAAAGACGTCGCTCCTGCGGTCTCGACGTCGGCAAGCACGGCTTCGAGTGCGGCGAGGTTGCCGTGGACGTCGTACAGCACCGCTACCGGCGTTCGATTCACTTTGGTCGCTCTGCAAGACTAACGGTCAGTGTCGTGGAGCACTGCGATACGAGAGACTTCGCGGACATCTCATCGGGGAGGCTTGATGGAAGACCCTCAGATCCACACCCAGATCGAGCAGCTCGTCGCCGAAGAACACGACCTGTGGGAACGCGAGTCGGCCGGCACCGCCGGGGAATCCGACCGGCAGCGCCTGGCGAGTGTCAGGGTCTCGCTCGACCAGTGCTGGGACCTGCTGCGGCAGCGACGCGCATTGCGGGAAGCGGGACAGGATCCAAGCGTTGCGGACATCAGACGCGCTGAGGTGGTAGAGCACTATGAGCAGTAGCCTCGCTCGAGATTGACGCTCAACGGCGGGCGTGGAGGCGAGGCTCGACAAGTGGCTCTGGGCGGCGCGGTTCTTCAAGACCCGTAGCGCAGCAACGGCGGCGGTCCTCGGCGGCCGGGTCCACCTGAACGGGGCACGCGTCAAGCCGTCCAAGGAGATTCGCCCCGGGGACACGGTTCAGGTGACGGTGCGCACGGAGAGACGTACCGTGAACGTCGTGGGCATCGCGGACAAGCGAGGACCGGCAGCGGCCGCCGCGGCTCTCTACATAGAAACCCCGGAGTCGATCCGCGAGCGGGAGCAGGCAGCGCTCGAGCGTCGTCTCGCCACCCCTCCCGGTGCAAGCTCCGGAGGGCGGCCGACGAAGCTCGACCGCCGGCGTCTGGATGCATTGCGTCGAGGCCAGCGTGACAAGCGTTCGTCGTAGGCTCTGCTCTCCATGCACTGACCTCGGGAAGGAGACGAAATGGGTTTCGAGCAATACCACGAGCCGGCCGCTGAACTCACCGCGGAAACGCGGACGTTCGCCCGAATAATCGCTTCGCTGACCGAAGAGGCCGAGGCGATCGGCTGGTACGAGCAGCGCATCGCGCTCGAGCCTGACGCACAGGCGAAAGCGATCATGGAGAACGCTCAGGGCGAGGAGTTCAAGCACTTCGGCATGGACCTCGAGTTCCTGCTTCGCCGCACACCGAAGTGGCGGATCGCCCTGAAGACGATCCTGTTCACGGAGGGCGACATCGTCGAGAAAGGCGAGAAGGCGGAGGACCTCGAAAACCGCTAGTCGTCCGTCAGCCTGTGCTCGTCGAGCCAGGCCTTGGCGACGCGCTTCTGCGCCCGCGTCAGCCAGGCCTCGACGACCAGGTCTTGCAGCTCGTCTCGATCGAGGCGCGCAAGGTCCGGGATGTGCACGAGTACGGCGGCATAGCCGTCGAAATGCGTTGTCGTAAAGAAGATTTCGCGTTCGTCGGCGAGCATGAGGTCCTTCACTCCGAGATCCGCGACGCGGAACATCAGCACATCGTCGAGCCGTTCGCCCGTCACCGGATCGATTGCATCTCGACGGCGGCCGCGATGGAAACAGAAGAGCTTGCCGTGTACGTGGTACGCCGGCCGGCCGTCATCGGACAGCTCCTTCGTCGTCTGCGGCATCGCGAGAGCGAGTTCGTCTAGGTCGGCCATCGTCGCCATGGGGCGCCAGTTTCGCACCCCGGAGCCGCTCCGTCAGCCCGCGTGCTTGTCGATCTTCTTCTCCAGTAGAGACTTCGCGGCCGGCCAGTCGTCGTCGACGATTGCGTACCACGCCGAGTCGCGGATCGAGTCCGGCAGCAGCATGTGCTTGCGGAAGATTCCCTCGAACGTTGCGCCGATGCCGAGGAGGGCGCCCCGAACACGCAGGTTTCGAGCGTCCGTCTTGAACTCGACGCGCATCGCGCCCCAGTCGTCGAAGGCGTTTCGCAGGAGCAGGTACTTCGTCTCGATGTTCGCGCCCGTTCCCCATTGAGGGCGCTCGAGCCACGTCCAGCCGATCTCGGTGCGGCGATGAGAGGGCACGATGTTCATGTACCGCGTCGAGCCGACCGGTCTCCCGTCGACGTGCACGACGAACGGCACTTCCTTCTCGCTGTCGAGCGCCTCGTCGAACCACCGGTCGAAGCCGAGCGAGTACATCCCCGTATAGCGGTGAATCTGCGGCTCACGCTCGGCGGCCTCGCGCAATCCTTCGCGATGGTGCTCCGCGATTGGCTCGACGCGCACGATCCGTCCTGCCAGTGGGGTGTCTGGTCGAAGTCCGGTCAAGGCAGTTGGGAGTATCGCGGCTGCCCCCGCCGTGCACGACAGCGCTCGAGGGGTCATTTTGATAGACGCTCTACGTCGTGGAACTCGACGCGCCGAGCCAGCAGGGAGCGGCAAGCGTGCGGATATGCGCTCCGTGGCGACTCGGCGCTGTTGTCTTCGGGGCCGGCGCCGGAACGCTGTCGACCGAGATCGCCGCCTCGCGTCTGCTTGCTCCCTACTTCGGCAACTCAACGGTGGTGTGGGCGAACATCATCGGTCTCATTCTCGTCTACCTCGCGCTCGGCTACTGGCTCGGCGGGAAGCTGGCCGACCGCTCGCCCAAGCCGGCGCTGCTGGGTGTGATCGTTCTCGTGGCGGCTGCGTTCATCGCAGCGACGCCGTTCGCAGCGCGCCCGATTCTCGACGCGGCGCTTCGCGGATTCGACTCGATCTCAGTGGGTGTGGTCGTCGGGTCGTTCGTCGCCGCCCTGGCGCTGTTCGCCGTGCCCGTCACCCTGCTCGGCGCTGTCTCGCCGTTCGCGATCCGGCTGGCGCTCACCGACCTCGAGCGTGCCGGCACGATCGCAGGCCGTCTGTACGCGCTCTCGACGGTCGGCAGCATCATCGGGACATTCGTCTCCGCTTTGGTCGCCATACAGGCCTTCGGCACTCAACGGACGATGATCGGCACCGCGGCGCTCCTTGCCGGCTGCTCCGTGTTGTTGATCGGGCGCCGCGCGGCTCCCGCGACCATCGCCGTCCTTGCACTCCTGCTTCTGCCCGTGGGCGCGGTCAAGGCAAGCACGGGACTGCTGTTCGAACGGGAGTCCCCGTATCAATATGTCTCCGTAGTGCAGTGGGGCGACGGTACCCGTGTCCTGCAGCTGAACGAAGGTGTCGCGTACCACTCCATGTGGCGCCGTGACTCGGTACTGACGGGGCAGTACTGGGACCTCTTCGCCCTGCTGCCGCCACTGCTGGGCCACTCCGCCCGCAACATGCTCGTGATCGGAAACGCCGGCGGCACGATCGCGCGCATGTATGGCGTGTTCTACCCGCGCGTATCGGTCGACGGCGTCGAGCTCGACCCTTCGGTGACCGAAGCGGGTAGACGTTTCCTCGGCCTCGACGACAATCCTCGTCTCCACGTCTACACGGCCGACGGGCGGCCTTTCCTCCAGCGAACCCACAGGCGGTACGACCTGATCGTCGTCGATGCATACCGGCAGCCCTATGTGCCGTTCTACCTGGCAACGCGCGAGTTCTTCGCCCTTGCACGCCGGCACTTGCAACCCGGCGGGATCCTTGCGCTCAACATCGCCAAGGTTCCCGGGGACGACCGGCTGACCCGGGCTGTCGACACGACGCTGCTCGCCGCGTTTCCTCAGGTCTGGCGCTGGCCCGCGTTGCGCTTCAACGACCTGGTGATGGCGCTAGACCGTCCGGCGCCGCGAAGCATCCTCGTGCGTCGTGCGTCGAAGGTACGAGGGCGACTTCGACTGCTTCTGCCGGCCTTTCGCGGCAGTCTCGTGGGCGCGCGTCCAGTCGGTCGAGTGCTTACGGACGACCGGGCACCCGTCGAGTGGCTGACCGATCGGATGCTGCTCGAGCAGATCGCGCGAGGTGTCGGGCTCGACGAGAGAGCACTGCCGACCGAGCCATGAGCTGGGTTGCTAGTACGCGCCGACGAGCTCGGCGGCCGTCTCGGCGAGGAGCGGAACGCCGGTCTCGAAACGGCTTGCTCTGCCGTCATCGGCCGTCAGCTCGCCTCGCATGTACCGGCCGTAGATCGCCTCGCAGAAGACGGCTGCTTTCCAGAGCGCGAGCCCCTCGAACCACGCCAGCGGCTCGACCTCGCGACCGCTTCGGCTCGCGTACCGCGCGACGAGCTCGCTACGGGTGGCGAAGCCGGCCGTCGCCGTGACGGGCGACGTCCCGAGGGGATTCTCGCGGCCTCCGGGCTCGCTGTAGGTCGCAACGAGATAACCGACGTCGGCGCGCGGGTCGCCGATCGCACCCATCTCCCAGTCGAGCACTGCAGCCACTCGCTCCGGCTGCTCGTGCGTGACGATCATGTTGCCGAGGCGGTAATCGCCGTGGACGACGGTCGCGGGTAGCTGTTCCGGGACGTTCGCGGCGAGCCAGTTCCCGACCGAGACCACCTTGGGCAGGTCGCGCGTCTGGTTCAGCTCCCAGAGCTGCGCGAACCGGCGCACCTGGCGCTCGTTGTAGTTGCCGGGTCGCAGGAACGCGGCGAGCCCGGGTGCGGTCACGTCGGCCGCATGGATCTCGGCCAGCGTGTCGACGAGATCATCCGCCAGCCGGCGGCGCGCGCCGGGATCCTGGTCGAGCGGCGGCGGCAGAGCGGTCGTGATCACGTCTCCTTCGATGTAGTCCATGACGTAGAACGGGACGCCGAGCAGTGAGTCGTCCTCGCAGACGGCGCGGATGTTCGGGACGCGGATCCCGAGGGGTGCGAGCGCGAGCTGCAACCTCGACTCGCGCACGACGTCGTGCGCGGACGGCGGCAGCGGCGGGCGCGGCGGACGTCGTAGGACGTACCGCGTTCCGTCTTCGCGTTCGAGCAGGAAGGAAAAGTTCGAGCCGCCGCCCTCGCCGATGCGGTGCGCTTGTATCGCGCCCGATCCCAGTCCGTGCTCGTCGAGAAACGAGCGCACCGTTTCGAGAATCAGCAGCGGCGGGCGCGCTGCTTCGCGTGCGTCCGTTCGCCGCTCGACGATATCCACGCGCGGATCCTGACACGTGGGCCGCGGTTACTCTTGTAGAAGTGAGGGCGTCCCCGCCGGAGGAGTTGGAGACCAGCGCGCTGATCGATTTCCTGGCTGACGGTTGGGGTTTCGAGGTCGAGTCTGTCCACTACGCGGCCGTCGGGGGCGGGAGTTACCACTGGGTGGTGAACGACCTCGAGGGAGCACGCGGCTTCGTCACAGCCGACGACCTGGACTGGAAACCCTGGCTCGGGGACACACGTGAGTCGGCCTTCGAGGGCCTCAGACGTGCATTTGACACGGCGGTTGCCCTCCGCGAGAGTGACCTGGGATTCGTTGTCGCACCGATCACGACGAGCTGCGGCGAAACGGTGCGTCGAATCGGCCCGCGTCACACCGTCGCTCTGTTCCCGCTCGTGGATGGACAAGCGGGCACCTTTGGCCACTACGAGGCTGCTGAGCGCGCTGCTCTCCTCGCGATGCTCGCCGAGCTTCATGAAGCAACACCGGTGGTCGATTCCGTGACGAGCCGTGTCGACCTCGACCTGCCCGGCCGTCGCCGACTCGAAGCAGCGCTACGAGAGCTGAACCAGACCTGGTCGGGTGGGCCCTTCTCCGAACCCGCGCGGAAACTGCTCGCGCCGCACGCGAGCGATGTCGCCGAACTGCTGGCCTTGAGCGACCGGCTCTCAATTCACATAGCGCGGCGGAGCACCTGCTGGGTTGTCACCCATGGGGAGCCGCACGGCGGCAATGTGATGCGGGTCGGCGAGAGCCATGTGCTCGTCGACTGGGACACGGTCGCGCTGGCCCCTCCTGAGCGAGATCTCTGGATGCTATTGGGCGACAACGGAGAAGAAGCGAACGGCTATGCCGATGCGACCGGCCACGAGCTAGACCCGGTTGCCATGAACTTCTTCCGTCTTCGCTGGGACCTCGCTGACATCGCCGCCTTCACCGACCTGCTTCGATCACCGCATCACCACACCGAAGACACGGAGAAGGCCTACGACGCCTTGATGTTCTACGTCGGGACTCCAGATCGGTGGGCGGCCCTGCTCGAATGAGCCGGTTCCCATCGTTACCGGCGCTACGTCTCGAAAGGCAGGGGTCAGACCCCGGCCTTTGGAGTCACGTCTCGCACTGCAAGGGTCTGACCCCAGCCGTTTGGGTCAGGGCCGCGACGAAACAGTGACGATTGTCGTGCGCGAGGCTCGGCTTCTTACCGGGCGAGCTAGCTTCGCTACGTGCCCAGACCGCAGCGCATCGACTTTGCCGGCGCAACCCATCACATCGCCGCTCTGTCCGTCGAGAAGGAACGTGTTTTCAGGGAGCCTGCCGACCGCAGGCGACTCCTCGCGCAACTCGAGACGATCGTCGACTGTTACCGGTGGAACCTTGGCTCGTATTGCCTGATGGGCACGCACTTCCACCTCATCGTCCACACGCCTGAGCCGACCCTCTCGCGCGGCGTGCAGCATCTGTGCGGCTCGTACGCGCAGTGGTTCAACTGGAGGTACAGGCGACGTGGGCATGTCTTCGGACGACGTTTCGGTTCCGTGCACATCGTCACGGACGAGCACCTGCTCGAGGCTCACCGGTATGTGGCCTTGAACCCCGTCCGCGCCGGACTCTGTCGGCGCCCGGAATCCTGGCCCTGGGGAAGCTTTCGCGCGCTTGCCGGTCTAGAAGCTCCTCCGTCTTTCCTGGAAACAGACAGCGTCCTGAGGCTCTTCGCAAACCGGCGCGAGCTCGCCCAGCCCGCGTTCCGCCGATTCGTCGAGGCCGGCCGCTTGGACGACGAAAAATTCGCGCTGGTCAGAGTGGAAGGCGTCTGAACTCGGCTTGATCGGGGCGCGGCCTCGAGCCTGGCTGTCTCGAAAGGCCGGGGTCTGACCCCAGCTCTTAGGGTCACGTCCCTAATTCGGACGCGAATGCGTCGATCAGGGCGTGCAGCTCGCTCGGCGGACAGGACAGCGCGAGCACCGCGGTCGTGATGCCGGCGCGCTCGAATTCTGCGAGGCGCTCGCGTTGCTCTTCTACGGGGCCGAGCAGGAAGATCTCGCGGACGAGCGCCTCCGGTGCGAGCTCGAGCGCGCGCTTTCGATCCCCCGCATTCCAGGCCTCGACGAGGGGCTCGATCTCGTCATCGAAGCCGAGCCAGCGGAAGAACTCGGCGTAGACCGGCACGGTTGCGTACGCGACGAAGATCCGCTTCGCGGCAGCGAGCGCCTCGTCCTCGGGCCCTTGAATCGAGAAGAACCGGCAAGCGAGTTCCTTCTCCGGCATTGCGAACGCATCGACGACCTGCGCCGCCCGGCTCAGCGGGAGGAAGTTCGTGAACGCGCCGTCGGCAACGCGCGCGGCGAGGCCCAGCATTCGTTCGCGTAGCGCCGCCAGGACGATCGGCACCGGCTCGGCCGGGGGCGAAGCGAGCCTGAAGCCGCCGGTTCCGCGCTCGCCCGCCAGCACTGCCCGCAGATAGTCGACGGTCTCTTCCACCTTCGCGAGCGGCCGGTGGAATGGGATGCCGTTCCATTGCTCCACGATGACGTTCGACGAGGCCCCGAGGCCGAGCACGAAGCGACCATCGCTGACGTCTGCAAGCGCCGCCGCAGTCTGGGCGAGCAGCGCCGGACCGCGCGTGTAGACATTGACGATTCCCGTTGCGAGCCGTAGGCGCGTGCTGTGCTCGGCAGCGATGACGAGTGGCGTGAAGCCGTCGAGGTCCGTCGACTCGGCCGACCAGACGCTGTCGTAGCCTGCCTCGTCGATCCGGCGCACGAGCGGCCCGAGCTCGTGGAGCGGGACGCCGGTGAAGGGGACGGTGAGCGCGAGGCGGATGCGGCAGTATCTACCGATGTTCCCGCGCACTGCACTCGTGACGGGCGGTGCTTCCGGGATCGGCGCCGCGATCGTCGACCTCTTGCGCAGCGAGGGCGCCGAAGTCGAGTCGGTTGACCTCGCCGACGGGTTCGACGTCTCGAACCCGGTCGCGTGGGAAGGAGTGGGCGCGGTCGAGCTCGCGTGCCTGAACGCCGGCGTCGTCACCGGGCAAACCGACGTGACCCGGCTGTCGGACGACGCGTACCGCCGCATTCTCGGAGCGAACCTCGACGGGGTCGTCTTCGGAGTACGGCGGCTGGCGACCGTGATGAAGCGGGGAAGCACCTTTGTCGTGACCGCGTCGCTCGCGGGACTGGTTCCGGCCTCCGAGGATCCGATCTACACGCTGACAAAGCACGCGGTAATCGGCTTCGTCAGGAGCGTCGCACCGCAGCTCGAGGAGCGGGGGATACGCATCAACGCGGTCGCACCCGGCTTTGTCGAGACGCCGCTCATCGACACGGGGCGTTTTACCGACGCGGGCTTTCCGCTCTTGCAGCCGGAAGCCGTTGCGCAGGCCGTGCTTATCGCTGCGCGCAGCGAAGGAACGGGTCAGGTCTGGGTCGTGCAACCCGGGCGCGAACCGCTCCAGTTCCGCTTCCCGAACGTGCCGGGCCCGCGCGATGCGTCGGGCGCCGGCGTCGGCGCCCCACCTGCCTAGCTGAAACTCCAGCCTTCGCCCGAGGCGAAAGCCTTCAGGATTCGCCGGCTCACGACCATCCGATGAACCTCGTCGGGCCCGTCGTAGATGTGCGCGGCGCGCGCCTGCGTGTACATGCGCGAGAGGGGGGACCGGTCTGTCAAACCGAGTGCGCCGTGGACCTGGATCGCCCGGTCGATCACGCGCGAAAGGACGTCCGCCGCATAGAACTTGATCAGCGAGATCTCGACGCGCGCATCACGGTCCTCATCGATCTTGTGCGCGGCGTCGAGTGTCAGCAGGCGGCACGCCTGGATCTCCGCGGCAGATTCCGCGATCCAGTTCTGCACGGTCTGTTTCTCTGCGAGCGGGCCGCCTGACACCTCCCGCTCGAGCGCGCGGGTGCACATCAGCTCGAAAGCGCGTTGCATCTGACCGAGCCAACGCATCACATGGTGGATCCGTCCCGGGCCCAGCCGCTTCTGTGCGATCAGGAAACCGGCGCCCCGCTCGCCGAGAAGATTCCGTGCCGGCACGCGCACGTTGCTATATGTCACCTCGCAGTGTGTCGTCCAACCGCGGCCCCGGTGCCCGAGCGTCGGCACCGGCTCGACACGAATACCCGACGCATCCGCGGGAACGACGATCTGGCTCGTGCGCCGCCGCAGCTCGGCGTCCGGCTCCGTGACGGCCATCACGATCCCGAAAGCTGCTCCCTCCGCGCCGGACGAGAACCACTTGCGGCCGTTGATCACCCACTCGTCGCCGTCGAGGACCGCCGTCGTCCGCAGATCGGTGGGGTCGGCGCCCGACACGTCCGGCTCGGTCATCGAGAAGAACGACCGCCCGTCTCCCTCGACGAGTGGCTTCAGCCAGCGCTCTTGCTGCTCGCCGGTGCCGAAGAGGTGGAGGATCTCGCCGTTGCCGGCGTCGGGCGCCTGGCAGTTGAAGACGTACTGGGCCCACAGCACCCGGCCGATCTCCTCGTTCAGATGCGCGTAGGCGAGGAACCCCTGCCCGGTTCCGCCGGCTTCCGGGGGAAGGTGCGGCGCCCACAGTCCTTCGGCCTTCGCACGCGCACGCAGGTCGACGAGGAGCTCCTGCGCCACATCGTCCTCACGGTCGAGCGCCACCTCGTTCGGATAGACGTGCTCCTCCATGAAGGCGCGGTAGCCGGCGCGCAGCTCCGCGAAGTCGGCGGAAGCCGGAGGATCAGCGATCGCCATGGAGTGAGCCTAATTGAGCCGCTCGACGACCATGGCCATCCCCTGGCCGCCGCCGACGCACATCGTCTCGACGCCGATCGCCCTGTCGAGTGTCCGGAGGTCATTGAGTAGCGTGTTCATGATCCGGGCGCCGGTCATCCCGTACGGATGGCCGAGCGCGATCGCGCCGCCGTGCGGGTTCAGCTTGTCGCTGAACGGGTCGACTCCGAGCTCCCGGCAGACGGGGAGCACCTGCGCCGCGAACGCCTCGTTCAGCTCGACCACATCGATGTCGTCGATTGTCAGCCCGGCCTGCTTCAGCACCTTCCGCACCGCTTCGATCGGGCCGACGCCCATGATCTCCGGTGCCACGCCTGCGACGGAGGACGCGATGATTCGCGCGAGCGGCGTGATCCCGAGCTCGCGCGCGCGCGCGTCACTCATTACCACGACCGCGGCCGCGCCGTCGTTCAGGGGGCAGGAGTTGCCTGCCGTCACCTTTCCGCCCGGCTTGAACGCCGGCTCGAGCTGCGAGAGCTTGTCGAGGGTCGAGTCCGGTCTCGGCCCGTCGTCCTTTGCGACGCCGTCCCAGGGAGTGATCTCGCGCTCGAAGAACCCGGATTCCTGCGCGGCGACGGCGCGCTCCTGCGACTGCTGAGCGAAGCGATCCATGTCCTCGCGGGAGACGTCCCATTGTTCGGCGACGTTCTCCGCGGTCAGGCCCATCGGGATGTAGACGTTCGCGATCGGCGCGTCGTCGCCGAACAGCTTCGGGTGCAACTCCTCGGCGTCCTTCGGATAGCCGTCGACCTGTGTGATCGATTCGACGCCCGCAGCCACGTAGGCGTCGCCCTCGCCCGCGCGAATCGCATGGAACGCCATACGGATCGTCTGCAGGCTCGACGCGCAGAAGCGATTCACTGTCGTGCCTGGGACGGTCTCTGGCAGCCCGGCAAGCAGGGCGACGCGCCGACCGAGGTTCATGCCTTGTTTCTCCTGCGGGAAGCCGCAGCCGACCATCACGTCGACGATCTCGGAACGATCGAGCTCGGGAACTTGCTTCAGCGCGGAGTCGACGGCGAACGCGGCAAGATCGTCGGGACGAGCGTCGACGAGCGAGCCCTTGCGCGCGCGACCGATCGGCGTTCTGGTGGCCGCGACGATCACCGCTTCAGGCATCGGGTGCCCCCGCCGCCATGTAGACGACCTCACCGACGAGCGCCGGCTTCTCCTTGCCTTCGATCTCGATCTGCACGCCGACGTACCAGACGACGCTCGGCCCGCGCCGCTCCGCGCGAAGGAGCTTCCCGTGCAAGCGCACGCGCGAGCCCGACGGCACGGGGCTCGTGAACCGAACCTTCTCCGTGCCGTAGTTGACGCCCATGACCGCGTCGCTGACCGACACGACCTCGCTGAGCAGCATCGGCAGCATCGACAGGGTCAGGTACCCGTGAGCGACGGTGGTGCCGAACGGGCCGTTCGCGGCAGCTTCGGGATCGACGTGGATCCACTGATGGTCGCCGGTTGCCTCGGCGAAGAGGTTGATCTGTTCCTGCGTGATCTCGTGCCACTCGCTCGTTCCGAGGTCGCGCTCACCCGACTGCTCGAGCTCTTCGATCGTCAGCGTGGTCGTCATCTCGTCGTCATCACTCCCTCATCGACTGCCCGCCGGCTTGGTGCATCGAGGCGAGCATCCCGGGCGGCGCCGCTCCGGCGGGGAGACGGTCGCGGAGCTCCTGCAGCAGCTCGTCCGCATCCCAACGCTCGTCGCGTGCGAACAATTCCCCGGCTTGCCAGCCCGTGAGCATGTTGACGACGCCGCCGTAGATGAAGAACACCTGGCCGGTGATGTCCTGAGCCTCGTCCGCGCAGAGCGCAACGACGATCGGGGAGTTGTTCGCGGGGTCGGCAGGGTCGAAGCCGTCTTCAGGGGCTGGGATCTCCCCGAACGCCGCCTCGGTCATGCGCGTGCGCGCGTTGGGCGCGATCGCGTTGACGGTCACTCCGTAGCGCTGGAGCTCTTGCGCAGCGATCAGCGTGAAGCCGACGATCCCGGCCTTCGCTGCGCCGTAGTTGAGCTGGCCGACATTGCCGAAGACGCCGGAAGGGCTCGAGGTGTTGATCACACGTGCCGAGACCTGGTCGCCCGCCTTCGAGCGCTCACGCCAGTGGGCGGCGGCATGCCGGGTTGGCGCGAAATGGCCCTTCAGATGGACCTCGATCACCGCATCCCATTCATGCTCGTCCATGTTGACCAGCATGCGGTCGCGCAGGATTCCCGCGTTGTTGACGAGGATGTCCAGGCGACCGAATGTCGAGATCGCGCCGTCGATCAGCCGCTTGGCGCCCGCGAAGTCGGCGACGTTCTCACCGTTTGAGACCGCTTCGCCACCGAGCGCCTCGATCTCCCGAACGACGTCGTCCGCCGGGCCGGAGTCGACACCCTCGCCGGCGAGCGACGCACCGAGGTCGTTCACGACGATCTTCGCGCCCGCCCGTGCCAGCGCGAGCGCGTGCTCGCGGCCGATCCCGCGGCCGGCGCCGGTGACGACCGCAACCTTTCCATCAAGCGTTGGCATTGGCCGTCCCTCCTACACGAAAGCGCTCTCGCCGGTGAGCGCCCGTCCGATGATGAGCTTCTGGATCTGGCTCGTGCCTTCGTACAACGTTGTCACGCGCGCGTCACGAAGATACTTGCCGACCGGATATTCGTCCACGTAGCCGTAACCGCCGTGCACCTGCACCGCCGCGTTCGCGGCGCGCACCGAGGCCTCGCTCGCGTAGTACTTTGCGACGGAAGACTCGAGTGTGTGCCGTTCTCCCGCGTCGGCGAGGAGCGCGGCGCGCCAGGTCAGGAGTCGGGCCGCCTCGAGCTCGACCGCCATGTCGGCGAGCAGCTCCTGCACCAGCTGGAACGAGGAGATCGCCTTGCCGAACTGGCGCCGCTCTCCCGCGTACTCGACGCACGCGTCGAGACAGCCCTGGACGATGCCGACGCAGCCGGCAGCCAGCGAGATGCGGCCGTTGTCCAGGGCCGACATCGCGACCTTGAAGCCGTCGCCCTCCGCACCCAGCCTGTTCGAGTCCGGAACCCGGACGCCGTCGAGAAAGACTTCGGCCGTATCTTGCGCGCGGAGCCCGAGCTTGCCCTTGATCGGCGACGCCGAGTATCCGGCCGTGCCGGTCGGCACGAGAAAGCATGTAAGACCGCGGGCACCTTGTCCACCGCTGCGGGCGAACACGAGTGCGAGGCCGGCCCAGCTACCGAGCGTGATGAAGAGCTTCGAACCGGAGAGCAGCCAGTCGTGGCCGTCGCGCTCCGCGCGGGTCACGAGGCTCGCCGGATCCGATCCCGATCCGGGCTCGGTGAGCGCGTAGCAGCCAAGGGCGTCTCCGGATGCGAGCTGCGGCAGCCAGTCGCGCTTCTGCTGCTCGGTTCCCCATTTCGCGATCGTCTTCCCGACGAGGCCGAGGTTCACCGACACGATTCCGCGGACGGAAGAGTCCGCGCGCCCGAGCTCTTCCATCAGCAGGCAGTACGAGACCGTGTCGAGGCCCATGCCGCCGTACTCCTCCGCGATCGTCGCGCCGAGGTAGCCCGTCGCGGCGAGTTTTGGAACGAGTCCCCGATCGAGCTCTTCGGCGCGGTCCCACTCGCCGGCATACGGGACGATCTCGCGCTCGCAGAACTCACGGGCAGAGTCGCGAATCAGCTCCTGCTCGGGTGTGAGAGAGAAGTCCATCACAACGTGGGGCCGGCGTGGCTGCGCCGGCCCCACGGATGATCGTTCAGCGTCCCTTGATCAGGGAGCCGAACTCGTTGAAGGTCCCGTTCTCGTACCGGACGAGCTTCAGCTGCGAGATCGGGAAGTGGTCGGTCTTGCTGGTTTTGACCTTGATGCCCTTGATCATGTACGGGTTGACCCAGTTCATACTCTGCGTCGCCTTGATCAGCGAGGCCCGAGTCGGGTTCTTGCCCGCGTTGTAGAGCAGCTTCACGACGTCGTACGCTTTCGCGAAACCGTAGAAGTAAAACGTGTTCTTCGGGTCGGCGCCGCTCGGCCCGTAGGTGGCCAGCAGCGATTGGTACCGCGTGACGATCGGGTCGTTCGCGTACTTCGGGTTTGCGTTGTTCTTCAGGTAACCGGAACTGATCGCCCCGTTGACGTAAGCGGCGCCCGCGCTTGCCGCGGCAGCCTTCATGACCACGTCGATCGCTGCCACCGAGTTGATCACGATCGTATTCGGCTTCCAGTTGAGGGCCTTCGCTGTCGCGAGCGCACGAACGGTCGGCGTCGGTATCGAGAGCAAGACCCACGTGTCCGCTCCGGACGCCTTCTGCCTCGCGAGTTGGGACGCATAGCTCGTGTCGGTCGCCTCGTAGCTCTGCTCCGACACGATCAGGCTGCTCTTCGAGCCGAGACCGATCTTCAGACCTCGGAGGTAGTCCTTCCCGTAGTCGTCGTTCTGGTAGAAGACCGCGATTTTCGCATTCGGCGCGTTCTGCTTGATCCACAGACCGTACGCGCGACCTTCGGCGATGTAGTCCGGCTGCCAGCCGATCGTCCACGGGAACTGCTTGTACTGAAGGCCCCAGTAGCTCGCACCCGTGGCGATCAGGACTTGCGGGATCTTCCGGTCGTTCAGGAGCGGCCGAATCGCCTGGTTGTGCTCGGTCCCGAGCGAGCCCACGTCGGCGAAGATCTTGTCCTCGAGGATCAGCTTGTTCGTCATCTGAACGGTCTGCGCCGGGTTGTAGCCGTCGTCGTAGTACTTCCAGATGATCTGGCGTCCCCTGATGCCTTTCTTTCCGTCCGGCCCCTTGCGCGTGTTGACCCACTTGAAGTAGGCCTCCATGCCTCGCGGGATCGGCGCGTAGAGGGATGCCGGGCCGCTCAGCGGGAAGGTCCCGCCGATCGTGATCGTCGACGACGTGACGCCCGGTGTCGCCGTGGGCGCCGCGGTGATCTGCGTGCGTCCGAATGCCCCAGGAATGCTCACGGCCAGCGCTGCAAGAACGGCCGCGAGCGCAATCAGCGCTCTGTTCACGAGTCTTCCTCCTCCTCCGGATTCAGCTCCATGCTGTCAAGGTCAGCCCCTTGGAGCAAGGGTGACGCCGTCCGCCCTCTCTGCGGAAAGCAGCCTTTCGTAGGCGGGGAGCGTCAGGAAGTCGGCGAAGTCGCCCGCCAGCGACACTTCTCCGAAGACCTCCGCTGCGGTCTCGAACCCCGCGCCGAGCTTCTCGAGCTCCTCGCGCTCGAGCTCGAGGACGCGCTCGCGGCTGACATGTCCGTGGCGGATCCACTGCCAGATCTGCGAGCGGCTGATCTCCGCGGTCGCGGCGTCCTCCATCAGGTTGTTGATCGCAGCCGCGCCGACTCCGTTCAGCCACGCGGCGATGTACTGGATGCCGACGGAGACGTTCAAGCGGATGCCCTCCTCGGTGACCTCGCCCGGCGTGGCGGCGACGTCCAGCAGATCGGCGGCTGCGACAGAGACTTCGTCGCGCTGCCGGTCGACCTGATTCGATCGCTCGCCGAGGACGTCGTCGAACACGCCCAGCGCAACGGCAACGAGATCGGGGTGGGCGACCCAGGTCCCGTCGAAGCCGTCACCGGCCTCGCGCAGCTTGTCCTCCCGCACCTTCGTGAGTGCGGTCTCGTTGATTTCGGGGTCACGGCGGCTCGGGATGAACGCGGCCATCCCGCCGATCGCGTGTGCGCCGCGCCGGTGGCAGGTCTTTACGAGCAGCTCCGTGTAGGCACGCATGAACGGCACGCTCATCGTCACGAGCGGACGGTCCGGGAGGACGAACTCGGGTCGGTCGCGGAACTTCTTGATGATCGAGAACATGTAGTCCCAGCGGCCGGCGTTCAGCCCGGCGGAATGTTCCTTCAACTCGTAGAGGATCTCCTCCATCTCGAAGGCGGCCAGGATGGTCTCGATGAGGACGGTGGCCCGGATCGTCCCGCGCGGGATCGAGAGTCGCTCCTGGGCGAAGAGGAAGACGTCGTTCCACAGTCGTGCCTCGAGATGCGACTCGAGCTTGGGGAGATAGAAGTAGGGGCCGGACCCGCCGTCGCGCTGGCGCTGACCGCAGTGGAACAGGTAGAGCCCGAAGTCGAACAGGCTCGCCGAAACCGGTTCGCCGTCGACGTGCAGGTGCGCCTCGTGCAGATGCCAGCCGCGCGGCCGGACCAGCAGGGTCGCGAGCTCGTTCTGCAAGCGGTACTGCTTCTCGCCGGTGTCCAGCGAGATCGTGCGTTCGACCGCATCGACGAGGTTCGCCTGGCCTTCGACACAGTTCCGCCAGGTCGGCGAGTTGGAGTCCTCGAAGTCGGCCATGAAGATCCTGGCCCCCGAGTTGAGCGCGTTGATCACCATCTTCCGGTCGACGGGACCTGTGATCTCGATGCGGCGATCGAGGAGATCGGGCGGCGGCGGCGCGACACGCCAGTCCGGGTCTGCTCGTATGACCTGCGTCTCCGTGAGGAAATCCGGTAGCTCCCCACCGGCCATCCTCTCTTGCCGTTCGACCCGCGCCGCCAGCAACTCCAACCGAATCGGGTTGAACTCGCGCTGCAGATCCCCGACGAAGGCGAGCGCCTCGGGGGTCAGGATGCGAGCCCCGGCTTCGCCCGCGTCGGCCAACACCGCGATGCTGCCGGCGCTCATCGGGAGAGCATGGCATAGCGTTTGTGTCGTGCGCGGCGCCCCGACGCAGCAGCTCCATGTCGAAGAGCACGGCGAGGGCGAGCCTCTGCTGCTGATCGAAGGGCTCGGCCAGTCCATGTGGGCCTGGCGCGAGCAAGTTCCCGTCTTCGCACGCGACTACCGGACGATCGCATTCGATACGCGCGGCACCGGCCGGTCACCGGTTCCCGGCGAGCCGTACGGCGTAGCCGAGCTCGCACAGGATGCTGCCGACGTCCTCGACGGACGCCGGGCCCAAGTTGTCGGCCTGTCGATGGGCGGGTACGTGGCGCTGACTCTTGCACTCGCGCAGCCGGGGCTCGTGCGGTCGCTCGTGCTCATCGGGACCGGCGCCGGTGGCCCCGCCCGCGTGCCGCGTCCGCAGGACGTGCGCGACGCCTACGCGGCCGCGATCGGCTTGCCCTTCGACGAATACGGACGCAGGACGATGCCCTTCACGTTCTCGCCGGGCTGGACGGAGCGGAACCCCGAGCGATTCGAGGAGATCCTCGCGGCGCGCGGTGAGCATCCCACACCGGACGTGACACTCGATGCGCACCTGCAAGCGTGCTACCGCTTTTATGCCCGCGGCTGTGAGGTGGAGCGAATCGACGCGCCTGCGCTCGTGCTGCACGGTGACGCCGACGCGATCGTCCCGGTCGAGAATGGACGCGCACTTGCGGCCCGCCTGCCGAACGCGCGCTACGTCGAGCTCCCCGGCCGCGGGCACAACGTCCAGCTCGAGGATCCGACGACGATCAACCGACTCGTGCTGGAGTTCCTCGCGGAGCGATCAGAGAGCTAGCTCGGCCATCGTCCGCAGCGATGCGGCGTCGCGCGTCGCTACGAGCAGCGTCGTCGCGCCCGACTCGCGCCACGCTTCGAGGCGGTCGCGGATCCGTTCCGGCGGACCGACGAGCGAGACGTCGTCGATCAACGAGTCGGGGACGGCGGCGATCGCTTCTCGTTGCTTGCCTTCGAGATACAGCTCCTGGATTCGCTCGGCCTCGGCCTCGTAGCCGTAACGGCGGAAGAGCGCGTTGTAGAAATTCGCGCCTCGTGCTCCCATCCCACCGATGTAGAGCGCGAGCAGCGGTCGCATCATGTCGCGCGCCGCCTCGAGGTCGTCGGAGACGACGACGTTCACCGCCGGTGCGATGTCGAAGCCGTCACGCGGCTCGTAGCCGAATGCCTCGCGTGCTCGTTCTGGCGAGAAGTAGATCGGTAGCCACCCGTCGGCGATCGCGAAGGCCGTGCGCACGTTCTTCGGGCTGAGCGCTGCGAGGTAGATCGGAATCGAGGCACGCAACGGCCGCACGAGGAGCTTCAAGGGCTTGCCGAGGCCGGTCGCGTCGTCGCCGGAGTAGGGGATGTCGTATTGATCGCCGTGGAACTCGAGCGCTTCGCGCCGCAGCGCCGAACGGACGATCTCGACGTACTCGCGGGTCTTCGTGATCGGCTTTCCCCACGGCTGCCCGTGCCAGCCCTCGACGACCTGCGGCCCGGATGTGCCGAGCCCGAGAAGGAAGCGTCCGCCCGACATGAGGTCGAGCGTCGCCGCGGTCATCGCCGTGTTTGCCGGCGTTCGCCCCGGGATCTGCATGATCGCCGAGCCGATCTTGATCGTCGACGTCGTCGCGGCGAGCCAGGTGAGCACGGTGACGGCGTCCGTGCCCCACGCTTCGGCCGCCCACGCGGAGTCGTAGCCGAGTCTTTCGGCTTCGTGAGCGAGCTCGATCAGCTCCAGCGGATTCGTCCCTGGGGGCGCATAGCCCATGTAGAAGCCGAGGCGCACGACCTGCGATGCTAAACGGATGCCGGTCAATCGCCGCATCACCTTGGCCGCGCGGCCTGTCGGTTCCCCGCGGAAGTCGGATTTCACGCTCGACGAGGTCGACGTCGGCTCTCCCGAGGTGGGCGAGGTCCTTGTCCGGATGCTGTGGGCGTCGGTCGATCCGTATCAGCGCGGACGGATGAGCGAGGCACGGTCGTATGCGCCGTCGCTGCAGCTCGGCGACGTGGTCACGGCGCAGAGCATCGGCGAGGTCGTCGAGAGCAACGATTCGCGCTTTTCGCAAAGCGACCTTGTCCTCGGGCAGCTCGGCTGGCAGGAGTACGCGACGGCCCGCGCGGGCACGCTCCGGCGTGTCCCGCCCGAGCTCGATCCGCCGAGCCTCGCGCTGCACGCCGTCGGCATGACCGGGTTCACCGCCTACTTCGGACTGTTCGACGTCGGGAAGCCGCGGCCGGGCGACACCGTCGTCGTTTCCTGCGCGGCGGGTGCGGTCGGACAGATCGTCGGTCAGCTGGCGAAGCTCGCCGGCTGCCGGGCGGTGGGCATCGCCGGCGGGCCGGAGAAAGCACGCGATCTGACCGAGCTCTTCGGTTACGACGTCGCGATCGACTACAAGAACGACGATCTCGCCGGGGCGCTGCGCGGTGAACGCGTCGACGTGTACTTCGACAACGTCGGCGGCGAGATCTCGCAGGCCGTGCACAGGCGCCTGAACATCGGGGCGCGCATCGTCGTCTGCGGCCAGGTCTCGCACTACAACGCCGAGCGGCCAGAACCGACGTTTCACCCTGCGCTCCTGATCATGTTCCGGGCGCGGATGCAGGGCTTCCTCGTCTTCGACTACGCACACCGCTACGAGGAAGCCGCACAGCGGCTAGCGCGCTGGGTGGCGAACGGCGAGATCCGCTGGCGCGAGCACGTGACGGAAGGCCTGGAGAACGCCCCGCGGGCGTTCATCGGGATGCTCAACGGCGAGAACCGAGGAAAAGCTCTCGTCAAAGTGTCCGACCGCACGACGTAGCCCATTGACAGCTGGGGTCAGACCCTGGCTGTTCGTGGCGTGACGGCAACGGCTGGGGTCAGACCCTTGCCGTTCGAGACGCGGCACCAAAGGCTGGGTCAGGAACCTCCTTCTATGTCGCCGGCACGGCGGGCTGCGGCGCGAATTGCTCGCGCAGCGCGGTCTTGCGGAACTTTCCGACCGCCGTCTTCGGAATCTCCGTCACGAACTCGATCCGGTCCGGGAGCCACCACTTCGCGAACTGGGGCGCCAGGAAGTCTCGTAGCTCCTCCGCGGTTGCGGATGCTCCGTCCTTCAGCAGCACCGCGGCCAGCGGACGTTCCTGCCACTTCTCGTCCGGAATCGCGATCACCGCCGCCTCCGCGACCGCTGGATGTGCCATCAACGCGTTCTCGAGCTCGACCGACGAGATCCACTCGCCGCCCGACTTGATCACGTCTTTGGACCGGTCCTTGATCTGGATGTGGCCCTTGGGATCGAACGAGACGATGTCACCCGTCTTGAACCAGCCGTCATCCGTCCAGCGATCGGAGGAGTCCGGGGTCTCGTAGTACGCGGAGGCAACCCACGGTCCGCGTACCTCCAGCTCGCCCATCGCCTCACCGTCTCGCGGAATCCCGTTCCCGGAGTCGTCCCTCGCCCGCAGCTCGACGAGAGCGAGTGGGAGGCCCTGCATCGCCAGGTAGTCGAGCTTCGTCTCCTCGTCCGCGTTGCCGAGCTCTCCGGGCAAAGCCGCCACCGACGCCACCGGCGACGTCTCCGTCATTCCCCACCCGTGGCAGACCATGAGGTTGTGGCGCTCCTTGAACCCGGCGATCATCGCGCGCGGCGCCGCTGAGCCGCCGACGAGCATCCCCTTCATACGCGACAGGTCCCATTTCGTGGGGTGCGCATCCAGGAGCTGCAGGATCCCCAGCCAGATCGTCGGCACGCCGGCCGTCCAGGTGACGCCCTGCTGGACGAAGTCGTCCAGCAGGCTTTCCGGATCGAGGTGCGGGCCCGGAAAGACCTGGTTCGCGCCGAGCATCGCAGCGAGGTACGGATAGCCCCACGCGTTCGCATGAAACATGGGGACGACCGGAAGGATCGTGTCCTGCTCCGATACGCCTACCCCGAGGGGGTTGCAGGCGGCGACGCCGAGCGTGTGCAGGATCGTGGAGCGGTGCGAGTACACGACGCCCTTCGGCATGCCGGTCGTGCCGCTCGTGTAACACATCGCCGCCGCTTCGTTCTCGTCGAGGTCCGGCGCGAGCCATCCGTCTCGGTCCACAGAGGCGAGCAGCTCCTCGTACGAATCCTCGACGACGAACACGTGCTCGATCTCCGTCTGGTCCAGAAACTGTTGGACGAGCGGCGCCAGACTCGAGTCGACGATGAGCGCACGGTCGCCTGCATGTGCGGCGATGTAGCCGATGTCGTTCGGATGGAGGCGCAGGTTGAGCGTGTGCAGGACGAAGCCACCGCACGGGATACCGAAGTACGCCTCGAGGTGCTGGTAGTGGTTCCAGCAGAGCGTGGCGACGCGGTCACCGCGCTCGAGGCCAAGCTCGCGCAGTGCCAGCGCGAGCTGCCTCGCGCGGCGCGCCATGTCGGAATACGTGTAACGGTGGAACGACCTGTCAGGCAGGCGCGTGACGACCTCCTTCTCGCCGAAGTACGTCTCCGCGCGCCGCAGCAAGGTCGGAATCGTCAGCGGGAAGTCCATCATCAGGCCGTCCATGGGTCCTCCTTTTAGCGCAACAACACTCGTTCGTACACCCGGTCGCGCAGCCGATCCGGAAGCCTCTCGATCCCCGACCTCACTTTCGCATCGAGGCCGACGAGCTTCCGGGTGCGCGGCCGCTCCATCGTGAGCGCCTCTTCGACCGCTCGCGCGACCTCTTCCACGGACGCGCCCTTCGCGCCGCGTCTCTGCGCGACCTTACGGAACGCCGCGGTCCGTTTTCCGTACAAGCCGGCGAGCTCGGCCGGCGCGCCGTTCGCCAGTTCGTCGGCAACCGTGGCGGACTTGGTCCAGATCGGCGTCTTGATCGTTCCCGGCTGGACGAGCGAAACGTCGACGCCGAACGGGCCCAGCTCCAGCCGCAACGTGTCGGCTATCGCCTCCAGCGCGTGTTTCGAAGCTGCGTAGGGGCCGAGGAACGGGAGTGCGCTGCGTCCGGCGATCGAGCCGACGAAGACGATCCGGCCGCGCGTGCGGCGGAGCTGGGGAAGAAACGCCTGCGTGACCGCGACCTGTCCCACGACGTTCACCTCGAACTGCCGGCGGAGCTCGTCCAACGGGATGAACTCGAGCGGCATCGCCAACGCGATGCCGGCATTGTTCACGAGGCCGTGTAGCTCCTCGATCCGCTCGGCCGCCGCTCGCACCTGGTCCTCGCTGGTCACGTCGAGCAAGATCTCCTCTGTGCCGGCCGGCGCGTCGCCTTCGCGTCGGACGCCGGCAAAGACGTGCCAGCCGGTCCCCGCGAGGCGGGTCGCGCAGGCCGCGCCGATTCCCGACGACGCCCCCGTGACGAGCGCCGTGCGCATCATCAGTCGAGCAGCCAGGCCGCGACCTTCGCGCGAAGCTCGCGCGGATAGCCGCCGTGCGCCTGGATCCAGAGCGCCCGCTTGTAGTGGCGGTGGAGCACGTGCTCCCACGTGAAGCCGATGCCCCCGAGCACCTGGATCGCCCGCTCGCACGCGCTGACGGCAACGTCGCCGGCGTAGCTCTTCGCCGCCGCAGCAGCGATCGGCGCCTGTTCGTCGTCCTCCGCGACGCACCACGCCGCCCAGTACGCGATCGAGCGTGCGAGCTCCGTGTCGACGTACGTATCGGCGAGTGGATGGGACACGGCCTGGTAGACGCCGATCGGCCGGCCGAACTGCTCGCGCGTCTTCGCGTGCTCAACTCCGAGCTCGAGGGCTCGACGGGCGATTCCGGCTGCCTCCAACGCAAGGGCGGCGAGCTGCTCGTTCTCGGGAGCGCCGGAATCGAAGAACTCCTCGCCGCGATTCGCGCGACCTGCCTCTTCGAAGAGCACTGCACGGTCGAGGAACCCGAGCTCCTCCAGCTCCTCTCGACCCCAGCCGCCGTTCGCGAGCACCTCACGCGCCTCGCGCCGCAGCAGTTCCTGCTCCTCCGTGAAGGCGAACTGCATCAGCGTGACCTCGGGAGGCCGAGCACGCGCTCGGCGATGATGTTGCGCAGGATCTCGCTCGTCCCCGCCTCGATCGTGTTCCCGCGGCTGCGTAGCTGCTGGTAGCCCCAGTAGCCGTCGTCTTCTCCGCCGAGGATCTCCATCGCCAGCTTCGTCAGACGCTGATTCTGCTCAGACCAGTGCAGCTTCGACCCGGAGCCCTCCGGCCCGGGGATGCCGGTCTGGATCAGCGCCGTCAGCGAGCGGTAATTCGTCAGCTTCAAGGCCTGAAGCTCGATCCACTCCTGTGCGACGCGGTCGCGGATGATCGGATCGTCAGCGGCGCGCTCCTTCGTCAGCGCGATCAGCTTTTTGACCTGCGCGTCGAGTGTTCCGGTGAGGGCGAACCCCAGCGTGCCACGCTCGTGCAGCAGCGTCGTCATCGCAACCTGCCAGCCGCTGCCGATCTCGCCGAGCAGGTTCTCGAGCGGAACCTCCACGTCGGTGAAGAAGATCTCGTTGAACTCGGCCTCACCTGTGATCTGACGAAGCGGCCGGACTTCGACGCCGGGCGCGTGCATGTCGACGATCACATAGGTCAGGCCGGCGTGGCCCTGAGCGTCCGGGTCGCTGCGGCCGACGAGGATGCAGAAGGCCGCCTCGTGCGCGAGCGACGACCACACCTTCTGCCCGTTGACGAGGAAATGCCCGTCGGCCGGCTCGATGCGCGTCCGCACCGCCGCCAGATCGGAGCCTGCGCCCGGCTCCGAGAATCCCTGGCACCAGATCTCTTCCGCGGACAGCATCTTCGAGAGGTAGCGCTGCTTGTGCTCCTCGGTGCCGTGCGCCATGATCGTCGGCCCCGCCATCCCGAGCGCGATCACGTTCATGTGATTCGGGGCCTCCGCGCGGGCGAATTCCTCCAACGCGATCGCCTGGTGGCTGTAAGGCGCACCCCGGCCTCCGTACTCCGCCGGCCAGGTCAAGCCGGCGTAGCCCGCGTCGAACATCTTGCGGCTCCACTCCCGACCGGGCTCCGCCGGGAGATTGTTCGCAAGCCATGCCCGGACCTGTGCTCGGAAAGTGACTTCGTCCGGACTATCGCGAAGGTTCACACGCGGAATCTAGACCAGAATCACCGAACGGATCACGTCGCCGGCCTCGAGATCGTCGCATGCGCAGTCCGGACGGTCATATTATCCCGCGTCCGATGGCGCTTCTTGCGATCGAGGACGTCACACGGCGCTTCGGCGGGATCGTCGCTCTCGCCGATGTCTCGCTCGCTTTGGAGCAGGGACAGATCGTCGGGCTGATCGGACCGAACGGCGCCGGGAAGACGACGCTCTTCAATCTCGTCACCCGCCTCTACCGCCCGAACAGCGGCCGGATCTTCTTCGACGGCAAGGACTTGACGCGAACGCCTGCTCACAGCGTCGCGCGACTCGGAATCGCGCGCACCTTTCAGAACGTCGTGCTCTTCCAGCAGATGACGGTGCTCGAAAACGTGTTGGTCGGCGCGCACTCGCGGATTCGTCCCTTCTCGGAGCGGCGCGGCCGCCGGCAGGCGCGGCGGACGCTCGAATATCTCGAGCTCGACGAGCTTGGCCAGCGGCTGCCGGGAGGACTTCCTTTCGGCACCCTCAAGCGAGTCGAGCTCGCACGCGCGCTCGCCGCAGAACCGACCCTGCTCTTGCTCGACGAGCCCGCCGGCGGGCTCAACCACGAGGAGGTCGGCGAGCTGGCAGAGCTGATTCGCCGCGTGCAGCGTGACTTCGACCTGACGATCCTGCTCGTCGAGCACCACATGAACCTGGTCATGTCGGTCTCCGACCGCGTGCACGTCCTCAACTTCGGACGCAAGATCGCAGAAGGTACGCCCGCCGAGGTGCAGGCAGATCCGGCCGTGATCGAGGCATATCTCGGAGCGGAACGTGTCGACGCTGCTTGAGCTTCGCGGCGTCGAGGCGCGTTACGGGCCGATCAAGGCGCTGCACGGCGTCTCGCTGACGGTCGCGGACGGCGAGATCGTCGCCTTGCTCGGGGCAAACGGGGCGGGGAAGACGACGACGTTACGCGCGGTCTCGGGAACCGTCCGCCATAGCGGCGAGATCGTCTTCGAGGGCAAGCAGATCGCACGCGGGAAGCCGGACGCGGTCGCGCGTGCCGGAATCGCACATGTTCCCGAGGGACGTGGCCTCTTCACGCAGCTCAGCGTCTGGGAGAACCTCCGGATGGGGGCCTACGTCCGTGGCGAGCGACGCACGCTGCGCGAAGAGGCTCCGCGGGTCTTCAAGTACTTCCCGTGGTTGGAGCGCCGCCGCGATCAGCAGGCCGGCACGCTCAGCGGCGGCGAGCAGCAGATGCTCGCGCTCGCTCGTGCGCTGGTCGGGCGGCCGCGGCTGTTGATGCTCGACGAACCCTCGCTCGGGCTTGCGCCGACGGTGGTCCAGGAGATCTTCCGCATCGTGAAGGAGCTCAACGCGGACGACGGTCTGACAGTTCTGGTCGTCGAGCAGAACGCCAACGTCGCCCTCGACGCCGCGGCCCGCGCCTACGTGCTGGAGGTGGGGCAGGTGGCGATCGAGGGCGAGAGCGCCGAGCTTCGCCGGCACGAAGGCGTCCGCAAGTCCTACCTCGGCTATTAGTGGCACTTCCGCTCGCATTCACCTGGACCGAGTTTGCGCAGCAGGTGACGAGTGGACTCGCGGCCGGTTCGATCTACGCGAGCCTCGCGCTCGCGCTCGTCCTGATCTACCAGACGACGAACGTGGTCAACTTCGCGCAGGGCGAGATGGCGACGTTCACGACCTACATCGCCTGGACGATGATGCACCACGGCGTCGCGTACTGGCCGGCGTTCGTCCTGACGCTGTTGATCGCATTCGGCGGCGGCGTCACCGTCGAGCGTGTGCTCATCCGCCCGGTCGAGCACCGCCCTGAGATCGTGATCGTGATCCTGACGATCGGGCTGTTCATCGCGATCAACGGGCTCGTCGGCTGGATCTTCGGCCCCGAGGTGAAGGCCTTCGACAGCCCCTTCCCCAACAGCTCGGTCGTCGTCGGAGGCGTGTCGATCTCCATCCAGGACATCGGCACCTTCGGCGTCTGCCTCGGCACGGTGGTCGCTCTCTGGCTCTTCTTCCGGCTCACGACGCTGGGGCTCGCCATGCGCGCGGTCGCATTCAACCCAGACGCCAGCCGGCTGATGGGAGTGCGAGTCGGCTGGATGCTTGCGCTCGGGTGGGGCTTCGCCGCAATCCTCGGCGCGATCGCTGGGATGATGGCCGCGCCGACCGTCTTCCTCGACCCGGACATGATGCTCGTCGTCCTGATCTACGCGTTCGCCGCTGCGGTGCTCGGGGGGATCGACAGTCCGGTGGGCGCGGTCGTCGGCGGTCTCCTGATCGGCGTCGTGATCAACCTGCTGGGGGCCTATGTCAACTTCGTGGGGCAGGAGCTCAGGCTGCCGACGGCGCTGGCCGTGCTCTTGCTCGTGCTCGTGATCAGGCCGTCGGGTCTCTTCGGCCGTGTCGTGGTGAGGAAGGTCTGATGCAGCGCTGGATCACACCGGCGCTGCAAGGTCTCCTCCTGGCCGCAGCGGTCCTGCTGATCGCGTTGTTGCCGCGATTTACGAGCGAGTTCCGCCTCGGGCAGTTCACGTACGTCGGGATCTACTTCGTCGCGCTGCTCGGCCTGAATATCCTCACCGGTTACAGCGGACAGATCTCGCTCGGGCATGCCGCGTTCATGGCGATCGGCGGCTACACGGCCGCGTTGCTCATCCTCGGCCGCAGCGGGTTCGAGCTCCTCGGCCACCAGGCGTCGCACGTCCTGCCCCAGCACGGGATGCGGGCGATCTTCACGATTCCGATCGCCGGTCTCGTCACCGGCGTGATCGGCGGCCTGTTCGGGATCCCCGCCCTTCGTCTGGCGGGTGTCTCGCTGGCGCTGGCCACTCTGGCCGTGTCCGTCTCGTTGCCCGCCGTGGCGAAGCGGTTCGAGCATCTGACGGGCGGCGGGGGAGGGTTGTCGCTGCCACTTCCGCATGCGCCGTTCGGCTGGGACATCTCGACTCCACACTGGCTCTACTACGAAGCGTGGGTGTGTGCCGGGATTCTGTTCGTCGTCGCCTGGCTGCTCGTGCGCGGCCGCGTCGGACGTGCCTGGCGCGCAATTCGCGACGGCGAGGTCGCGGCGGTTTCGTCAGGCGTCAGCCCGGCCGTCTACAAGACGCTCGCCTTCGGCATCTCGGCGGCGTATGCCGGCGTCGCGGGCGCGCTGTTCGCGATCCAGGTCTCCTACATCAATCCGGACACGTTCCCCGTGACGCTGTCTCTGCTCCTGCTCGCCAGCGTCGTCATCGGCGGTCTCTCCTCGCTGTCCGGCGTCATCGTCGGAGCGCTGGTCCTGGAGTTCCTGCCCATCTACGCCCAGTCGCCTCCCCTCGTGCACCTGCACTTCGCGAAGCAGGCCGGTCCGGTCGTCTTCGGGATCACCCTGATGTTGATCGTGCTCCTCATTCCAGGGGGCGCGGCCAGCCTCGTCGGGCGGCTGACGCGGCCTGTAAAGGCCTGGGCGAGGCGAACCTGAGTCGTTTCGGATCCCAGCCGTTCGATTTGGGATCCGAGATAGCAGAGAGCTGGCCTTTGAGATAGTAGAAGACTGGCCTTTACGGTCGAATGCCGGCTGTATAGGATCCGAAAACGTCGCCGTCGAATCCGAAAGGAGCCGAAGGGATGGCCGATCCAGCTCTGCTCACGAACCCGCCCACGGGCGTCCCGGCGAATGTCCTCCTGGCCGTCGTCCCAGCGCTCGAGGAGCCCTATGTCCAGTGCACCGCCGAGACGGCCGAGTGCACCTGCCCCGAGTTCTGCGAGCGAGACCACGATCGTGATTGAGGAGCGGATCCACTCGGAAGCGGCCGGGCTCCAGGAGCGCTGGGCCGAAGAGGCGCGCTGGTCCGGGATCCTCAGGACCTACGAGGCCGAGGATGTCGTTCGCCTGCGCGGCTCCGTCGTGCCGGAGCACACGATCGCGCGCCTCGGGGCAGAGCGGCTCTGGCAACTGCTCGCAGACGAGGACTACGTGGCGGCGCTCGGCGCGCTCAGCGGCGGGCAGGTCGTGCAGATGGTCAGAGCGGGCTTGAAGGCGATCTACCTGTCAGGTTGGCAGGTCGCCGCGGACGCGAACCTCGCCGGACACACATACCCCGACCAGAGTCTCTATCCCGCGAACAGCGTTCCGGCCGTCGTGCGCCGGCTGAACAACGCGCTGCTGCGCGGCGATCAGATCGACTGGGCCGAGGGCCGCAACGGCACGGACTTGCTGGCTCCGATCGTGGCGGACGCCGAGGCGGGATTCGGCGGCGCGCTCAACTCGTTCGAGCTGATGAAGGCGATGATCGAGGCGGGCGCGGCCGGTGTCCATTTCGAGGATCAGCTCGCGTCAGAGAAGAAGTGCGGACACCTCGGCGGAAAGGTGCTCGTCCCCACGAGCCACTTCGTCCGCACGCTGACGGCCGCGCGCCTTGCTGCAGATGTGCTCGACGTCCCGACCGTGCTCATCGCCCGCACCGATGCGCTGAGCGCCTCGCTGCTGACGAGCGACGTCGATCCCGCCGACGCGGAGTTTCTCACCGGCGAGCGAACCTCCGAGGGCTTCTTTCGCGTTCGCGACGGGCTCGCCGCGGCGATCGCACGCTCGCTCGCGTACGCGCCGTACGCAGACGTGCTCTGGTTCGAGACCTCCATGCCGGACCTGGGCGAGGCGCGCGCGTTTGCCGACGAGATCCACAAGAGCTTTCCGGGCAAACTCCTCGCCTACAACTGCTCGCCGTCGTTCAACTGGAAGCGTCACCTCGACGAGGAGCAGATCGCAACCTTCCAAGCGGAGCTCGGCTCGATGGGGTATCGGTTCCAGTTCATCACGCTGGCCGGATTCCATTCGCTCAATGCTGGGATGTTCGAGCTCGCACGTGGTTACGCCGCCAGCGGCATGTCGGCGTACGTCGAGCTGCAGGAGCGAGAGTTCGCACTCGAGGCGGACGGATACACGGCCACCCGGCATCAGCAAGAGGTGGGTGCCGGTTACTTCGACCGCGTGACCGCTGCGGTCACGGGCGGAGAATCGTCGACGCTCGCACTGCATGGCTCGACGGAGGAAGCTCAGTTCAGCGAGGAGCGCGTGTGAACGCACCGTCGGCGTACAGTGCCGGCGAGATGGACGGGCTCGGAACCAAGGCCGACGACATCGCCCTCGAGATCGAGGAGGCGATTGTCTCGGGCGAGCTGGAGCCGGGTGAGATGCTGCGTCAGGACAAGCTCTCCGAACAGTACGGAGTCAGCCGTACACCCGTGCGCGAGGCGCTGCGGCGGCTCGCAGCCCTCGGGCTCGTCGAGTTCGAGCCGAACCGCGGGGTACGTGTCCGGTCGTTGTCGCGCGAGGGCATGTGGGAGGCCTTCCTCGTGCGCGCCGAGCTTGAGGCGCTCGCGACCGGTCTCGCGGCGGCGAAGATCACGAAGGCCGACCTCGACGAGCTCGAAGAAGCGGAGAAGCGCTTCGCGCGAATGACCCGCGCTGTCCGTGCACGCGAGCCCGGCGGTGACCGGCGGGCCTTGACCGCGGAGTGGATGCGCGCGAATCACGGGTTCCATGACGTCATCTATCGGGTCGCCGACGCGCCGTTCGTCGAGCAGATGGCGAAGAGCGCAAGACGGACGTTCTCCGGACCGGCGATCTGGGCTCCCGGAGACGAGACGATCGACGAGCTCTATGCCGACAACGAGCGGCAGCACCGAGCGATCCAGGCTGCGCTCGCCGCAAGAAGCGTCGACGGGGCTCGCGCGCTGGCGCACGCGCACGTTCTCTCCTCGTTCCATCTGTTGGAATCGATTCTCGAACAGGTCGGCGTCCGCCCGACCGGTTGGCGCTAGCTCAGCGAACTCCGCCACGGCTTCGCCGAGCCATGCGCGGCGACGCCGCGCGCCGGTAGCCGCGGCCTATCCTCTCTAAGAGACAATGCAGGGCTCAGGCCTCAGCGGTACATGGGCGAGGCGCGTCACAGGCATTCTGCTGAGCGTCATCGCTGTGGCTCTCGTGACGGGAGCCGTCTTCGCGCTGCGCCCGGTTGCCCCGGTGCTCAGCCTGGGCGTCCTCTACGTCGTCGCTGTCGTCGCGGTTGCCGTTCTGTACGGCTTGGCCTACGCGATCCCCGTGTCGGTTGCGTCGATGCTGACGTTCAACTTCCTGTTCTTGCCGCCCGTTCACACGCTGGCCCTGCATGACTCGGCGAACTGGGTGGCGCTCGCTGTCTACATCGCTGTCGCCGTCGTTGTCAGCGAGCTCGCTACGCGCTCGCGCCGGCTCGCTCGCGAGGCCGTGGAGGCCGAGACCCTGCGCCAGAGCGACGCGGTCAAGACCGCGGTCCTGCGCGCCGTGAGCCACGACCTGCGCTCGCCTCTGACTGCGATTCGAACGGCGAGCGAGGGACTGGACAATCCCGCGTTCGAGCTGAGCAGGGAGGAACGCGATGGCCTCTTCGAGACGATTCGGATCGAGGTCGGCCGGCTCGAGCGACTTGTCGACAACCTGCTCGACCTCTCGCGCCTCGAGGCCGGCCCCGCGTTGCGGAAGCCCGAGCTCTGGACGATCGACACGCTGCTTGCCAGGGCGCTCGAGCAACTCGGCGTGGAGGCCGATCGTGTCGAGGTGATGCCGGCGCCGGATCTGGGGCCGATTCGCGTCGATGCGACACATGTCGAAAGAGTGCTCGTGAACCTACTCGAGAACGCACTGAAGTTCTCCTCACCGACGGACCCGGTCGAGGTCTCGGCCGCCGCCGAGCCGGGGCGCATTGTCGTGCGCGTGCGCGATCGGGGCTCCGGTGTCGCCGAGGCCGATCGCGAACGGATCTTCGACGCGTTCGAGCGAGGGAACGGCGTGGGCGGTGGCACCGGGCTTGGTCTCGCGATCGCGCGCGGGTTCGCCGAGGCGAACGGTGGTCGTATCTGGGTCGAGCCGGCAGCCGCGACCAGCGGCGGTTCGACATTCGTTCTCGCCCTGCCTGCTGTGGTCGAGGGCGCCGTCCTGCCGCAATGAGCGCCGCTCGCATTCTCGTCGTCGACGACGAGTCGCAGATCCTCCGTGCCCTGCGAACGAGCCTCCAGGCCGCCGGCTATGAAGTCGACGTCGCCGCAACGGCAGCAGAAGCACTCACGAGTGCGGCGGCTCACCCGCCGGACGGCGTCATTCTCGATCTGATGCTGCCCGATAGGAGCGGAACCGACGTGTGCCGTGAGCTTCGCCGCTGGACGAATGTGCCGATCCTCGTTCTCTCGGCGGTCGGGGACGAGCAGGAGAAAGTCGCCGCCCTCGATGCGGGCGCCGACGACTACGTTACGAAGCCGTTCGGGATCGACGAGCTCCTCGCGCGTCTTCGGGCCGCATTGAGAAGGGTGGACGTGGTCACCGGCCCGGTCGTCGAGCTCGGCGACCTCGTTGTCGACCTCGAGCGGCGGTTGGTGACGCTGCGAGGCGAGCCCGTACCCCTGACACCGACCGAGTTCGAGCTCCTGCGCCTTTTCGTTCGCAACGAGGGCAAGTTGCTCACCCACCCGACGATCCT
>Ga0307287_10000024_pt1 | contig 51104 bp, 46 predicted proteins | sample ER_DNA_141_FD_194485 | JGI IMG/M metagenome (GOLD analysis project Ga0307287, IMG submission 194485) | Bulk soil microbial communities from the East River watershed near Crested Butte, Colorado, United States - ER_DNA_141 | ecosystem: Environmental > Terrestrial > Soil > Floodplain | place...
CGGAGCCGTTCGGGCCGATCGACGCTCCGTAGAGCGGCTGGCCCGGCTGCCAGGTCGGTCGGCCCTGGCGGTCCGCCCCGCGGAGCAGCTGCTCCACCTCCACGACGATGTGGTCGCTCGAGCGGAGCCCGATCCCGCGCACGGAGACAGCGACGAGAGATCCCGACTTCGGTGTCACCGTGATGCTCGGCTGTGCCCTGTCACCCCAGGTCTCGACTCCCGCATAAACGCCGAAGACGAGCGCTGCGCCGAGCACGAGGATTCCGACAGAGAGCACGCCGCGCTCCTCGCGCGACCCCTCTTGCAGGCCGTAGGCGGCGATCGCACCCAGGAAGACTGCGACCGCCGCCGACCCGAACGCCCCGAAGCTCGCCAGCGGATGGTTCCGCGCCATTCGGCCTATGAGATCCCCGCTGATCGCCAGGGCGGTCAGCAGGGCCCCCAACGCTGGCAAGGCGGCGAGAAGAAAGCCTGCGGCGCCCTTGGCTTCCTTCCCGATTGGGAGGAACCTCGGCATGACGGCACACGTACCGTTGCGCCCTCGCCGGGCAGAGTCAACGGATTCCACGAACCTTTTACACGGCGGTTACAAGCCGCGAATACGAACGGCGTGGCCGTCGTTGAACCCCCATAGCCGCCACATGACCGACAGAATTCAGACCAACCGCTGGCTCGTCCTCGTCATCGTCTGCGTCGCGCAGTTCATGGTCGTCCTCGACGCGACGATCGTGAACGTCGCGCTCCCGTCCATCCAGCACAGCCTGCACTTCTCCGCTTCGAGCCTCCAATGGATCGTCAATGCCTACACGCTCGTCTTCGGCGGATTCCTCTTGCTCGGCGGTCGCGCTTCCGACCTCTTCGGCCGGCAGCTGCTCTTTGTCACCGGCCTCGTCGTCTTCACCGGCGCCTCGCTGCTGAACGGCTTGGCAACGACCTCCAACGTGTTGATCGGCGGCCGCGCGCTCCAGGGGCTAGGTGCGGCCCTCGTGTCGCCGGCGGCTCTCTCGATCGTGACCACGACCTTCGCCGAGGGACGCGACCGAACGAGAGCTCTCGGGGTCTGGAGCGCGATCGCCGCAGGAGGCGGCGCAGTCGGCCTCGTCCTCGGCGGTTTACTGACGCAAACGCTGTCCTGGAGGTGGGTGTTCTTCATCAATCTGCCGATCGGGATCGTGGGCGTTCTGCTCGCGCTCCGCTATGTGTCCAACTCCCGCGCCGAAACGCGACCGGAGACCGTCGACGTCGCCGGTGCGGTCACCGTGACCGGGGGCCTCCTCGTGCTCGTGTACGACATCGTGAAGGCGCAGCAATACGGGTGGACGTCGGGACGCACGCTTGCGCTCGCCGCGCTCGCCGTCGGGCTTCTCGCCGCATTCGTCGTGATCGAGTACCGCTCGAGAGCGCCCCTGATCCGCCTGGGCGTCTTTCGAATCCGGTCGCTGACCGCGTCGAACGGGGCGATGCTCCTTGTCGCGGCCGGTCTATTCGCGTTGTTCTACTTCGCCTCGCTGTACGTGCAGGAAGTGCTCGGGTACAGCCCGCTGAAGGCCGGTCTCGCATTCCTGCCCGTGACCGCGGGGATCGTGATCGGTGCCGGCCTCTCGCAGGCCGGAGTCAGGTTGATGAGCGCAAGGCGCGTTCCTTTGTTCGGGATCGTTCTCGCGGCGGGCGGGCTCTTTCTCCTCGGGCAGGTCCCGACACACGGCACCTACCTGGCGGACCTGTTGCCCGGGCTACTCCTGATGTCGATCGGCATCGGCCTCGTCTTCGTTCCACTGACGCTGATTGCGACGACGAACATCTCTGCAGACGATGCCGGCCTCGCGTCCGGCTTGCTCAACACGACGCAGCAGGTCGGAGGTGCTCTTGGTCTGGCTGTCCTGTCAACCCTCGCCACTAGTAGGACGAACCACGTCGTAAACGGCTTCGGCCACGTGGCGACAATCGCGGAGAAGACCTCGGCGCAGGTCGACGGCTACAAGCTCGCGTTCACTGCCGGCGGATTCCTGATGCTCGCCGCAGGTGTCGTCGTGCTCACGCTCATCCGCCGCACCGACGTCGCGACGATCGACACGGGAGAGACGGTTGCCGCGACGGCCTAAAGAGGGACGCGCGCGGTCAGTACGTATGCCGCCACTGCGAGCGCGAGGACCTGCGCTGCCCCATCCTCCTCCACCGCGGCGAGCGCGACAGGCCAGCTCGCGTACCAGGGCAAGAGCCACGGGGTTGTGAGGACGAGCAGGCACGCACCGAGTGCGAGCCGGGGTCGTCCCTGCCTCGCCTGGTGCAACAGCAAGAGCGCCCCCACCAGGAGCGCGGCAACGGCGAGCAGATGCGCGGCCGGGTCGGGAAGGCCGAGCCGCTCGAGCCGGACCGGAATCGCGAAGCGCGACTCGTTCCGGCCGAGGTGGCCCAGCGCCGTCAGCCAAGGGCTCCCGAAGGCGAGCGTCGCGGCGACGGAGCCCGCCATCGCCGTTACGACGCACGCGCCCCAGAAGCGGTGGCCGACGCGCACCAGCTGCAGGGGAAGCAGGAAGAGCGCGGGCGCTTTGACGGCAGTCGCCAACATCCAGAGGGCGCCGGCGGAGACGTGCCTTCTCCGCGACGCGAGCGCCAGCGCCCCGAGCATGAGCACGAGCATCAACGCGTCGTTGTGGCCGCCACCCGCGAAGCTCACCGCGAGCAAGGGGTTCCAGCCGACGAAGGCCGCCGCGAAGGCTTTGCGGCGCGCGATGTAGGCGGCGAGCAGGGTTGCGGCAATCGCGGCCAGCGCGGCAGCCGTTCGAAAGACGAGCGCAATCGTCTCCGAGTTCTGCGTCGTCTTGTCGACTCCGGTCGAAAGCGCAGTGAAAGCCGGACCGTAGACAGAGGTTGTCTCGCGCCAGCCGGGCGCCACGGCCCGCGTGGCCGGATCCGACGGGAAGCGCGCCGGCGGCTGTGTGTACGGATCGCCGTCGTGTCGCGACTCGATGCGTCCGTACGCCCAGTAGCTGTAGACGTCGTGGGAGAGCAGCAGCGGGCCTCCCAGCGGGATCAGTTGAATCGCGACCGCGAGGGCGCAGACCAGCGTGAGCCGGGCACCCGCGCGCCGCAACACGACAAGGCCGGCGACGTACGACGCGAAGGCCATCGCCAACGCGGCGATGAAGACGACGGCGGCCGCGTCGCCGCGCTCGATGCCGCCCACCGGCACCGGCGATCCCCGCGTTGACGCAGCGACGATCGCGGTGGCGAGCGCGACGGCGGTTGCGATGCCGAGCGCCGCCGGTCGCCGGCTCATCCAGTGCCGGGCGGCTCGGCGTATTTCACGGCGGCTGGAAGCTGATTGCGCCCGAACCCCGGGACGCCCGGCGGCTGCGCCCACATGCGAGCTCCGATCCCGAGCTTGCGCAGTTCCCTGTCGAACTCGAACGTCCAGCGCCGATTCACCGAACCGTGGCTCCCGCCGGTCGACAGGAAGAAGTGCAGCCCGTGCGAGCGGATCGCCGCGGCTTCCTTATCGGCGAGCAGGACGGGATCGTGGGCGGCAAGCGTCGCGCGAGACGCAGTCCTGAACGGCCCGTCACGAAAAGGGTGGAAGTACCCCTCCCACGACTCGGCCACGCCAAAGACACCGACATGTCGGAGCGCAATGTCGACCGAGCCGTACGCGCCTGCGGACACCCCTGCGATCGCGCGTCCACGCGCCGTGCGCATCGTCGACAGATGGGCATCGACCCAGGGGACGACGTCCCGAACGACGAAGTCTTCCCAGACGCCGACCCACTCGCTCTGCGCACGCTGCCGCTTCGAGCCGCTCGGCAGTCCGCCGGGCGGCATCACCGCGATGAATGGACGAGCAGCACCGTCGCGAATCAGCGAGTCCGCCGCATCGGCGAGTCGCAGGCTGACGACGAACGACGACGGCGCTCCCCAGAAGCCATGGAGCAGGTAGAGGACCGGATAACGCTTCGTCGGCGAATAGTCGGGCGGCAGGTACACGTCCGTCTGGCGCGTGTCCGTCGGGACGAAGCGGTTCGGGATTCGGCCGCTCCAGACCGCCCCACCTGCCGAGCCCTGATCGACGAGCGTGTAGCCGGGCAGAGGAGTGGTGGAGGCCCGCACCGCTCCGGCAGAGACCAGCAGCACTAGTACGGCAATCGCGAGGCCCGCGCCCACGATCCGCGGGCCTCGCGGGTGTGGTTCGGGGATCTGATCTGTGTGGTCGGCGCCCGGCCGGGTCAGCAGCGCCGCGCCGACGACGACGGCGGCGAAGGCTGCGACACGTGCGACGCCGAGCACCCCTCCGGGCAAGGGATCTCCAAAGACGAACATGCCCGCTGCGATGGGGAGTGCGTTCGTCCAGAGAGTCGCCAGGCCGGCGGTCGTCAGTGCACCGCCCCGCTGGAATCCGAGCTGCAGCGCGACGAAGGCGAGCCCGTGGCACGCCAGCAGTGCCGGAACGAAGGCCGGATGGAACCCACCCGAGACGGCCGCTTTGGTGCCGACGTCACCCGCCGCGTAGAGGACGCCGGCGGCCATGCCGAGACCGGCAGCGCGAGTGATCAGGCCGGCGGCGGGCCCGGCCGCAAGCGCAGCCAGCGCAACCGAGGCGAGCATCCAGATTGCTGCGTCGCGAAGACTGGCGTGCTGCGACGGCCGGACATCGCCTGCCAGCGAAATCGCGAGCAGCCCGAGTCCGGCGATCGATGTCGCCACGGCCAGGCGCTCCCGGCGGGAGCGCACGCCCGCGAGTGCAGCGAGGACGGCGAGCCCGCCGGCAGCGCACGCCTGAACGAGCGAGAGCGGCGCGAGCGTCAGCGCGACGACGTAGAAGACCCACCCGCCGATTCCGGTCCAGAAGCCGACGAGCCAGCGGCGGCTGCCGAACAGCGCGGCGAGCGAACGGAATGGGCGACGCAATGACAGCGGCGGTAGGGCCGCCGCCGCTCCATGCTGGACGTAGTAGCTCCAGTTCAGCGCACACGCCGACGCGAGTGCGAGCACCAGGCCGCCGGCCAGTCCCAAGGTCACCGGCGATCCTTTCCGGTGAACGGCAGATAGGCCTCGGCGGCAAGCGCGGCGATCCCGACGCGCGGCAGATCGAGGCGCTTCTCGTACACGACGAAGCGGCGCTGCCACTCCGGGAAGAACTTGCGATTGAACAGCAGCAGATTGTCGAGCTGGAAATGTCCTTTGAGCCGTAGCAGGGCCCGGCGCTCGAGCCGCTGCAGGGCCGACAGTTCCGCCTCCGGCGCCAGCAGTGCCGCGAAGGGTGCGAAGTTCAGCGACACACGCTTGAAGCCCTCGCTGCGTGCCCAATCGATCGCGACACACACGAGCCATTCGTTGAACCCGTTCGGCGTCGTGCGCAGGCGCGGCATCGACGACAACGACAAGGCGGAGCCGCGCCGGCAGAGTGCGAAGTGCAGGAACCCCGCGACCGAGCCGTCGCCCGCGCGGCCCACCACGAACACGGCGTGCTCGTCGTCAAGGCGGAAGAGGGTGTCGAGCGCCATCACGAAACCTCGCTCCGGCTGGTTCCCGCGCCAGCTCTGGGCTAGCTCCTCGAGCTCGAGGCGAAGCGACGCGTCGATCTCGCTCGGGTGGATTGCAGCCGCCGTGTAGCCGGCTCGCTCGAGACGGTGCACCGACTGCCTGACCTTCCGGATGGCGCGACCGTCGAGGCAGAACGCAGCTGTGTCGACGACCGCCTCGTCGCCGTGGTAGAGCGCGTGTAGGCCGTGTTGGCGGTAGACGCCGAGAGCGGCTTCCGAGGCGCCGAGGATTGCAACTCGCCACCCGCGCGCATGCGCAAAGCGCAGAAACGCTCCGATCAGCTCGGAGAAGCACTCGTGCGGTCCGATCGGATCTCCGGAGACGATCGCCACTCCGCCCACAACCTTGTACGCGACGAATGCCCGCTCGTTCTCGTCGAAGAAGTACGACTTGTCTCCCCGCAGGACGAAGGGCGCGAGCGTGTCCGCGCCCCAGGCATCGACGAGGTCACCGGTCAACCGGCGATGACGCGCTTCCTGTGCATGCCGGTAGCGCCAGGGTGCGAGCCAGTCGAGCAGCAGGATCCCGATCGCGCTGACGGTGAGGAGCAGCATCGACAAGGGGAACCAGTCGCCGAATGTCCCTGACAGATGGCCCGATCCGCTCGCGTTCAGTCCGAGCGCGCCGCGGGCTGCCTCGCGGAGGACGAACGAAAGGGTGAACGGTTGATCCGCCATCACGCGGTTGACCCAGAGCGCGGCGAAGGCGTAGCCGAAGATCGCGGAGCCGAAAAGCAGCGCGCGCGAGACGATGCGAGGGTGGGTCTCCGGATCGCCCGGCGCGTCGAAATCCGATCGGCGCGCCAGCAGCGCGACTGCGACGAGGCCCGTCGCAATTGCTCCGTAACCGAAACGGTGCTGGAGGTGAAGCGCAACGAGCCCGAGCAAGACGGCCAGCGCCACTTGCCAGGCGCGCTGCTTCCCACGTGCGAGCCCGCGCGCAGCAACCACGAGCACGAGGCCGAGCGGCGCGACCAGCGCTTCCGACACGCCGTGTACATGCTCGGGGGCAAGTGAGGCGATCAGGGCAGGTCGTTCATTCGGCAGCACGGCGTCGAGCACGCCGAGCAGCCCGACCGCGGCGACGAACCACGCCAGCACGAGCGGGCTTCTCGGGCGCTCGCCTGTGCGGCCGCGTGCGCACAAGGCGCCTGCAAGCCCGGCGAGCGTTGCGGGCAAGTAGATCGCCTTTTGCCCCGCGGCGGCGTGGAAGGCCTGGTGCGCTGGAACCTGACGCACAATCAGCAACGACAGCCCGGTCGTGATGTACGCCCAGCTGCCGACGCCGAGCGCGAGCATCAGACCGGCCGAGAGCCGCTCGGCGCGGCCCGCCCGCGCGATCAGCCCCAGCAACAGAGCAGCGCTGATCCAGACGGCGAGAAAGACGAGCAGCGGGACGGCGGAACGCCGCGAGAGCTCGTCGAGTGGAAGCGCGTCGCTCACCGGCGGGCCCGGTAGCGCGGAGCGCGGCTGAATCAGGTACAGCCAACCGGTCGCCGCCGCGACGACAGCCAGGGACATGATCGAGGCGGCTACAGGCCGCGCGACCCTAAGCATGCGCCAGCCTCTTCGCTGCTGTCAGGTATGCGCGCCACGCGAGCCCGCGCCAGAGGGCCCAGTTGTGCCCGCCGCGGAGATCGAGATACATGTGCGGGATGCGGGCGGCCGTCAGTGCCCTCGCGAAGTCACGGTTCTGCTGCTGCAGCGGATCGTCGCTGCCCGAGTAGAACCAGAAATACGTCTTGTCGCGCCGAAGCGTCGGCGCCGCCGACCGAAGCCCGTCGAGCGGCGTGTTCGTTGTGAGCCCCGCGAGCTGCCGCCCGAAGATCGAGTGATTGCGCGCCGCCCTTTCGTAGCCCGACCAGCTCTCGACGAGCGAGAACTCCTGCGGCGTATGCATGGCGATGTTCAGCGCCCCGTAACCGCCCTCGGACAACCCGCCGATCGCACGGCCGTAGCGCGCGGCGATCGTCCGGTAGCGCGCATCGATTACGTGGACGACGTCACGCGAGACGAAGGTCCGCCAACCCTCATACGGCCCGATGCCGTTGGCCCATTCCTTGTCGGTGAACGTGCCGGTCGAGCCGAACGGCATCACGAGGATGAGCGGCTGCGCTTCGTGCTTCGCTACCAGCTCGTCCTCGACCACGCCCATGCGCACGGTCAGCAGAAACGCAAGCGGTCGGCCGGGGAAGCCGTGTAGCAGATAGAGGACGGGGTAGCGCTTGCTCGGGTGGGCGGCGTAGCCGGGAGGGAGGTAGACGTAGACGCTCTGACTGCGGCCGCCGAGCGCCGGGCTCGCGACCTTGATCTGTTCAACGCTGCCCTGCTCCTGCACGTACGCCGGGTCGTGGGGAGGCGGGAAGCCGCGGTAGAGCCAGTAGTTCCTCCCGTAGTGATCGACCCCGACGAATCCGACCGCGAGGAACGCCCCCAGGACGACGATCGCGACCGGCGTGAGCCAGCGCGCCGACATGGTCTGGTTCTACTCGATGCTTGGTTAAGAGCCGGTTAAGCAACGGCGAAGATCGGTACCGTCGAACGAGGTGCGTGTCCTCGCGTACAGCCTCGTCACCCTGACTCTCGGCGCGCTCGCCGTGACGAGCGGCGCGCACACTCGCAGCGAAGGGCCGCTGAAAGTCGAGCGCGCGATCTACTCGCCGGCCGTGGGGGGAAGGCTCCGCCTCGCCGTCTATCTCCCGGCCGGCTACGCGAGTAGCGGCAGGCGGTTTCCCGTCGTCTACTTCCTGCACGGGCTGCCGGCTGCAGCGGGCTCGTTCCGTGGTGCCGACTTCCTGGCACGGGCGCTGGCGTCCAGCGGTCGCCGCGCGATCATCGTCGCTCCTCAGGGTGCCCGCGACAACGATTCGGACCCCGAGTATCTGGACTGGGGTCCCGGGCGAAACTGGGAGACCGCGATCACCAGTGACGTCGTCGGCTACGTCGACTCACACTTCCGGACGATCGGCACGCGGCAGGGCCGGGCGATCGTGGGTCTCTCCGCCGGCGGTTACGGCGCGGTCATGCTGGCGCTCCACCACTTGCCGGCGTTCTCGGTGGTGGAGTCATGGAGCGGTTACTTCCACCCGACGGATCCGGCCGGAGACCACGCGCTCGATCTCGGCTCCCCGCAGGCGAATGCAAACGCGAGCGCCCACGCATTCGTCAAGAGCCTGAAGCGTGGATTCGCACGCAGACCGACGTTCTTCGCCTTCTACGTCGGCAGTGGCGACGCTCGCTTTCGCGACGAGAACCGGCTCTTCCACCGCGAGCTGGCTGCGGGCGGAGTGCCGCATGTCTTCCGGATCTATCCCGGCGGTCACGAGCAGAGCGTCTGGTCCGAACACGCGCAAGCCTGGCTCGGCCTGGCCGTCGACCATCTCACCCAGGGTTGAACCGGAACGTAACTGTGACTAAGCCGTGACGACTTCGGCCTCGAGCTGCTCTTCCGCCTGCTTTTCGCCGACGTAGCGCTGCGCGTCGCCGAACGCCGTGAAGAGTCGAAAGAACACCGTGATACAGATCGTGATGATGCCGATCACGCCGTACACCAGATCCATCAGGCGCCGCATGATCTCCTCATCACGCGGCGCGGAATCTCCACTCATTACCGCTTACATGAGCCTTGTCTAGCGGCCGCGCTGCTGGCGTTGCCGCCATTGGTGCAGCACCTTCGACTTGCTCGCCGCCTTCGGCGGCTGCGGTTTGGGCGGTGGATCATGCTCTTCGAGCCACTGTGCCGCGGCGTCGTCGGGCTCGAGACCGACGGCGCGCTCCCGCTCGCCGAGTTTCTTCGCACCCTTCCCCGTCAGCGGTCGTTTCCGGCCCACCTGGGCAAGGGTAACCACGCGACGCATCTACGATCTGTTGGCGAGGCTAATGAGGGGTCGACCAGCACTCAGGACGATGTGGGCCGCGGTCACCGTGGCAGCGCTCCTCGGCCCCGCGTCCTCCGCGGGCGGCGGGATCCGCGATGACACGGCGTGGCTGCAGGCGAAGCTCGACGGCGGCGGCGCCGTTTTCCTGCCGAGGCTTCCAGACGGTCAGTGCTATGCGACTCGTGGGCTCTGGGTCTCCCGCGACGACACCACCGTCACGTCGGACGGTGCCTGCGTCGTCGCCCTCGGTCCCGGAGAAGGCCGCATCCAGAGGGGAGACGGAACGTTCGTCAAGGCAAACGCCGTCTTCTTCGTCGATCACTCGAACCTGCGGAAGCCGGTGCCGGTCCGCATCGCGATCAGCGGGCTCCACATCACCGTCCCAGCTGCCACGCGCATGCACGGCATCAGCGTCCTCGGACACGAAGTGACGTTGAGTCGCCTCACCGTCGACGGTTCTCCCCTCACCGACGTCCTGGTCGGATCCGGATCGAAGGGATCCGGAGGGATGAGCGGCCGGATCGCGGTGACGGACTCGGTTCTTTCCGGAGGGCTTCGTGACGTCCTCTCCGTCTTCGGGCCGGTGGGCCTGCGCGTCGAAGGCAACGTGCTGTCGGGCGCACGGGGCAAGACGGCCGCGGGCTTGCACATCCGCGCCGCGGATCGGGGCCAGCCGACACTCGACGTCCGCGTCGCGGGGAACAGGATCGCGGTCAATGCCGGGCCGGGGATCTTTCTCGATCTAGCGCCTCCGAACGGCCTACCCGTGCTCGCCTCCGGGATCGAGGTCGTGCGCAATGACATCCTGGGGAACGCACGCAGCGCGCCGAAGAACGGCCGGGCCGGCATCGTTCTCGCCGGCGGGCAGAACGACGGCAAGGGCCAGATCGTCCTGCGTGAGAACGTCTTCGGCGGCAATCGCGGCCCCGCCGTGCTGCGCAGGCAGGGCGCCGTCGCAAGGTCCTTCGGTCTCAGGAGTGTCCCGCCGGCGTCGATCGCGGCGGTTCGTGACGACACGACCTGGCTACAGACCCGGCTCGATCGCACGGGCGGAACGATCTTCCTCCCGAGGCTGCCGAACGGCGAGTGTTATGCGACGCGCGGCCTCTGGGTCTCGCACGATGGGACGACCATCACCTCCGACGGCGCGTGCATCGTCTCGCTGGGGCTTGGTCCGGTGCGGCTGCACTCGATCGACGGCGACCCGATTCCTGCGAGCGCCGTCTTCTTCGTGAACCGCTCGACGCCGTCGAAGCCGGCTCCGGTCGGCGTCACCATCTCGAACCTGCGGATTGTCGTGCCCGAGGGTCAGTCGATGTACGGCGTTGCGGTGTTCGGCCATCAGGTCACGTTGAGCAATCTCGACGTCGGGGGCTCGCCGAAGGACGACGTCACCATCAGCGGTCGCGGCAACGGCAACTCGTACGCAGGGGACATCGCGATCGTCGACTCGACACTCGGCGGCGCAACTCGAAACGCGATCTCCGCCACAGCCGTGATCGGCCTGCGGATCGAGCGCAACACGATCTTCGGCGTGCGCGACTCTCCGCCGGGCCAGCCCGCCGCGGGAATCGACCTCGAGCCGGACGACCGCGGCCAGCCGGCACTCGACGTGCACATCGTCGGGAACACGATCAAGGACAACGCAGGGCCCGGAATCCTGCTCGAGCTCGAGCCGAACGACGGGCCGGCAGTCGTCGCCACGGCGCTCGAGATCAGGGGCAACACCATCGTGCGCAACTCCGCGAAACCAACCCCGCCGAAGCGAGGCGGGATCGTCCTTGCCGGCGGACAGGACGGCAACGAGGGGACGCTGATCCTGAGGGACAACGTGATCCGCGGCAACGGTGGACAGGGGATCCTGAAGAGCCGGCTCAAGCTCGTTGTGGACTCGGCCGGCAACGACGTCAGCGGCAACGAAACGGCGTAGGGAACGCGCCGCGGCGTTTCATTCACCCCTTCTGGACGATGCTCGGCAGGGGAGTCATGCCCGAAGCTCCACGGACTTAACGCCCTGGAGGCGCGGGAAAGTGCGCAGCGACAGCCGCGCGTTTCCCTCGTCCGGACAGCAAGGAGGAGGAGCTATGGCATCCACTAGCGCGCCCCCGGTCGATCTCTACATCGCTGCGTACTCGGATCCCAACGCAGCGCGCGAGGACTGGGACGCCCTCAAGCAGCTTGCGAAGGACGACATGATCAAGGTTGACGGGCTCATCCTGGTCAGCCGCCGCTCCGACGGCAAGATCCACGTCGACGACGACTTTCACGAGACCCGCAAGGGCGCGAAGTGGGGCGCTGTCGGCGGGGCGGTAGTCGGGCTGATCTTCCCGCCTGCGCTCCTCGCGAGTGCTGCAGTGGGAGCGGGGGTCGGGGCGGGAGTCGGGGGGCTCGTGTCCCACGGCCGAAAGGAGGAGATCAAGGCGGACGTCGAGGACGTGCTGCCGCTCAACAGCTCTGGGGTCGTGGCGATCTTCGAGGAAAGCTGGGCGGAAGACGTCGACAGCGCGCTCTCGAGTGCCAATAAGGTCACCAAGGAGAAGGTCGACAGGGACAGCGCTGAGCAGGTCAAGGCCGCAGCCGACGAGAGGTAAGCCGCTGATGGGAGCGAGGCGGAGTCAACGACCGTTGAGAAGGCGAATTACGAGCACGTCGACACGGAGGAGGAAGCTGTGAAAGCACCGATGGCAGGTTGGATCTCGTTTGCCGCGATCATGATGGTAATCGTCGGCAGCCTGGATTTCTTCGAGGGATTGATCGCAATCGTGCGCGGCAAGTACTACGTCGTCAGCAGCAATCAGGTCATCGTCTTCAACCTGAGAACGTGGGGCTGGCTCGTCCTTTTCTGGGGGATCGTGCTGGTCCTGGCGGGCCTCGCCCTCGCAAGCGGCGCCGGCTGGGCGCGTTGGCTGACGGTCTTCCTCGCGGGCGTCAACGTCTTGGGCCAGCTCAGCTTTCTCGGGTCGAGTAGCTGGCCGCTGTGGTCGCTCATCATCATCAGTCTGAACATCATCGTCATCTACGCATTGACCGCCCGCTGGGAGGGCTATTCCGCCAGAGTCGCCGCCTGAACAGATACCGAGCGGACCACTTTCCCCTCGGGGGACGGTCGCTCGTCGTGCACAGCGGTTAGGCGCGCATGGAACGCGGGCGGTTCACGAAGACGTTGTCCAGCGCTGAGCGCAGCCCGACGGCCAGCGCGCCCATGAGCACGGCGGCCTCGCCGAGGCTCGAGATCTCGACCTGCGGCGGATAGGGGATCCACGCGGCCAGAAGGCGGCGAACGGGCGTGAGGAGCAGGTCGCCGTTCGCGCCCAGCCCGCCGCCGAGGACGACGAGTGCGGGATCTACGACCGCAGCGATCGGGGCGATGTGGGCGGCGATGCGTCGAGCGACCTCCTCGACGACAGTGCGTGCGAGCGAGTCGCCGCGCCGCGCCGCAGCGAAGATCGCCCTGGCGTCGTACGGAGGAGCGAGTGAGGTTCCAGCCGAGCCGGCCGGCGCGACCCGCTCGGCGAGGGCTGCGACTCCATCCGCCGACGGATCGACCTCCTCGGCCAGGCCCGCGAGCGCCCAATCGACTTCGCCGGCTGCACCGTGATTGCCGCGATGCAGCTCGCCCCCGAGCACGAGCCCCACGCCCATACCCGTGCCGACGGAGAGGAACGCAAAGTCGTCGACGCCGCGTGCGACGCCGGCCCACTGCTCACCGACTGCTGCGAGGTTGACGTCGTTCTCGAGCGTGACGTCGCCGCCGAGCAGCTCGGCCAGCTCGCGGCCGAAGGCGCGACCCTCGAGGCCGGGGATGTTCGGCGTCGTCAGGTGAAGTGTCGACGTCTGCGCATCGATCACTCCCGGCAGGCCGAGCACGACGCCGTCGATCCGTTCGGCAGGTAGCGCAGCCGCTGCGATCAGCGACTCGCGCAGTGCTGCGATCGCCTCCAGTGCGCCGTCGGCGTCGGCGCCGCGCAGCTCGACGTCCTGACGCGCGCGCACTTCGCCGCCGAGGTCGCACAGCGCCCCGCGCAGAAAGCGTGTGCCGAGGTCGAGCCCGAGGACGTAGGCAGCCTCCGGCACGGGCTCGAAGAACACGGCTCCGTAGCTGGGGCCGCCGGGGCCCGTCGCGGCCTCACGGACGAGACCGGCATCCACGAGCGCCTGCAGCGCGAGCGACACCGTCGGCTTCGAGATGCCTGCCCGGCGCGAGATCTCGGCACGGGAGATCGGGGCTCCCGAGCGGATCGCCTCCAGCACCGTACGTTCGTTCAGGTGCTTGAGCAGCGGTGGGGTGGCTCGGGCGGCGGGAGGGGCGCTTCTTGCCATTTCGTCAAGAAAGTTAACTCAGATACCCCAGTTCTCGTCAAGCTTGACTCGATTTGCGCCAAGTCGTAGAGTCCTCGTTCGGAACCTTTACGAGATCCAGATCGCCGTCGCATTCGGCGCCGGCGCTGGAGGAGGAGACCGGGGTCGACGACAATCACCCCAAGGGAGGCAAGGGTATGAGACGCGTGGGGATTGGGTTGCTCGTGGCGCTTGTGCTCGGCGCGGCGCTCATCGCGGCAACCGCGAGGACCTCGGCCACCGCCGGCACGTCCGGCGCGAAGGCCGACAACATCACGATCTGGGTGGGCTGGAGCGCTGCCGAGCTCAAGGCCTTCAAGGGCGTGGTGGCGGAATACGACAGCAAGCACCCCGAAGTGACGGTGAAGGTCGTCGGCGGCATCAACGACGACAAGATCACCGCGGCGATCCGGAGCGGCAAGGTGCCGGACGTCGTCAGCTCGTTCACTTCGGCGAACGTGGGTCAGTACTGCAACTCAGGTGCCTGGCTCGACCTGAAGCCGTTCCTGTCGAAGGACAAGATCGACGTCAACATGTTCCCGAAGACGTCGCAGTACTACACCCAGTACAAGGGCAAGCGGTGCGCTCTGCCCCTGCTCGCAGACGTCTACGGCTTCTACTACAACAAGAAGATGTTCAAGGCGGCCGGGCTCACGAGCCCGCCGAAGACGATGTCGCAGCTGTCGTCGTACGCCAAGAAGCTGACGAAGAAGAACTCCGACGGCTCGATCAAGGTCGCCGGCTACAACCCCTTCCTCGGCTTCTACGCCGGCAACGCTCCCGATTTGAGCGCCTATGCACCGCTCTTCGCGGCGAAGTACGTCGACGGGAGCGGCAAGTCGGTGCTGTCGAAGGATCCGGCCTGGTCGAAGATGCTGAAGTGGCAGAAGAGCCTCGTCGACTGGTACGGCTACAAGAAGCTCCAGAAGTTCAATGCCGGGGCAGCGGACGAGTTCTCGGCCTCGCACGCGTTCGAGATCGGCAAGCTCGCGATGATGATCGACGGAGAGTGGCGGGTGGCCTTCATCGGACGTGAGCATCCAAGCCTCGACTACGGCACGGCTCCGGCACCGGTCGACGACGCCCACCCCGAGCTCTACGGCGCGGGATATGTCAACGGCACGATCATCGGTATCCCGAAGGGTGTGAAGCACAAGGATCAGGCGTGGGCGCTGGTCAAGTACCTGACGACCGACAGTCACGCTCTGGCGATCTTCTCGAACGGCGTGCGAAACGTCCCGACCACGAAGGCGTCGCTGACGTCGTCGGACATCAAGCCGGACGCGCGCTTCAAGACGTTCCTGAAGATCTTCACGAACTCCAACTCGAAGACGACGCCGATCACCGCGGCCGGCAACGCATACGGCTCGCTGATCCAGGCGTTCACCGTCAAGTGGCAGGCCGGACACGCCGGCGATCTCGCGAAAGGGCTGCAGAAGCTCGACAAGCAGATCGACGCACAGCTGAAGCAGGCACAGGCGGGCGGAGTGCCGTAATGGCGAGCTCCGCGGCGGCGACAGTTCAGCCGTTGGACAGGACGCGGGCGAGGCGGAAGGCGGCTTGGCGCCGCCGCCGCCTCGTCCTGCTGCTGATGTCGCCGTGGCTGGTCGGCTTCTCGGTCTTCTTCGGCTATCCGCTCGTGATGAGCGTGTACCTCTCGTTCACGCACTACGACCTGCTGTCGTCGCCGAAGTGGATCGGCACCGCGAACTACCGGTATCTCTTCACCCAGGATCCCCAGGTGGGGGAGGCGGTGAAGAACACGCTCTGGATCATCGCCGTCATGGTTCCGCTGCAGGTCGTGTTCGCGTTCGGCGTCGCGTCGATGCTCGTGCGTGCACGGACCGGGGCGGGCTTCTTCCGCACGATCTTCTATCTGCCTGCGCTGGCGCCGCCGGTGGCCGCGACGCTGGCCTTCGTCTACATCCTCAACCCGGCGACAGGCCCGGTGAACATCCTGCTCAAGCATCTCGGCATCGACGGGCCGCTCTGGTTCCAGTCGCCCGGCTGGTCGAAGCCGTCGCTCGTGATGCTCGGAGTGTGGGGTGTCGGGAACATCATGATCATCTTTCTCGCGGCCATCCTCGACGTTCCGAGGCACCTGTACGAGTCGGCGGAGCTGGATGGAGCCGGGCCGCTGCAGCGCCTGCGCTGGGTGACGCTGCCGACGATCAGCCCCGTCATCCTCTTCTCCGTGGTGATCGGCGTCATCGCCGGGCTTCAGTACTTTACGCAGGCCTACGTCGCCGCCAACGTCGCGTCGGGGCAGGCCTCGCAGGCCGGTGATCAGACGGTCAACAACCTCGGATATCCCGAGGCCTCGACCCTTTTCTATCCCGTGCTCCTCTACCAGCATGGGTTCCGCTACTTCAACATGGGTTACGCGTCGGCGATGTCGGTGCTGCTACTCGTCGTCGCATTCACCATCACCGTCCTCATCATCCGCAACTCGCGCAGATGGGTTCACTACGCCGGGGCGGCCAAGTGAGCACGGCGAGCGTTCCTGTCGCCGCGGCGCTGACGAGGCGAAAGCCTCCCGCGAGCGTTCGGCGACGCCGCTTCTTGCTGGCGGTCGCAAACCACTCGCTGCTCATCGTGGCCGGGATCGCCTTCCTCGCTCCCTTCGTGTTCATCGCGCTCACGGCGCTGATGACGAACGGCCAGGCGCTCTCCGAGCATCTCTGGCCGAACCCGTTTCGCTGGCAGAACTTCGTCGACGTGTTCCACCAGGCGCCGATCCTCCGCTGGGCCCTGAACACGATGATCTACGCCTGTCTCGCAACGCTCGGTGTACTGGTGTCGAGCGTCCCGGTGGCGTACGCGCTCTCGCGGATCCGCTGGCGCGGCCGGAACGTCGCCTTCGGGCTCGTGCTGATCGCGTTGATGCTGCCGCCGGTCGTTTCCGTCGTTCCGCTCTACGTCATGTGGGCGAAGCTCGGTCTCGTCGGCGGCCTCGGCCCGCTGATCATCCCCAACTGGTTCGGCGATGCGTTCTCGATCTTCCTGCTGCGGCAGTTCTTCATGACGATCCCCGAGGAGTACCTCGACGCGGCGCGTGTCGACGGCTGCGGCGAGTTGCGCATCCTCGCCACCGTCGTCCTGAGGCTCGCGAAGCCGGCGATCGCGGCCGTTGCGCTCTTCTCGTTTCTCTACACCTTCAACGACTTCTTCCTGCCGCTGCTCTACACGCGGGAGAACCCGAGTAGCTGGGTGCTCCAGATCGGCCTCTCCGAGTTCCGCTCACTGCACCAGGTGCAGTGGAACCTCACCATGGCGGCCACCCTGCTCGTCATGGCGCCCGTGATCATCGTGTTCTTCCTGGCGCAGCGGGTCTTCGTCGAAGGCGTGACGCTCACAGGGGTGAAGGGCTAGTGCCCCTCCCAGCAATACGAAACGGTCGTACCGGCAAAGCCGGCACGACCTCCTACGGTCGGCATCGCAAGCGATGCCTTGGTGCCGGCTTCTGGCCCGCGATCACGCGGCGCCAGGGTCCACCCTCGTCCTTACCAAGGCTTGTCCAGCCTTGGCTGCGGACGAGTGCGGCCCCTGGCTTGGTGCTCGCGACCCAGAAGCTCGGCGGCATCACTGGGAGGGGCACTTGAAGATCGCCGTCATCGGCGGCGGCTCGACGTACACGCCGGAGCTCGTCTCGGGGCTCTCGCGCGAGCGAGATCGCATCGACGTGAGCGAGCTCGTGCTGCAGGACATCGACCCGGAGCGGCGCGAGGTCGTTGGTGGGCTCGCGCAGCGGATGCTCGACCGGCAGGGCTACCGCGGCCGGCTGGAGATCACCGACGATCTCGACCGGGCCGTCGACGGCGCCGATTTCGTGCTGATCCAGATCCGCGTCGGCGGTCAGGAGGCTCGCCTCTCGGACGAGACCGTGCCCCTCGCCTGCGGCTGCATCGGGCAGGAGACCACGGGGGCGGGCGGCCTCGGCAAGGCTCTGCGCACCGTTCCGGTCGTGCTCGGAATCGCCGACCGCGTACGCGAACGGGCTGCCGACGGCGCCTGGATCGTCGACTTCACGAATCCGGTCGGGATCGTCACCCGGTCGCTCCTCGATCACGGGCACCGGGCGGTCGGTCTCTGCAACGTCGCCATCGGCTTTCAGCGCAGCTTCGCGCGGATGCTCGGCGTCGAGCCGGCCCGCGTGCAGGTCGATCAGGTCGGCCTCAATCATCTGTCCTGGGTGCGTCAGGTGCGGCTCGACGGCGACGACGTGATCGCCGATCTCATGTCTGCCCACGGCGACGAGATCGCGCACCAATGTGGGCTGTCACGGCGGTTGCTGGACGAGCTCGGGGTCATTCCCTCCTACTACCTCCACTACTTCTACTCCCATGACGCCGTGCTCGCGGACCAGCTCGACGGCGTGCCCCGCGCGACGACCGTCGCCGAGATCGAGCGCGAGCTGCTCGAGTTGTACCGCGATCCGAATTTGGTCGAGAAGCCGCCTCTCCTCGAGCAGCGTGGTGGCGCGTTCTACAGCGAGGCCGCGATCGGGCTCGTCGGTGCGCTCGCCGCCGACACGCGGGAGCCGCACGTCGTCGACGTCCGCAACAACGGGACCGTCGAGGGGCTCGCCGACGACGACGTGATCGAGGTGCTGGCCGAGGTCGGTGCCGGCGGCGCGAACCCCTTGCCGCAGCCGCCGGTCGCGCCGGAGCTGCTCGGCCTGATGCAGCACGTCACCGCCTATGAGCGACTCGCGGCGCAGGCCTCCATCAGCGGCGACCCGGCCGTTGCGCGCAAGGCATTGCTGACTCACCCGCTGATCGGGCAGCATCCGCTGTCCGAGGACCTCGTCGACCGGTTGCTCGAAGCAGGCGCCGCGCACCTGCCGCAGTTCCACGCGGAGACCGCAAAATGAGCCCGGCCGCTGTTCTCGCCGTCGACGGCGGCAACTCCAAGACGGACGTCGCGCTCGTCAAGGCCGACGGCTCCGTGCTCTCGCTCGTTCGAGGGCCGCTGAGCTCGCCTCAACACCTCGGCGTCGACGGAGCCCTCGCGGTCGTGGAGCGGCTCTTGCAAGAGGCCGTGCGCGAAGCGCAGGTCGGCGAAGACAGCGGCCGGGTTGCGCAGGTCGCGACGTTCTTGCTGGCGGGAGTCGATTTCCCGGCGGAAGAGGACGCGGTGCGGATCGCGGTCGAGCAGCGTGGTTGGACACAGAGCGTGCACGTCGGCAACGACACGTTCGCAGTCCTTCGCGCGGGCACGGAACGCGGGTGGGGTGTCGCGGTGACGTGTGGCGCCGGCATCAACTGCGTGGGCGTTGCGCCGGATGGGAGGCATGCACGCTTTCCGGCGCTCGGTGCGATCACGGGAGATTGGGGCGGGGGCTACGACCTCGGCTTGGCAGCCGTCTCCGCCGCGGCGAGGAGCGAAGACGGGCGCGGTCCGCGCACGACCCTCGAACGGGCCGTTCCAGCGCATTTCGGCGTGACCACGCCGAGCGAGCTCGCCGAAGGGATACACACGGGGCGGATCGACCAGCGGCGTGTCATCGAGCTCGCGCCGCTCGTGCTGGCGGAGGCTGCGGACGACGCGGTCGCGGCCGAGATCGTCAGGCACCTCGCCTCCGAAGTGGTCGCACTCGCGCGCGTGGCGCTGACGCGATTGGAGCTCACACGGGAGCCGGTGGAGGTGCTGCTCGGCGGCGGGGTCCTGCAGGACGTCGACGGCGATCTGCTCGCCGCGATTGATTCCGGCCTGCGCGAGGCCGCCCCGAACGTCACGGTCCGGCCGACGGCATCCGCTGCGATCGTGGGCGCCGCACTCCTCGGGCTCGACGAGCTCGAGGCCGGTCCCGAGGCCCAGGCACGGTTGCGCCGCGAGCTTGGGGCGGCGTTTTCCCAGCTGGAAGGAGTGGCGACCGTTGGCTGAGGTGCGATACGTCCAGGCAACGAGGCTCTACCCGGGAACCGACGCGCCGGCGGTCGACGCCCTCGACCTGGACGTCCACGACGGGGAGTTCATGGTCCTCGTAGGACCGTCGGGCTCGGGCAAGACGACTGCGCTTCGGATGCTCGCCGGCCTGGAAGAGGTCGATGCCGGCGCCGTCTACATCGGCGAGCGCGACGTCAGCGACGTGCCGCCGAAGGAACGCGACGTCTCGATGGTTTTTCAAAACTACGCGCTCTATCCGTATCTCACAGTCGCGGCCAACATCGGGTTTCCACTGCGGATCGCGAAGGTCAAGAAGGCCGAGCGCGAGAAGCGGGTGAAGGAAGTCGCGAAGCTCCTCGGCCTGTCGGAGTACCTCGAGCGCAAACCGGGCCAGCTTTCGGGCGGCCAGCGCCAGCGGGTCGCAATGGGACGGGCGATCGTGCGTGTTCCAAAAGTGTTCCTCATGGACGAGCCGCTGTCGAACCTCGATGCGAAGTTGCGCGTCCAGATGCGAGCCGACATCGCCGCGCTGCAGGCGGACTTCGGCATCACAACCGTGTACGTGACGCACGACCAGGCGGAAGCGATGACGCTCGGACATCGAGTCGCCGTCCTTCACGAGGGGCACTTGCAGCAGTGCGGCCCGCCTCGTGAGCTCTACGAGCGGCCGGCGAACGTGTTCGTGGCCGGATTCATCGGGTCGCCTGCGATGAACCTCTGCACGGTGCCGGTGTCGAACGGCGCCGCATCCTTCGGCGGTGTGGACGTGCCGCTGCCGCGTGGCGTCGTCGCCAACGGGAGAACGAGTCTCGTGATCGGAGTCCGGCCCGAGTCGCTGGACGTAGCACAGGAGGGAATTCCCGCCAAGGTCGACGTCGTGGAAGACGTCGGAGCCGACGCGTTTGTGTTCTGCAGCACCGAGCTGGGTGGGGAGACGACGAAGCTCGTAGCGCGCTCGGAGGCGCGCAAGGCGCCGAAGCAGGGCGATCGCGTCACCCTGCGGCCGCGGGCCGACGAGGCGCACCTCTTCGATCCGGCGAGCGGCGAGCGGCTGGAACGCTGATGTCCCAGGCCAACGGCCCGCGTAGTCCGGGCGATCTGTTCCTCGGCGAGATCAGGGAGCAGCCTCAGGCGCTCCTGCGCTTGCTCGATCAGCAGGCCGAATTCGATGCCGTCACGAAGGCGATGAGAGAGCGCAGTCCCTCGGTCGTCCGCCTGGTCGGCCACGGCTCGTCCGACGCGGCCGCCTCGTTCGGCGTGTACGCGTTCGGGCTTCTGCCCGGATGGACTGCGATGCGCGACTCGATCTCGCTGACCGTCTACTACGACGCGAAGATCGATCTCTCGGATTCTGTCGTGATAGGCCTCTCGCAGTCGGGCGAGACGCCTGACGTCGTCGAGTACGTGACGCGTGCGCGTGGACGCGGGGCGTTCACGGTCGCGATCACGAACGGGACCGACTCCAGCCTTGCCACGGCGGCCGATGCGACCCTCGCGCTGGCGGCCGGCCCCGAGCGCGCGGTCGCCGCGTCGAAGACGTTCCTCAATACCCTGGCGGCCCTTGTGTGGGTGGCGGGTGGCGCGGCGGAAAGGGGACGTGAGATCGCGGAGGGACTGCGCCGTGTCTCGGACCAGCTCTCTCAATCGCTCGAGTCGCTCGAGCAATCCGTCTCGAACGTCGCCATGGCATTCGCGTACGTCGGGCGGATGTACGTGATCGGTCGGGGAATCGAGTTCGGCACCGCACGCGAGGTCGCGCTGAAGCTGACCGAGACCTGCCGGGTCGCGGCCGAGCCGCTCACGGCGACGGATCTGGCGCACGGACCGATCGCGGCGCTCGACTCGATGTTCCCGGTCTGGACGATCGCCTCGCGTGACGAGAGCCTGCCGGCCGTACTCGAGGCGGCGGCCCGCGTCATCGAGGCGGGAGCGACGGTCGTCGCGAGCGGCAACGCCGCGATGCGGCTACAAGGGGCCGCCTACGTCCTGCCGGTGCCAGAGCCGCCGCACCCGATTCTCTCGCCGCTTCTTTCCGTGGTGCCGGGACAGCTCTTTGCGGGAGCGCTCGCACATGCCAAAGGGCTCGATGCGGACTATCCCGTGGGTCTGAGCAAGGTCACACGCGCGCGCTGACCAGCTAACTCCATCGAGTTAGCTCTTTCGGGGGTAGACGCCGACCCCAGATCCGCCGAATGTGTTCTTGGAGAACTGCGGCACGCATGACTATGTTCGAAACCAGCCAAGCGGCGTCGGCTGCGCCGACCGTCCCCCCTTTCAGCACCGCGGAGATGCGGAGCTATCCGCTAGGCACGCTCGTATATCGCTCGGGGCTGATGGCGCTCGAGACGGTCAACCAGGCGCTTGCTGAGGCCGCTGAGAGCGGACGGCGGCTCGGCGAGGTCCTGCTCGACTACGGGTTGCCGGAGCGCGAGCTGACGCGTCTGCTCGCAGCTCAGCATGGACAGGAGTTCGTCGACCTCACCGAGTATCCGGTGGATCCCGAAGTCGTGCACCTGCTGCCGCGCTCGGTCGCCGAGATGTATTGCGCCCTGCCCCTGCGGCGCGAAGGAGATTGCACCCTGGTCGCTGTGCCGGATGCCGACAACGCCTCGCATCTGACGAGACTGCGCGAAGCACTGCATGGACCGATCAGGCTTGTCACTGCCGCTCGCTCGGACATCAAGGACGCGATTGCGCGGGCCCACGAGCCCCCGGGAATGATCACGCAGATGGCACTCGCAGAGTCGCGGCCGCCGGCGGTGGTCGAGCCAGAGCCGGCACCGAAGACCATCTACCGCGTCGAGGTGACGTTGGCCAGTGGCGCGACGCTTCTGGTAGCCGAAGCGACCGACTTCGAGTACGCGAAGCAGATGGGCATGCGGGTGATCGACGAAGCCGAGGCCGGCGGAACCGTCGCCATCGGCGATGCGACCATCGACGGCCGGCAGGTTGTGTCGGTCGACGTCCTCGGTCGTAACGACGCATGAACTTTCCGATCAACGCCGTCCGTGAGCTCGTCTCCGCGGTGCGCAAGAACGGAAAGCCGGTCGTGCGCCTGACCTGCGCTGACTACGGGACCGAGTGGGTCGTCGCTGCCGACGTGTATCCGGTGGACGAGCTGACGGTCCAGCCGAAGAGCGCCGGGCCGTACGTTTTCGGCACCGCGCAAGAGGCACGGAGCTTCGTAGAGAGCTCGCTCGTGGCGCTGCAGCTGCTCGGCTGCGAAGTCGCGTAGACCTACGGCCTCGATTTTTGACGCGCGACGGAGGCGATCTGCTTCCAGCGCTTCTTCCGCGCGATCCGCAGACGCGTGTCGGTGCGCGCAGCGATCGCCTCGAGCTCTCGCTCTAGCTTCCGCCAGGAACGCAACCGGTCGAGCTCGAGCGTACCGTCGTCGATCGCGCCCAGAACCGCACAATCCGGCTCGCGCATGTGTGCGCAGTCCCGGAACCTGCACTCCAGAGCGAGCGCCTGGATGTCCTCGAACGCAGCGGTGAGATCGCCTTCCCAGAACTGAAGCTCGCGCAGGCCGGGTGTGTCGATCACCAGGCCGCCGCCGGGCAGGCGGACGAGCTCACGGTGCGTCGTGGTGTGACGCCCGGTTCCGTCTGCCGCGAGCTCACGCGTCAGCATTACCTCTTCTCCCGCGAGCCGGTTCAGCAGCGTCGACTTGCCGACGCCGGAGGAGCCGAGCAAGACGACCGTCCGGCCGGGCTGCAGGTAAGGATCGAGAGCAGCGAGCCCGTCACCCGTGACGTTGGATACCGGGTGGACGGGTACGCCGATCGCGACGGTCTCGACTTCGAGGGTCGCAGCGCCGACGTCAGGGGAGAGGTCGGCTTTCGTCAGCACCACGATTGGTTGAGCGCCGCTTTCCCAGGCTGTCGTGATGTAACGCTCGAGCCGGCGCAGGCTGAAGTCGTCGTCGAGGCCGGCGAGCAGGAAGGCCGCGTCGACGTTTGCCGCCAGCACCTGCTCGGTGGAATCCTGGCCGGCGTTCTTGCGGATGAAGGCAGTTCGCCGCGGGAGGATCGCCGCGATCGTTGCCGGTGGCACCACCCCGACCCAGTCGCCGACGGCAGGCAACTGCCCGCCCACGTCGTGTTCGTAGAAGAGGCGTCCCGCGGCTCGCGCTCGTAGCTCGCCTTCCTCGGCGAAGAGCACGAACTCGCCGCGGTGCTGCGCGGCGACGCGGGCCGGAAACAGATTGTCGTCTTGCAGTTGCTCGAACGCGGACGCCCGTTCGGCGTCCCATCCGAGCGCATCAAGAGCAGGCACAGCGAGTCTCCCTTGTGAGTGAGTGAACGGCAAAGATCCGCATGAAGCGGCGGATCAGCTCACGGACTCGCAGCTAGGTGTGTTGTGTGCCGGCTAGACGACGAGCCGCGTGGCTCTTCGGAAGGAGGCAAGCGCAATGGTCATTTGTTCGACCTCCTTATTCGCCGGGAACGCACTGACGGTAGCACGCGGTTACGGACAGCACCAGCCCGCGAGCGAGGGTTCCTCCCCAAAGTTCGCGCGGATGTTCGAGACGGCGACGAGTTTCTTTACCGGTCTACGGATGAACAGCCACTGGTCTGCGCTGCTCCAGTCGAGGAGGAGCCAGCGACCGTCAGGAGACCAGATGACCTTCGTGAAGGTTCCCGCTCCGCTGAAGACGGGGCCGGTCGGGCCACCAAGGACACCTGTGAGCTGCAGCGTGCTGCGGGTGCCCTCCGTCTCGATGAAGGCGATGCTCTTTCCGTTTGGCGAGATCGACGCATCCACCACCCGAGCGGCTCCCCTGTCGAGACCACCTATACGCGGGCCGCGCCGGCCGAAGACTTCCACCGCGTTCCTCTCGACGGCGACCAGCCACTTTCCGTCGCTCGTCCACTCGAGTTGTCGCGGCGCGTCGCGGGTCTGCACGGTTGCGCTTCGGTTCCGCTTGTCGACGTTGCCGATCTGAATCTTGCCCGCTCGATTGACGTACGCCAGGGCGTGTGCGTTTGCGTTTGGTTGCCAGGCGGACGGTCCGGGTCGAACGTCACGTGTCAGCAAGTGATCGCCGGTGCCATCGCCGTTGACCACTCGAAGCGTCCCGCCGGCGAAATACGCGATGCGAAAGCCGTCGGACGACCAGCGAGGGTTGCGGATTCTTCCCACGCGGCCGATTGACCAGTGCACCTTTCCGCTGGGCTCAAGCGCACGCAACTCGCCCCCACGAGTCGCGGCGAGGAAGAGACCATGCGGCGACCACGACGCGTCGCGATAGCCGTCTAGTAGCCGTTTCGATCCGTCTTTCTGCACTACCCAGGCGCCGTCGGCCGAGTTCACGAGCAACCGGGAACGGGACGTCGGCAGCGAGAACAGAGCAGGCGCCGCATTCGGCTCTCCTCGCACGGCGTTGCGCAGGGAGCCAAAGACGGCGTGTCCTGGTGAGGTGACGGCGCCGGCGACGACAACGGCGGCGGCAGCGGCGATCGCGATCGGGCGCCAGTCGCGCTTTCGTGGCACGTGGATTCGCTCCTCGTATGCGTCGCGCACGACGTTCCAACTGCGCTCGCCGGCTTCGCGCTCGCCCGGTGCGGGATCGTCCCAGAGTCTCATCGCGCGTCCTGCTCGAGTCGGACCGCGAGCTCGTCCAATCCGCGGCGGAGCCGCGAGTTGACTGTGCCGCGCGGGAGCCCCAACGCCTCTGCGATCTCACCCGGCGTGTACTCGAGGAGATGCCGCATGACGATCACCGCTCGATGCTCCGGCGAGAGCTCGGCGAGGGCGGCGGCCAGCGTCTGTGCGTGCTCGCTCTCAGGCGGGGCAGGGGCCTCGGCGAGTCCGAGCCAGGCGTCGCCGGACTCACGACGCAACGCGCGCGACCGGGACCAGTCGATCGCGCGGTTGACGACGATGCGGTGGAGCCACGGACCGAACGGCCGGCGGCGGTCGAAGCGGTCGAGCCCGCGCACCGCGGCGAGGAACGCCTCCTGCGCGATGTCCTCGGCTGCACCAGAGTCGTGAACGACGAGGTACGCCGCGCGATAGGCGCGCGGCCAGTGGTGCCGGAACAGCGCTTCGAGGTCGGGGACCGATCCCGACTGTGCGCCCCGAATCCAGGCGCGCTCGTCGCCTCGAGAGCCCGCCATCGCGCACCGACTCTACGAGCTGGAAGTTCCGGGAGGTCCATCGGGAGAACTACGCGGCGGGAAGGCGCGCAGGTCCCGGCGGGCGCAGCACGGCGAACTGGTCGGTGATCTCGAGCTCGGGAGTCCGGAAGCGGAAGAGCGAGCCCGGCCGACCGCCACTGGGGCCTGATGCGCGCTGCCTGCCGGTGGGCTCGAGCACCTCACGACGCAGGAGCACACGCTGGAGGTTCGTCGCGGAGACGTCGTGTCCGAGTGCCGCAGCGTAGAGATCGCGCAGCTCCGAGATCGTGAACTCGTCGGGTGCGAGTGCGAAGCCGAGGTTCGTGTACGACAGCTTCGCCCGCAGCCGCTCGCGCCCGGCCAACACGATCGACCCGTGGTCGAACGCAAGCGGTGGAAGATCCTCGACCGGATGCCAGTCGGTGTCGCCGGGAAGCTCGGGGTCGATGTCACTGGGAACGAGCCCGAGGTATGCGGTGGCGAGCTGCCACTCCTGCGGCGAGCGCCTCGGATCGCTGAGCGTCTCGAGCTGTTCGAGGTGCGACAGCTCACGTACGTCGACCTTCTCGGCGAGGTGACGGCGGATCGACTCCTCGAGCGTGTCGTGCTGTGCGAGATAGCCACCTGGAAGCGACCAGCGGCTTTTGAACGGTGCTCGCGCGCGTTGCCAGAGGAGAGCCTGCAACACGCCGTCTCGCACCTGGAGAACGACCGCGAGTGTGACGTGGGCGGGAGTAGGGTGCCCCGTGGTACGCTCGCTCAGAGTTTTCGCCCCATAGTCGCAAACCTTAGCGGAAAGGTCAGGGATGAAAAGATCTCTCGCACTCCTCGGCGTCCTCGTGCTGCTCGTCGCTGCCGGCTGTGGCGGCGGGAAGAAGTCCTCGGCCAACACGACTACGAGCGGCGGCAACACAGGCAAGAAGATCAAGGTGGGCCTCGTCACCGACATCGGCGGCCTCAACGACCGCGGCTTCAACCACCTTTCGTACGTCGGGCTCTTGAGAGCGCAGAAAGAGCTGGGCATCGCGCAGCGCGTCTACCAGGCGAAGTCGACGCAGGAGTACGTCCCGAACCTCTCGACGTTCGCGCGTGACGGCTATGACCTGACCATCGGAGTCGGCTTCACCGAGGCGGACGCGATCGACACCGTCGCGACGAACTTCCCGAAGTCCAAGTTCGCGATCGTCGACGTCGACCAGACCGAGGAGAAGCACAAGCCGGCGAATCTCCTCGGCCTCCTCTTCAAGGAGCAGGAAACCGGTTACCTGGTGGGCTACCTCGCCGGTCTCGAGGAGAAGCGGCGTGCGGGCAAGGATGTCATCGGGTCCGTCGGCGGCCAGAAGCAGCCGCCCGTCGATCGCTTCATCGCCGGGTACCAGGCGGGCGCCAAGGTCGCCGATCCCGGCATCACGACGCTGAACGCCTATTCGGAGGACTTCGCCGACCAGGCGAAGTGCAAGCAGATCGCGCTGAACCAGATCGAGCAGGGCGCAGGCGTGGTCTTCCAGGTCGCCGGCGGCTGCGGTCTCGGCGCGCTCGACGCGGCGAAGGAGAAGGGCGTCTGGGGGATCGGCGTCGACGCCGACCAGTCTTTCCTCGGGCCGTACATCTTGACGAGTGCCGTGAAGCGGGTGGACACGGCTGTGTTCGATGCGATCAAGCTCGTCGCCGACGGGAAGTTCAAAGGCGGGAACGTCGTCTTCGGCCTCAAGGACAACGGCGTCGCGATCGGCAAGATCAGCCCGAAGGTTCCCAAGTCGGAGGTGGCGAAGGTGATGCAGATCCGCGCCGACATCATCGCCGGCAAGATCAAGAACATTCCGACAACGGTTAAATAACTAGGGGAACGGGGTCTCCTGGGGACGGAGGTCCAACGAGCCTCCCTCGTAGCACTGCGCGGACTGGTACTCGGTGGGCTCGTTCGGGTAGCCGCGCTCGTACAACCAGGCCTGAAGGTCCTGCGCCTGCTGTTTCGGCACGCCGAGGCGTTCAGCCACGAACGCCGTGTTCTGCAGTGCGTAGCACTCGGTCACGCCCTCGTCCTGAAAGCCGCGCAGGTGGAACGACTCGTGGGCGAGGGTGTGCGCGGCCCAGCCGGCGGAGAACTGCCTGAAGTTGCAGTCGTGCCGTTCGATGCACGTGAAATCGACGGCATCGAGATGGCGCAGTGCCTTGCACGTCTGCGGCGAGAGATCCGTGTGATTGGCCGGACGCCCAGTGTCGTCGAACTGCACCCGTCCCGCCTCGCCTCGTGTGTCCACCAGGCTCGCGACGAAGCTCGGGCACCGGACTCCCACTCTGCGGCCTGCGAGGTCGCTCGCGATCGCGCCCAGCTGGTCCTGCTCCCGCACGCGCTGCTCGTGGCGCGCGAAGCCGAGTGCCGCAAGGCCGCCGACGACGACGAGGAGTACCGCGATGACCCGCACCGGGTAAGGATCGGCACCGAACCGGACGCCCTTGATAGAGGAGGCGCGGCAGAGCCCGCTCCTCTATGCGGCATCGCAAGCGACGCCTTAGTGAGGAGTCGGGCTAGCCGCCGGCGATCGCGCCGACGATCCGAACTTCGGACTGCTCGGTCAGTGGCTCCTCGAGAAGACGGCCGGCGCGGATATCGACTCCGTCGACGAAGACGTTGACCAGACGCCGTAGCTCACCCGCCTCGTCGAACAGGAGATTCACGACCGGGAGTTGGCGGAGGGCCTCCCCGACGGTTACGGCTTGCAGCTCGAAGCGCTTCTGCCCGCCTGCCTCCGCGGCAAGCGCTCCGGGCAGGATCACCACCGCCACGTCAGACCCGAGGAGCTTCGACAGAAAGGATCGGTGGCAGATTCCCCGCCGCCTCGATCCACTCGCCGCCGCCGCGCGGTGCGCTCCACACGGAGCCGCTCTGGGTTCCGAAGTAGAGCCCGCCCTCGTCGTACGCGAAGCCCTCTCGCAGCACGGCTGCCCAGGCGCGGTCGGGAAGCCCGTTCGAAGTGAGCTCCCAGGAAGCGCCGCCGTCGCCGGTCCGGTAGACGCCGAGCCGACCGTCCGGGGTGAAGTGTTGTTCCCCCGACACCTCAGGGATCACGTAGGCGACGTCCGGGTCCTCTGCATCCAGAGCGAGCGCGAACCCAAAGTCCGACGGCAACCCGTTTCCGTCGAGTCGCTCCCAGTTGTCGCCTCGGTCGTCGGAGCGATAGACGCCGCAGTGGTTCTGCTGCCACAGCCGATCCGCTCGAGCGGGATGCGCCAGCAGCTTGTGCACGCACTGGCCGACCTCCGGGTACTTCTCCGGGTGGAAGTCGGCCGCGACGTCCTTGTTGATCGGCAGCCAGCTGTCGCCGCCGTCGTCGCTGCGGAAGGCACCGGCCGCGGAGATGGCGATGTACATCGCCCCGTCGACGAGCTGGATCGAATGGCAGCACATGCCGCCCGCGCCCGGCTGCCAGTTCTCGCGGGTCGGGTGCTCGAGAAGGCCACGGTTCACTTCCCAGGTGATCCCCCCGTCGTCCGACCGAAACAGCACGCCCGGGTCGCCGCCGAGCCACAGCTCCGAGTCTTTGCCCGGCTCGACGTGCCAGGTCGCGTTGAGCTTGAGGCCAGATTCCTCAGGGAGGCCGAGCTCCTCCGCACGCTCCCAGTTCCGGCCGAGATCACTCGAGCGATGCACCGTCGCCCCGTAGATGAAGCTGTTCGTCGCCGCGTAGAGGACGCCGTCGCGCGGATCGACGATCGCGTGGTAGACCGGCCAGCCCGGCAGTAGCGGTCCCTCCAGTTCCCACTCCTTGCGATCGTCGCTGCGGAGGAGGAATAGCCCTTTCTTGGTCCCGACGGGTAGGAGCGCGGCCATCGGGGGAAGACGCTAGCGCGTCGCGTCGTTCTCAGTCAAAACAACCGGAGGTGAGGCATGGCGAAGTTGGGGGAGAAGCCACGGAAGTTCCTGGACGAGAGCCCGAACGTCGGAGTCGCGACCACCTTGCGGGAGGACGGGTCGCCGCACTCCACGATCGTCTGGGTGGACGTCGAGGACGGAAAGGTTTCCTTCAACACCGCCAGAGGACGGGCGAAGTCGAAGCATCTGGAGCGCGACCCGCGGGCCTCGCTGCTGATGGTGGATCCGAACGACTCGTTCAAATGGGTCGCCGTGAGCGGTCCCGCCGAACTGACGGAAGTGGGTGCTGACGCGCAGATCGACAAGCTCGCGAAGAAGTACCTCGGCAAGGACCAGTATCCGTGGCGGAACCCGGAGGAGACCAGAGTCAAGGTGCTGATCGAGCCCGAGAAGGTCGACGCGACCGGCTTCGACGATTAGACCGTCCGTAAGATCGACGTGTGAGCGTCGATCAGCCCGGCCAGGTAGCGGCTGCCAGAGAGCGGCTTCGCGCGGAAACGACCATCCCAGGTCTGCTCGGTGCAACCGCGCGCGCTTACGTCGAGTTGCTCGACGCGCCCGCGTGCACGATCTCCCGAGTGATCGGCGATCTGCTCGTCGACCTGATGCAGCATCAAAAGAGCGGCAAGCCGGACCGGCTCGGTCACGGCTATCTGATCTCGGACTATCCGCTCACGCGGGCGGTGATCGAGGAGCGGCGGCCGCAGACCGTGTCGCAGAACGACCCCGACCCCGACCCGAACGAGGTGAAGCTGCTGCAGGAGCTCGGTTACGACGCGCTGTTGATGGTCGCGATCGAGGCGGGGGACGGAGCGTGGGGCCTCGTCGAGGTCTACGGCGAGAAGGGACGTCGCTTCAAGGATGAGGAAGTCGAGCTGGCGCAGGACCTCGCGGGCGAGGTGGGGGAGATCCTGACGCAGCTCGAGCGGCCGAAGTAGCCCTGTCGTGCGCGTGACGATCTGCGACGTGGGACCGCGTGACGGTCTCCAGAACGAGCCCGAGACGCTCGCCCCGCGGGTTCGCGCGGAGCTCGTCAACAAGCTCGCCGCGGCGCGGCTCCCGCGCGTCGAGGCGGCAAGCTTCGTCCGCGCGGATGCGGTGCCGCAGATGGCGGGAGCCGAAGAGGTGGTAGCCGCGATCGAACGCCGCGACGGGACCGAGTATTCGGGTCTGGCCCTGAACGAGAAGGGTTACGAGCGGCTCGCCGCGGCCGGTCTCGACCGCGTCAACTTCACTCTCGCGGCCACGGACAGCTTCAGCAGGCGGAACGCGAACCAATCCGTGGAGGAGGCGGTCGCCGCGGCGGCGCGCATCATCGAGCGCGCCGAGGTGCCTTTGACCTTGACGATCAGCGTTGCGTTCGGCTGCCCTTTCGAAGGTCGGGTCGATCCCGGCGTCGTCGCGGAGCTGGCTGCCGGTTTTCCCTCCGTCGAAGTCGTCCTGGCGGACACCATCGGCGTCGCCACTCCGCGCCAGGTCCGCGACCTCGTCCAGCGGACTCGCGCTCCGGGGGTGCATCTGCACAACACGCGCAACACCGGCTATGCGAACGCCGTCGCCGCGCTCGAGGCCGGCGCGACGCTGTTCGACGCGTCCTGCGGCGGGCTCGGCGGCTGTCCCTATGCACCTCGCGCCACCGGGAACATCGCGACGGAGGATCTCGTCTACCTGCTGGAAGGCGACGGCGTAGAGACCGGTGTCAATCTCGACGCGCTCATCGAGACGTCGACCTGGCTGGAGGGCCGGCTCGGCCGCCGCCTCGAGGGGCAGGTCTACCGCGCCGGCGCCTGGCCGGGCGACTGACTGGCGGCGGCAGAACCCGTTGGCCATCCCCGCGCGACCATCTGAGAACCCGCTGCCGAAGGGGCGCTAGTGGTCGCGTTGCTCCAGGGCTTGATCGACCTGTTGACCGGATCGCTGTGGACGTACCCGCTGCTGTTCGGGATCTGTGCGGGCGACGCGCTGATTCCGGCATTCCCGAGCGAGACGGCCGTGATCGTCTGCGGCATCCAGGCCGCGCGCGGGCAGCTGTCGCTGGAGTGGGTGATCGTCTGGGCCGCCGCCGGCGCGTTCACCGGCGACAACGCGTCCTACGCCGTGGGCCGCTGGCTCGGCACGCCGGCTGTGAAACGGTTCTTCAGCGGGGAGGTTGCGCAGCGCCGGCTCGACTGGGCCCGGAACTTCCTCAAGGAACGAGGCAGCTATGTCTTGATCGTCGCGCGCTTCATCCCAGGCGGTCGCACCGCGACGACCTTCACTGCGGGTCTGGTGCACCTACGCTGGCTAACGAGGTTCGCGCCGTACGTGTTCATCGCTGCGATCCTCTGGGCGGTCTACGGGGCGCTGCTCGGCTATCTCGGCGGGAGCGTATTCAAAGACCGGCCGATCTTCGCCCTGCTGGTCGCCTTCGGGATCGCAGCGCTGGTGACAGCCGGCGTCGAGGGCTGGCGCCGCGTCCGCAACTAGCTACCTTGCAGACGTGAACCGTCTCGCCAAGGAGACGAGCCCGTATCTCCTGCAGCACGCCGAGAACCCTGTGAACTGGTACCCGTGGGGGGACGAGGCACTCGCGCGCGCGCGTGAAGAAGATTTGCCGATCCTCCTCTCCGTCGGCTACGCGGCCTGTCACTGGTGCCATGTGATGGCGCACGAGTCCTTCGAAGACGAAGCGACGGCGGCGTTGCTGAACGAGCACTTCATCCCGGTCAAAGTCGATCGCGAGGAACGGCCGGACGTCGATTCGGTGTACATGGATGCAGTCGTCTCGCTGACCGGACACGGCGGCTGGCCGATGACTGTTTTTCTCACGCCGACAGGCGAGCCGTTCTTCGGCGGGACGTACTACCCGCCCGAGCCACGGCACGGTCTGCCCAGCTTCAGGCAGCTGCTGCAGGCGGTAGCGGACGCATGGCGCGATCGGCGCGCGGACATCGAGCGCGACGCGGGTTCGATCACGGAGCAGTTGCGCCGGACCTCCGAGCCGTCGCGTGAGCCGCTCACGTCCTCGCTGCTGTCGGACGCTGTGCGCGGGTTACGTCAGCAGTTCGATCCGGTCTGGGGCGGCTTCGGCGCCGCGCCGAAGTTTCCGCCGGCTTCGGTGCTCGAGTTCCTCTTGCGGCGGGGCGAGCTAGAGGCGGCGACGAAGACGCTCGACGGCATGGCGCTCGGAGGCATGTACGACCTGGTGGGCGGAGGCTTTCATCGCTACTCCGTCGACCGCGAGTGGCTCGTGCCGCACTTCGAGAAGATGCTGTACGACAACGCGCTGCTCGTACCCGTGTACCTGCACGGCTGGCTCGTGACCGGTAACGACCGCTACCGCGAGGTCGCCGTAGAGACGCTCGACTACATGGTGCGTGAGCTGCAGTTGCCCGACGGCGGCTTTGCCTCGGCGCAAGATGCCGACACAGACGGCGTCGAAGGCCTGACGTACACGTGGACGAAGGACGCTGACGTTCCGCAGGAGCTCCTGCAGCCGTTCGAGCACGGGCGCTTCATCATTCGCGGCGACCTCGATCCTGACACTCGCACGCGGCTCTTTGAAGAGCGCGAGCTGCGGCCGAAGCCGATGCGTGACGACAAGGCGATCGCGTCGTGGAACGGGCTCGCGCTGGCAGCTCTCGCCGAGTCCGGGCGCCGCCTCGACCGTGCCGACTACCTCGAGGCCGCGCGGGCGCTCGCGGCGTTCCTTCTCGGCTCGCTGTCGACTTCGGAGGGGCGCCTGTTCCGCAGCTGGCGCGCGGGCGAAGCGAAGCACGCCGGCGTGCTCGAGGACTACGCGGACGTGGCCAACGGCCTCTACGAGCTGCACATCGCAACGGGAGACTTGCGCTGGCTCGAGGAGTCGCGCCGCCTCGCACTCCTGGCGGTCGAGCTCTTCGGCGACGAACGTGGCGCCTTCTTCCTCACAGCGGTCGACGGCGAACAGCTCGTGGCACGCAAGAAGGATTTCGACGACCACCCGACGCCGTCCGGCAACTCGATGCTCGCCTACGTGCTCCTGCGCCTGGCACGCTTGTGGGGCGACGCGGAGCTCGAGCGCCAGGCAGTGGGTGTCTTCCGGTTCGTGGCGCGGCTGCTCCCGCAGGCGCCCTCGGCGTTCGGGCACGCTCTCAACGCTCTCGATCTCTACTTCTCGCGGCCTCGGGAGCTGGCGGTGATCGGCGGTCCGGACACGGAGGTCGCGCGCGCCGCTCTCGCGCCCTTCGATCCGAATGCGGTCGTCGCCTTCGGCCCGAGTGAGGACGTCCCCCTCTTGCAAGGTAAGGACTTCGTCGACGGAAGGGCTGCGGTCTACGTCTGCGAGAACTTCGCCTGTCAGGCGCCGGTCACGGAGCCCGCTGATCTTGTCAGCACGGCCAGAGGGGCATAGGCTCAACCGCAAACCAGCGACCTCGCGAAAGGGGCAGCTATGCGGATCCAGTCCTCCGTCACCTCCATCTCGTGGATTCCGTCGGAGGCAGTCGAAGGGCTGCCGAAGCTCCCGTTCACGATGGGTATCGCCCACTACGATTACCCACCGCCCGACCGCATCGACCACCTCGAAACAATGCACCGCGCCGACCTCTTCCGCGAGGCGAACGAGCTGCAGGCGTGGGTCGAGGTCGAGGACGGCAAGATCGTGGACTACGGGCAGGCCGGCCGTGGGCGAATCGGGCTGACCAGGCTCAAGCTGGGGCCGAAGGAGGTCGCCGTCCCGGCCGTTGCGATGCCGACGCTCCAAAACACCGAGGTCGGTGACGGATGGGTGCGCTTCACGCAAACGGCTGGTGGCCGCACCGGGATGCCGGCGCCCAGAACCGTGCGCGGCAAGCCTTACTTCCAGATCAACTCGGCGATCGCCTGGACGACCCTCGCGCTGACGATCCACGCAGACGGCACGTCAGAGCACGAGCTCGCCGGCGCCAGCCCCTTCCCCCGCCATTGGATCTACGACAAGGACCGAGCGCTCGTGCAGAAGAGTGGAGCGATCGACTTCGACAAGTGGTACCGCGAGGCGCACGAGCAGAACACGCCCTGGGGGAGCGAGGACTCCCCTGCGGTCGTCACCGCGGTCGAGAGCGCGCTGGAGCGTGAACTTTCGCTCGAGATCATGGGTGGCGACACCAAGCCGCGTCCGCAATCCATTTCCCCGGACGACGTCCTCGTCGAGCAGGGAGACACAAGTGACGGTCCCCCGCTCGTCTACCTCGTGCTCGACGGAGTGCTCGAGGTGGTCGTCGACGGCGAGGTGGTGGGAGAGCTCGGCCCGGGTGCGATCGTGGGCGAGCGCGCGCAGCTCGAGGGCGGGACTCGCACGGCGACGCTCCGCGCCAAGACCGCGGGCAAGGTGGTGGGCATTCCCGGCGAGGAGCTCAACCGCGAGGCGCTCGAGCAGGTCGCGGCAGGGCACAGGCGCGAGGAGACCTAAGCGGCCCGGGCCATGGTGGGACCCGCTGCGGCGTCAGGTACTGAAAGAGGAGGCGCAGCCGCGACCGTGACTTCCTAGCAGGTCGACAACCGCGGGTGCGCGCCCCCTCTAGAGCGAGCAGACCCACGGCGCGCCGAAAACCTGCAGTGACTTTCGCGCAAGACGGAGGCGACGGCCAAGCCGTCACCTCCTTTCTGCGGCGCCGCCGAGATCGGCGTCGAAGACGGAGGCGACGGCCAAGCCGTCACCTCCTTTCTGCGGCGCCGCCGAGATCGGCGCCTCAGAAGGTGGTGATCTCGCGGACGTCAGCGTCCGGGATCGCCGCGATCAGCGCTTCGGTGGGCACAGGAAAGACGGCGTTCGGCGTGCCGCCGGCGCACCAGACCGTCTCGAACCTTCGCAAAGAGGCATCGACGACGGTGCGCACGGGCCGGTCGTGGCCGAGAGGCGGGACGCCTCCGATGGCGAAGCCGGTCGCCTCGCGCACCTCGCCGCCCTTGGCCTGGCGCACTCCGGCGCCGAGCTTCTCCGTATCGACCCGACGGTCGCCGGCGCAGAGGCACAGGAGCGGCGATTCGTGGTCGACGAACACGAGGGACTTGACGATCTGGCCGACCTGGACGCCGATCGCAGCCGCCGCCTCCTGGGCGGTCCGGGTCGAGTCGGCGAGCTCCCGGACCTCGGTGTCGAGGCCGAGCTCTCGGAGCCTCGCCTGAAAACGCTCCGCCGTTGGATGCACGCGAAGCAATCTAAGCCGTCGAGCTGGGCGGCGCCGGCTTGGCGTCCGGCGCTGCGCCTTAGGCTATTCGCGCTTGCCCCTCCTCGAAGTCGACAACGTCTCCAAGCGTTTCGGCGGCATCGTCGCGCTCGATTCCGTCTCCTTCACCGCGGAGGCCGGCGAGATCGTCGGGCTCATCGGGCCGAACGGCGCGGGCAAGACGACCGCGTTCAACGTGATCACGCGTCTCTATACACCTGACGAGGGTGAGGTGCGCTTCGACGGCGAGAGCCTGCTCGACACGCCGCCGAGCGGAATCGTCCGCCGCGGCATCGCGCGCACGTTCCAGAACGTCGAGCTCTTTCGCGGTATGTCCGTCATCGACAACGTCCGCGTGGGCGCACACGCGCGTCACGGGGAGCAGCGGCCGGACGAGGTCCTCTTCTACGTGAATCTGCACTCGGTCCGTGACCGCCCGGTGCCGGAGCTCCCTTACGGGACGCAGAAGCGGGTCGAGCTCGCGCGTGCTCTCGCCTCGGGACCGCAGCTCCTGCTCCTCGACGAGCCGGCAGGCGGGCTCAGCCACGAGGAAGTCGAGCAACTCGGCAAGTTCCTCAAGCGGCTGCGCGACGACTTCGAGCTGACGATTCTCCTGGTCGAGCATCACATGGGGCTGGTCATGAGCGTGGCGAACCGTGTGCACGTGCTCGACTTCGGAGAGAAGATCGCCGAGGGGACCCCGCGAGAGGTGCAGGCGAACCCCGCTGTCATCGAGGCCTACCTCGGCACACCGGCGTGACCGTCGCCCGCCTTGGGCTCGGCCGATGAGCGTCGCTCGCCTTCGGCTCGCTCCCGTGAGGGAAACCATGTTTCCCTCACGAGCTCCCTTCTTGAGGGATCGCCTCAGTGCGCCCGGCGCTGCGATCGCCGCCGCGAGCACTGAGGAGAAAGAGCGGGGAAACCTCCCGGTTTCCCCTTACGCCCCTTCCCCCGCTCATCGGCCTAAGGGCGGCCGATGAGCGTGCTGGAGCTGCACAACGTCGAGGCGCGCTACGGCCCGGTCAAGGCGCTGCACGGCGTCTCGCTCCAGGTAGGCGACGGCGAGCTCGTTGCGGTGCTCGGCGCGAACGGCGCAGGCAAGACGACGACGCTGCGGGCCATCTCTGGCACGGTGCGCCGTAGCGGCGACATCGTCTTCGCCGGGAAGAAGCTTCCGCGCCGTCCGGAGTCGACGGCGCGAGCGGGGATTGCCCACGTTCCGGAGGGCCGCGGCACCTTCAGCGAGCTGTCGGTCTGGGACAATCTGCGCCTCGGCGCATACACCCGACGCGGCAGGATCAAACAGGAAACGCAACGCGTCTTCGAGTTCTTCCCGCAGCTGGAGGGCCGGCGCGACCAGCAGGCCGGGACACTCTCCGGCGGCGAGCAGCAGATGCTCGCGCTGAGCCGCGCCATGATGGCCAGGCCGAGACTGCTCCTGCTCGACGAGCCGTCGCTCGGCCTCGCCCCGATCGTGGTGAAGGTGATCTTCGAGGCGCTCGAGCGCATGAAGAGCGCCGACGGCATGTCGGTGCTTGTCGTCGAGCAGAACGCGAACCTTGCCCTCGCGCACGCTGCGCGCGCCTACGTGCTGGAGGTCGGCAACGTCGTCGTCGAAGGCACGAGCGACGAGCTGCGCGCCAATGAATCCGTCCGCAGGTCCTACCTGGGCTACTGATGGTTCTCGCCGCTTTCACCTGGACGGAGTTCGCGCAGCAGCTCGCCGCAGGCATCCGCGAGGGCGCGATCTATGCCGGCCTCGCGCTGGCGATCGTGATCATCTACCGCTCCACCCGGGTCATCAACTTCGCCCAGGGTGAGATGGCGACGTTCACGACGTTCATCGCCTGGTCCTTGATGAACCACGGCCTGTCGTTCTGGACGGCGTTCCCGATCGTGCTCGCGATCGCGTTCGCCGGCGGCGTTGCGATCGAGCGTGTCGTGATTCGCCCGGTCGAGGGCGCGCCTGTCGTGACCGTCGTGATCGTGACACTGGGTCTCGCGCTGCTGCTGAACGGTCTGATGAGCGTGATCTGGGGCGGCGCGAACAGGCAGTTTCACGGCCCGTTCTCGACGCGGACGATCGACGTCGCCGGTGTTCCGATCAGTGTGCAGGACATCGGAATCGTCGCGGTGTCCGTGGGCCTCGTCGGTCTACTGGCGCTGTTCTTCCGTTTTACGAAGCTCGGCCTCGCGCTGCGCGCGGCCGCCGTGAACCCTGAGTCGTCGCGGCTCGTCGGCATCCGTGTCGGCTGGATGCTTGCGCTCGGCTGGGGGATCGCCGCGGTGCTCGGCGCGGTCGCGGGAATGATGATCGCCCCGGTCGTCTTCCTCGACCCGAACATGATGCAGACGATTCTGCTCTACGCATTCGCGGCCGCTGTCCTCGGCGGGCTCGACAGCCCGATCGGCGCGGTCGTCGGCGGGATCCTGCTTGGCGTGACGATCACGCTGCTCGGCCGCTACGTCGGCTTCATCGGCTCGACGTTGAAGCTCCCGGCCGCGCTCATGCTGATCCTCGTTCTGCTGCTCGTGCGTCCGGGCGGCCTCTTCGGGCGCGTGGCGGTGAGACGCGTATGAGGTCGAAGCTCTGGCCCGAGCTCGCCGGTTTCGCGGCGCTCGCTCTCGTGGTTGCAGCGCTGCCGCGTTTCATCAGCGACTTCCGGGCGCGGGAGCTCGCGATCGTGGGGATGTACTTCATCGCGCTGCTCGGCCTGTCGATCCTCACCGGCTACAGCGGACAGATTTCGCTGGGGAACGGCGCGTTCATGGCGATCGGCGGCTACACCACTGCCGTTCTCAGCGTCAACGGCGTGTATGGCCATCAAATCCGGGATCTCTGGACGATTCCGATTGCCGGCGTGATCGCGGGCGTCGCCGGACTGCTCGTCGGGGTGCCGGCGCTGCGCCTCTCCGGTGTCTACCTGGCGTTGATCACCTTCGGGATTGCGGTGTCGTTCCCGCAACTGCCGAAGAAATTCGACCATTTCCTCGGCGGCACGACCGGCAAGATCCTCAATCTGGCGAAGCCGCCGTTCGGTCTCGCGACCACGACGAACAACTGGATGTATTACCTGACGTGGGGCATTGCGCTGGTTCTGCTCGGGGTGGCATGGTGGCTCGTGCGGGGAAAGACCGGCCGCGCGCTGAAGGCCATTCGCGACAGCGAGGTGGCGGCGGCATCGTCAGGTGTCAGCCTCGCGACCTATAAGACGTTCGCGTTCGGGATCTCGGCTTTCTATGCCGGCGTTGCAGGCTCGCTGTACGCGATCGCCAACGCCTATGTCAATCCTGACGTGTTTCCCATCATCCTCTCCGTCTATCTCGTCGTTGGGCTTGCGGTGGGCGGCGTTGACTCGCTGGTGGGTCTCATCTTCGGCGCGGGGCTCATCTACTTCCTGCAGAACCACGCCGACACTGTTGCGGGCTGGATCAATCACCTGCCGGCGCTCAGCCTCGACCCGAAGCAGCCGGGCATACCGAGCATGATCTTCGGTGCCGTCCTGATCGTCGTCATGCTGCTGCTGCCCACGGGGGTCGGCGGGCTCGTGCGGCGTCTCTTCGGGTCGCTAACAAGTCGGCTATACACTCGGTCCTAGGTGGGCGTGAGGGTCATCTTCGTGTGCGCGATCGTGGCCGCGGTCGCGGTGACCTCGGCCGACGCGCGCCCCGTCGCGACTCCCGGCGTGACGGCGGACGAGATCCATCTCGGCTCGAGCGTGCCACTGAGCGGCGAAGCAGCGATCGCCGGCAACGTTGCCCGCGGAATCGAGGCGTACTTCAAGTACGTCAACGACAAAGGCGGCGTGCTCGGCCGCAAGATCACCTTCACCTATCTGGACGACGGCTACGACCCCGGGCGCGCGGTGAACAACACGATCCGGCTCATCCAGCAGGAGCAGGTCCTCGCCGTGTTCAGCTCGCTCGGGACGAGCAACAACCTGGCCGTGCGGAAGCTGCTGAACGACGCGAAGGTCCCGCAGCTCTACGTCTCCTCAGGCGCGACCACGTTCGGACGCGACTACAAGAAGTACCCGTGGACGATCGGCTACATCCCGCCGTACTCCGAGGAGGGCGAGCTCTACGGCCGCTACGTCGTCAAGAACATCAAGAAACCGAAGATCGCCGTCCTCTACCAGAACGACGACTACGGGCGCGACCTGCTCGGAGGTCTGAAGCGTGGGCTGGGCTCGAAGGCGAAGTCGATCGTCGCGAGCGTCGGTTACGACCCGACGTCCGCGGACGTCCAGCCGCAAGTGACGCAGCTGAAGGCCTCCAAGGCCAACGTCCTGATGGTGTTCGCCTTCGGAAAGTTCTCCCTGCAGGCTTTCAACGCCGTCTCGCGGCTCGGGTGGAAGCCGCAGATATTCGTCAACGACGTCTCGTCGGCGTCGGCGCTGATGGCGATCGTCCCGCAGAACGCTGCGAACGGATCGATCTCGATCGTGTTCGGCAAGGATCCTGCGTCGCCACTCTGGCGTAACGACAAAGGCGTCAGACTCTTTCAGTCGATCCTGAGAAAATACGGGTCGAGCGTCAACTCGCGGGACCTGAAGGACGGCTACTTCACGGCGGGAATGGCGACTGCGTACACGATGGTCGACACGCTGAAGAGGGCCGGCAAGACCCTCACCCGCCAGAGCGTGATGAACGCGGCCACGCACCTGAACGAGAAGGGCAATCCCTTCGTCCTGCCGGGCATCGTTCTCCACACGACGCCGTCGAGCCGGTTCCCGCTCACGCAGGTCCGGCTTCAGCGCTGGTCGGGCAACGCCTGGCATCCCTTCGGCAAGCTGATCTCCGCCAAGCCGGGCTGATCCCGACCTAGCGGCAAGGTTCGGGCTGGGTGCCGACCATCGCCTCCAGGGCGCGGGTGGCGGTCACGGCGAACCGGATCGACACGGTCCCTGTGCGGCGGACGGTCAACTGCGTCATGCCGTCGGGCGTTTCGGTGAGACAGCCTTTGCGCGTATGCCAGTAGGGCGCGTACGTGACGCTGAGCCGGTAGGTGCCCGGAACCGGGACGTGAAGCTTGATCGACGAGTACTCCAGCGCGAGTACGCGGGCCGGCGCCGAGACGAGGGGACGCGGGGAAGGAACCGCGAAGATCGTCGTCGTCGGCGTCCGGTAGACGACCGCCAGTCCTGAACGACCACTTCTCAGCAAGCGTGCCTCTGCACGCGCGCTGTAGTCGGGACGCGCCGATGTGAGCACGACGTAGCGAACGCTGACGCGCCGCAGCCAGGCGACGTAGGCCTTGGGCCCAAGCTCGCCGTACAACACCTGATTCTGCGGGAAGTCCTCCTGGCGGAACCAGCCGCGTGCCAGCGGGATCCTCGCCCGGGCGAGGAAGTCCGCGGGCCAGTGGCCGGCCGTGTCGACGGCCTCGACGCGGTACGACGGACGGAGGTTCTGCTTCAGGAAGCCGATCGTCGGCGACCAGTACGCCGCGTGCGCGGCCGGGTCGTTGACACCGTGGATGAAGCTGGCTGCGAGCGGGGTCAGATTCCACGAGAGCGCGAGCGCCAGCGCGACGGCGCACAGGAAGCGCGGCTGCCAGCGCCGGAGCGACAGCGTCAGGATCGCAATCGGCGCGGCGACGAAGCGCAGCCGCGCGATGTTCTCTCCGACCGGTGAGGAGATCGCGAAGGCCGCGGTGCAGGCGACGAAGTACACGATGTAGGTCCAGCGAAGGGTCCGGGCGGCCGCGACCCTCCAGGTCAGTCCGACTCCAATGAGACAGAAAGCGCTTGCTGCGAGGAATTCTTCGAAGGAAAACGGAAAGGTGCCGCGGCCCGGGAACATGCGCCGGAGCAGGAACTCGAAGGCGGCGATCGCGGCGATCGCCGCGGCGGGGGCGACGAAATGCCGGTGCTCGCCGCGACGCGCGATCGCCACGCCTGCCAGTAGGACGACGAGCAACAGGAAGGCGAGCGGGCTGGCAGCCAGCGTCAGGAGGGTGAAGCCCGCAAACACCCACCGGCTGTCCTGTTGCAACGACCACAGCGCCAACAGCGCGAGGGTCATGCCGAGCATGAAGGGATATGCGGCAGAGACGACGAGCAAGGCCCAAACCAGTGCAAATGTCCGGATCGTCCAGCGGCTTTGCGACTCCCACTCGTGGCGCACGACCGCAGCGAATGCGATCACTGCCACGGCCACGGTGAGGACAGCGAGCAACTTGATGCCGATCGCGGCGGCCAGGGGGTAGTAGAGGACGCTGTAGTTCACGAAGCTGTAGCGGCCCGCGTACCAGAAGTTGTTCCACAGCGTGAAGCCGTGCTCGATGAACAACGTGCGCTGGTAGGCATGGGCCGCGAGGTCGGTCCCTGGAGGACCGAGCCAGACGAGGACCGCCGCGAGGAGTCCGGCGGCCGCGGCAGGGCCGAACAGATCGGCGCGTGGGCTGAGCCAAAGCGTCCGCATCAGCGCATGTTGCCCGTATGGCCCAAGGAGTATCTCCCCGGCTGCGGCCACACCGATAGGCCGTGAGGGCTTGCGCCGACCGGGATGCGCGCGATCAGCCTGCCGGTTCGTGTGTCGATTGCGTACACCGCCGAGTTGTAACGTCCGGACAGCCAGAGAACCTTCCCGTTCGCAGAGACGTCGCCCATATCCGGGCTGCCGCCGCCGGGGATGCGCCACTTCGCGACGACCTTGCGCGTGCGGAACGAGATGACCGACACGCTCCCCTCGTTGCGGTTCGCGACGTAGAGCACCTTGCCGTTTCGTCCGACCACGAGCCCGTGGGCGCCTGCTCCGGTGTGAATGAACCCGATCACCTTGAAGCGGGCCGGGTCGATTTCCCAGACGCCGCCGGCAGCGAGGTCGGCGACGTAGAACACCTTCGCGTCGGGTGAGGAGCGGACGTCTTGAGGCACCGAGAAGCTGCGTGGCAGCGTGCGTACTCCCAGGACGCGGAACCGGCGGACGTCGACCTTGAGCAGGCGGCCCGAGAATTCGCAGCTTGCGATCACGTACCTGCCGTTCGCAGAGAAGTCCATGTGGTTGACGCCCGCACAGGGAACGGTCAGGGCGCGCACGAGGCGGAAGGTGTGCGCGTTGCGGAAGTCCAGCCGCTGCAGTCGCTCCGCGACCACGATCGCGTACCGCCCGTCGATCGTGAAATACAGGTTGTACGGATCGTCGACGGGGAACGGCTTTCCCGGCCGGCCGGTGAGCGGATCGATCGGCGTCAGCGTGTTGCCGACGTCGTCGTTCACGTAGAGCGTCTTCAGGTCGTGCGATGGGGTGACGTGCTGCGGCAGCGCGCCGACCGGGAAATGTTCGACGACCTTGTAGGTGTGCGGGTCGATCACGTCCACCGAGTTGCCGGCGCTGTTGGGGACGTAGACCCGGGCCGGGTCCTGACGCGCCATCCGGCTGATCATTCCGGCGTGGTCGTAGGCGTACAGGTTGAGCGGTCCGGCGTGGGCAAGGCGGCGCTTGACGATCTTCGGCTTCTGCCGGTGGCCGACGGCCGGCGTGATGCTCGCCCGGGCGGGCGGGCCGTCGCCTGCATGGCGGTTCCAGGCGATGACGCCGACCTCGACCGCGATCAGAGCGACAGCGAGGACAAAGGCGACGCGCAGGCGCCTGGTTCTCCTTCTTCGCCCGGTTCTCACCGGCCGCCATGATGGCATGACCTTCCGCCGGAGCCGGGCATCCTTAACGTTGCTCTCATTTCGTGCCGATAGCGTGGGAGGCGTGATCGATCAGCACACAGGGAGCCGCTTGTTCGACGAGCTTGCGCTCGGCCAGCTCGGGTCGATGCGCCGGAACTACGCCTTCGGGGCGGCCCTCTTCCTGGCCGCAGGCGTTGCGATCGGTGTGACGCGCTTGGGGCGAGGGACGCTCAGCAGCGCCGTCGCCGACCTGGCTCGTGCGCAGCCCGGCTGGATCGTCGCCGCGGCGTCGTTCTTCGCCCTCGGCCTCATGGCTTCGTCGGCCGGCTGGCGCGTGGGGCTCCGAGCCTGCGGCGGCAGCGCCGGTTTCACCCAGATCGCCGCCCGCTACACGATCGGCTCGCTCGTCAACTCTGTCGCGCCCGCACACCTCGGCGGCGCGGTCCGGCTCGGGCTGCTCTCGCGCACGCTTCCCGGAGACGACCGGCTCTGGCGCGCGGGGGGCATCGCCGCCTCCGTCGCGGCTGCGCGCACGCTCGTCCTCGCGGCGCTGATCGTCCCGGCGGCCGCAGTCGGCAGGATCCCGCTCTGGCCCGCCCCCTTGCTTGCTCTAGGCGTCGTCGTCGTGCTCACCCTCGGCACGCGTTTCAGCGCTAGAACCGCAGGCAAACTCGGCAGCCTGCTCCAGATCTTCCGCTCGATCGGGCGCTCTCCACGCGAGGGCGCCGCCCTCTTCGGCTGGATCGGGTGCTCCTGCGTCGCCCGGGTCGCAGCCGCCGTCGCGATCGCGATGGCACTCGGCGTTCCACATCCCATCTGGGTGGCGGTCGTCCTGTTGGCCGCGATGGCGCTCGCAGGTCTGCTCCCCCTCACCCCCGGAAACTTCGGGGCCGGTGCGGGGGCGGCCACGCTCGCGTTGCACGGCACGGGCGTCGGTCTCGGCGTGGCGCTGGCGCTCGGCTTCGCCTTTCAGGCCGTCGAGACGTTCGTAGGAATGACCCTGGGCCTCGGCGGGGCAGCGGTCCTCGCCGCGCCGGGCACGCGGACGCGCCGGTGGTCGATGGCCGCGGCCGCGGCTGCAACTGCGGCTGTGCTGGTGGCAACGGCTCTCGGCGTCGCCTCGATCGATTTCTGAGCTTCCGTAGCCTGCAGTAGGGGATCTAAGCTCCCCTGATGGAGCTCCTCGCCCGGCCGCTCGACGAGCTCTGTGCGGAAGCGCGAGCGCTGCGCGACGAAGGCCACGGCCTGCTCGTCACGTATTCGCCGAAGGTCTTCATCCCGCTGACGAAGCTCTGCCGCGACGTGTGTCACTACTGCACGTTCGCTCGCCCGCCGCGCCGAGGCGAGCGGGCGTACCTGAGCATCGACGAGGTTCTCGACATTGCTCGCGCCGGCGCTGTAGCCGGCTGCCGCGAGGCACTGTTCACGCTCGGCGACAAACCCGAGCTGCGTTACCGAGCCGCACGCGAAGAGCTCCAAGCTCTCGGATGCAAGACGACGCTCGGGTATCTCGCCCGGGCCGCGGAGGCGGTGCTCGCGGAGACAGAGCTCTTGCCGCACCTCAACCCCGGCGTCATGACGAATGACGATCTCCGCGAGCTGCGGCCCGTCAGCGCCTCCATGGGCCTCATGCTCGAGACGACGTCGCTGCGCCTCTCCGAACGCGGGGGTCCGCACTTCGGCTCACCGGACAAGCTCCCAGCCCGCCGTCTCGAGACGATTGCGGCCGCGGCAGAAGAGCACGTCCCCTTCACGACGGGAGTCCTGATCGGGATCGGCGAGTCCCGTGCGGAGCGCGTCGCTGCGCTGCTCGCCATCCGCGAGCTTGCCGAACGCCATGGCCATGTCCAGGAGGTGATCGTCCAGAACTTCCGTGCGAAGCCGGGTACGCGCATGGCCGACGCGGCAGAGCCCGCACTCGACGAGCTCCTCTGGACCATCGCGGTTGCGCGCATCGTGCTCGGTCCGCGCGCGCATCTCCAAGCGCCGCCGAATCTGTCCTACGACGACTTCCCGCGCTTGCTCGACGCCGGGATCGACGACTGGGGCGGCCTCTCGCCTGTGACGATCGATCACGTGAACCCCGAAGCCCCATGGCCCGAGCTCGAGCGGCTGCGAAGGGCCACTGAGAGCCGCGGGCTCGAGCTGGCGCCTCGCCTGCCCGTCTATCCCGAGTGGATCTCAGGCGAATGGCTGGACCCGGGCGTCATGCCGTCGGTGTTGCGCGCCTCGGACTCTCTGGGGCTCGCGCGGGAAGACCGCTGGTCTCCGGGCGAGGACGTGTCGATCCCCTTCGTCCCACGCGACGCGCTGCCGATCGATACCCGCGCCGAGCTGGGGGAGAAGGAGATCACGCGTCTCTTCCGCGCGCGCGGCCACGAACGCGACCGGGTGCTTGCCGCTGCGGACAGCCTCAGGCGCGAGGTGTGCGGCGACGAGGTGAGCTACGTCGTCACGCGCAATATCCAGTACACGAACGTCTGTTACTTCCGCTGCGGGTTCTGCGCGTTCTCCAAGGGGAAGCTCGCGGCGAACCTGCGCGGTGCGCCGTACTTCGTGCCGCACGAGGAGATTGTGCGACGCTGCGAGGAAGCGTGGGAGCGCGGGGCGACCGAGGTGTGCCTCCAGGGCGGGATTCATCCCGCGTTCACCGGCGACTACTACCTCTCCGTCGTCCGAGCGATCAAGGAAGCGGTTCCCGGCCTGCACGTCCACGCGTTCTCCGCGCTCGAGATCTGGCAGGGGGCGGCGACCCTCGGGGTCCCGCTCGAGGACTACCTGACGGAGCTGCGCGACGCGGGGCTCGGCTCGCTGCCTGGAACGGCGGCCGAGATTCTCGACGACGAGGTGCGGCAGGTCATCTGCCCGGACAAGGTCACGACCGCACAGTGGCTCAACGTCCACGACGTCGCGCATAGGGTGGGTCTCCGCTCGAACGTGACGATGATGTTCGGTCACGTCGAGAGGCCGCGCAACTGGGCGCGTCACCTTTTGCGCGCGCGCGAGCAGCAGCGTTCAAGCGGGGGCTTCACCGAGTTCGTGCCGCTGCCGTTCGTGCACATGGAGGCCCCGATGTGGCTGCGCGGGCACGCGCGTTCGGGCCCGACGTTCGGAGAGACCCTGCTCGTGCACGCGGTCGCGCGACTTGCGCTCCATCCGTGGATCACCAACATCCAGGTCTCATGGGTCAAGCTCGGCGCGCAGGGGGTTGCGGCGGCGTTACGTGCGGGTGTGAACGATCTCGGCGGCACCTTGATGAACGAGTCGATCTCGCGGTCGGCCGGCGCCGAGCACGGGCAGGAGTTCCCGCCGGAGTCGATGGAGGATCTGATCCGTTCGACCGGCCGCATCCCGCGCCAGCGCACGACGCCCTACGGCGACGTACCGGAAGAGCGGCGGCTGGCATCGTTCGGCGCGGCGCCCCTGGCGGAGCCGTGGAATCCCCCGGTGAAGGACGCTCGCCTCGTCGCGCCGCCCCGGCTCGTGCGCCCAGGCTTCGCTGCCTAGCGCCCCTTCCAGCGATACATGTCGGCTTCTGGCCCACGCGGCGCCAGAGTCCACCGGCGCCCTTAGCAAGGCTGGATAGCCTTGCTGCGGTTGAGTGCGGCCTCTGGCTTGGTGCTCGCGACCCAGAAGCTCGACGGCATCACTGGAAGGGGCGCTCGTTCTCGAACGCGAGGAGATCGTCAAGCGATTCGCGTCTGCGGATCAACTCGGCGCGTCCGTCCGCCACGAGCACCGCGGCCGGACGGGGCACGCCGTTGTAGTTCGAGGCCATCGCGAGGGTGTACGCGCCGGTAGCGGGAACCGCGAGCAGGTCGTCGCGTCGAGGCTCCGGCAGTTCGACGCTGTCGATGAGCACGTCTCCGGACTCGCAATGCTTGCCCGCGATCCGGTAGATCCCGGAGACGGGCTCGTCGACGCGGTTCGCCAGCAGCGCTTCGTAGTGCGACCCGTACAGCTGCGGACGCGGATTGTCCGACATGCCGCCGTCGATGGCCGCGTAGGCTACGCCGGTCGTCCGCTTGACCACGCCGACCCGGTAGAGCGTGAAACCGGCGGCTCCGATCAGGGACCGGCCGGGCTCGAAGATCAGGCGGGCCGACCCCGTCCAGTGCTCGCGAAGGCGGACGAGCAGGTCTCGAGCGAACTGCTCCGGCTCCGGCACCGTCTCCGCCAATGAATGCCGGACCGCGAGCCCCCCGCCGAGGTCGAACACGCGTGGCGCCCAGCCGAGCTCCAAGCGGCAGCGAGATGCGACATCGACCATCCGCTCCACGGCAAGCAGGCTCTCGGCACTGCGCGTGAGTTGTGAGCCGATGTGAACGTGCAGACCGGCGACGTCGAGCCCAGCAGCCTGCGCGTCACGGACTGCGGCGACGGCGTCGTCCGCGACGAGGCCGAACTTCGACTCGGCCTGCGCGGTCTGGATTGCGCGATGGGTCTCGGCCTCGATGCCCGGCGTGACACGGATCAGAACGGTTTCGACGCCGGCGGCCCGCGCACGGGCGCTTTCGTCGAGCGCGTCGAGGACGACTAGAGCCCCGGCGGCCGCTGCAGCGGCGAGCTCCTCGTTCGACTTGTTGTTCCCGTGGAAGACGATCCGGTCGCCGGGCACGCCCGCGCGCAGCGCGAACTCGAGCTCGCCGCGTGTCGAGACGTCGGCGCCGAGGCCCTCGGCGGCGAGCAGCCGCAGCAGTGCGACGTTCGGAAAGGCTTTCGTGCCGTACACGACGAGCGCTTCGGGGTCCACGCGCGCGTACGCACGCGCGCGCGCGAGGACAGTGTCCCGGCAGTAGACGACGAGAGGAGTGCCGTACTCCTCCGCGAGTGCGGACGCACGGACCCCGCCCACGGCGAGCTCGCCGTCCTCGACGGTCGCCGTGTCCGGAAAAAGCTCGATCAGTTCGTTCTGCGCGTTACTCGCTCCACCAGCCCTGAACCATCTCGGCGTCGCCGGGGCCGGTGTTCGGCGCTCCCACGATGAGGAACTCCGCACCCTCGTCACCGGCCTCCATCGACCTCATCGTGTCCTTGTGGACGCGAACCGCGTCCCACTGCTTGAGCTCCTTGACCTCGTCCTCGATCTTCATGCGCGCCTGGCCGCCGACGAGGACGTAGACCTCCTCCTGATTCTTGTGCTTGTGCCCGAAGGGAAGGCGAAAGCCGGGTGCCACGCGGCAGTAGCTGAGCCCGGACTGCTCGAGCCCAAGGGGGACGCGAGCCATGCGGAACTCGAGATCCGGCGAGAGGCCGAAGTTCGGCGCCTGATCTTCGGCATCCTTGAGATTGAGATGTGTGTAATCGCTCATGTCGCCAATTATCGTTGCTAGAGTCAACCAATGAAGGAGCTGCTTCTGTAGTGAAGGGAGCAACCGTGGCGAAGGCCGCGCCAGCTCCCGACGGCCTCTCACTCGAGAGGCTTTTTCGTTTCTAAGGACGGTCATGGACAGGTACGACGCGGAGACAATCGAGACCAAGTGGCAGCGGATTTGGGAGGAGAGCCGCGCCTTCGAGGTGCCCAACCCCGAGCCCGGAGCACCGCGCAACGAGCGCAAGTCCTACGTCCTCGAGATGTTGCCGTACCCGTCGGGCTCGTTGCACATCGGGCACGTGCTGGTCTACACACTGGGCGACGTCCTCGCGCACTTCTACCGGCGCATGGGCGCGGAGGTACTGCGCCCCATGGGTTACGACTCCTTCGGGCTGCCGGCAGAGAACGCGGCGATCAAGGAGGGCGAGCATCCGCGCAAGATCGTCGAGCGCAACATCGAGGCGATACGCGCGACGATGAAGAGACTGGGCTGGGCGATCGACTGGTCGCGTGAGTTCTCCACCCACGAGCCCGAGTACTACCGCTGGACGCAGTGGATCTTCCTGAAGTTCTTCGAAGCCGGGCAGGCCTACCGAAAGGCCGCGATCGTCAACTGGTGCCCGAATGACCAGACCGTGCTTGCGAACGAACAGGTCAAGAACGGCCGCTGTGAGCGCTGCGGTTTCGAGGTCGAGGCGCGCAAGCTCGACCAGTGGTTCTTCCGCATCACTGCGTACGCCGACCACCTGCTCGACGAGATGAAGGATCTGGAATGGCCAGAGCGCGTGCTGGCGATGCAGCGCAACTGGATCGGGCGGTCGGAAGGCGCGGAGATCCTCTTCCGGATCGAGGAGCTCGACATCGACATCCCGGTGTTCACGACACGTCCCGACACGCTGTTCGGGGCGACCTTCTTCGTGCTCGCGCCGGAGCATTCACTTGTCGACACGCTGGCCGAGAAGTCCCCGGACGGTGACGAGATCCGCGAGTACGTTCGCAAGGCCGGCGCCAGACCCGCTGAAGAGCGCGCTGCCGGCACCAAGACCGGGGTCTTCACCGGCTTCTTCGCCACGAACCCCGTCAACGACGCGCGCATTCCGATCTGGATCGCCGACTACGTCCTGATGGACTACGGCACCGGCGCGATCATGGCCGTGCCGGCGCACGACGAGCGCGACCGGGAGTTCGCGGAGCGTTTCGACCTGCCGATCAAGGTCGTCATCGAGGACGAGGGCAAGCTCGTCGAGTCGGCGCAGTTCTCCGGACTGCCCCACGAAGAGGCGGCCGAGGCGATCGTCCAGTGGCTGGGGACGCGCGGCCGCGGCCGCCCGGCGGTGAGCTACCGGCTGCGCGACTGGGGGTGGTCGCGGCAGCGCTACTGGGGCTGTCCGATACCTGTCGTCTACTGCGGCGACTGCGGCATCGTGGCGGTCCCGGAAGAGGAGCTTCCGGTGCTGCTTCCCGAGGTCGAGGACTACACGCCCAAGGGGGTGCCGCCGCTCGCGCAAGCCGAGGAATGGGTCCGCGTCCCGTGCCCGAGCTGCGGCAAAGAGGGGCGCCGCGAGGTCGAGACGATGGACACCTTCGTCGATTCGTCGTGGTACTTCCTGCGCTACTGCGATCCGCGCAACGACCACGCGCCATACGACCGCGAGATCGCCGACTACTGGATGCCTGTCGACCACTACACCGGCGGTGTCGACCATTCGACGGTCCATCTGATCTACGCGCGTTACTTCATGAAGGTGCTGAACGAGCTGGGGCTAAGCGGTCACCGCGAGCCGTTCAAGCGATTCTTCGGCAACGGCTTCGTCACCCAGGGCGGCGCCAAGATCTCGAAGCGTGTCGGAGGCGCCGCCACACCCGACGAGCTCGTCGAGGGATACGGCGCCGATGCGACGCGTCTATCGATCCTGTTCATCGGCCCTGCCGACCAGGACATGGAGTGGACCCCGTCCGGTGTGGAGGGGATGCAGCGTTTCTTACGTCGGCTCTGGCGTGCGGTCGGCGAGGTCGCCGACTCCCCGGTGGAGGGCGCGGCGGTGGACGGCGCGCTGGCACGCAAGACACATCGCACCATTGCGCGTGCAACCGACGATCTCGGGCGGCGGCAGCAGTTCAACACCCCGATCTCGTCGGTGATGGAGCTCGTCAACGAGCTGGTCAAGGCTCCGGGGGACCCGGCCGCACGGTTCGCCGCCGAAACGGCGGTGTCACTCATACAGCCCTACGCGCCCCACGTGGCGGAGGAGCTGTGGGAGCGCCTCGGACACGAGCGCCTGTGGGAGCAGCCGTGGCCGCAGGCCGATCCTGCTCTGCTCGAAGAGGACACCTTCGAGCTCGTCGTGCAGGTGAACGGG
>Ga0307287_10000028_pt1 | contig 48183 bp, 47 predicted proteins | sample ER_DNA_141_FD_194485 | JGI IMG/M metagenome (GOLD analysis project Ga0307287, IMG submission 194485) | Bulk soil microbial communities from the East River watershed near Crested Butte, Colorado, United States - ER_DNA_141 | ecosystem: Environmental > Terrestrial > Soil > Floodplain | place...
ATGTCGGGGACCTGGTCGTCATTCGTGATGGTGCCTTGGCCGGAGGCGTCCGCCACCCCCGCGTTCGACGCGTTGGACAGGTCGACCGTGAAGGTCTCGTCCGACTCATGGGTCAGGTCGCCGTTCACGGTGACGTCCACGGTCTTCGTCGTCTGACCAGGGTTGAACGTGACCGTGCCGGATGCCGCGACGTAGTCGGCATCGGCAGTGGTGGCACTGCCGTCGGTGGTCGTGTAGTCGACCGAAACCGTGTCCGAGCTGGCGTGCGACAGCGTGACGTTGAAGGTGAGCGTGGACGTCCCGGCGTTCCCTTCCGTGATCGACTGGTCGTCGATGCTCACGTCCGGGATGGGGTCGTCGTTCGTGATCGTGCCCGTCCCCGAGTCATCGAGGATGTTCGCGTTCGACGCGTTCGACAGGTCGAGCGTGAGGCTTTCATCCGGCTCCGTGGTGTCGTCGCCGTTCACCGTGACGTCGACAGTCTTCGCCGTCTGACCAGGGTTGAACGTGACCGTCCCGGATGCCGCGGCATAGTCGCCATCGGTGGTGGTGGCCGTGCCGTCGTTGGTCGCGTACTCGACCGTCACGGTCTGGTCGCTCGGGTTGGAGAGCGTGACGTTGAAGGTCATCGTTGGGGTGGTCGGGCTGTTGCCCTCGGCGGTCACCTGATCGTCCACCGAGATGTCGGGGACCTGGTCGTCGTTCGTGATGGTGCCCACGCCCTGGTTGTCGGCGATGGAGGCGTTGACGGCACCGCTCAGGTCCACCGTGAAGGTCTCACCTGTCTCGTGCTTCGTGTCTCCGTTCACGGTCACATCGACGTTCTTCGTGGTGTCCCCCGGAAGGAAGCTGAGCGTCCCGGAGGTCGGCGCGTAGTCGCCGTCGGCGACCGTGGCCGTGCCGTCCGTCGTGGCGAAGTTGACGCTCGTCGTGAACCCGGTCGACCCGGTCTTCGTCACGGCGAACGAGAAGGTCGAGCTGCCGGCGTTCCCCTCGGCCGCGGTCACGTCCCCGATCGCGAACGAGGCCGAACTGTCATCATCCGCGATGGTCTGAGTCGCGCTCGGGGTGTCGATCACGATGCCCGCGGCGGGTTGCGGGTTCGTGATGTTGACCGTGAAGGTCTCGTTCGTTTCGGCGGTCGTGTCGCCGTTGATCAGCACCGTTGCGGTCTTCGTCTTGTCCGGCCCGGTCCCGTCGAAGCTTACCGTGCCGCTTGCGGCGATGTAATCGCTCCCGGCGGTGGCGGTTCCGTTCGCGGTCGCCCAATCGACCGAGAACGCGGTGGGGTGCCCGGTGTACGCGATCGCGAACGTCACCGCGGTCGTTCCGCTGTTGCCCTCGACCTGCGTCGGCGTGTTCGCGGTGATCGTGACGTGGTCGAGCGGGGCTGCCGACGCCGGTGGCGTTGGCATGCCGAGGACAACGATGGCGGCAGCCACCATCGTCCCGACGACGCGCAGCGAGAGAGATGTGCTCCGTGTCATTTCCAAGATCCCTCCGTCCGGGAGCGCCAGACCAGTTCTGGCGGGGACGTCCGTTCACCGGATGTCCCTTCGAAGGGGGATATCGGCGGGTGACGTCTCGGAATGGATGCGAACGGTGAGGGAGAAATACCTACCCGATATCGGGTAGCGGATCCGGATAGATCGCTCGTTCGACCAGCAGGGCGATCAACTGCTCGGTCGCGAGATGCGCCTCCTGGATATGGGCCGTGACGTCCGACGGGATCCGGATCGCGATATCGGCGAGCGGGGCGAGCTTCCCGCCCGTCCGGCCAGTCAGGGCGAGCACGGCGATACCCATCGCGGACGCGCGTTCGGCGGCCGCGATGACGTTCGCCGAGTTGCCGCTCGTCGAGATGCCGAGGAGGACGTCCCCGGGCCGCCCCAGCGCCTCCACCTGCCGCGAGAAGATGCCGTCGACGCCGAAGTCATTGCCGATCGCCGTGAGGAGCGACGTGTCCGTGGTCAATGCGATCGCACGCATCGGTGGACGTGGATGGTCGAGGGTCAAGGTGCTGACGAACTCCGTTGCGAGGTGTTGTGCGTCCGCCGCGCTCCCACCGTTCCCGCAGATCAGCAACGTGCCGCCCTGAAGGAACGAGGCGGTCACGCGCGCTGCGGCCGCCGTGACGTCGTCGAGACAGGACGACACGACCGCCTCCAGGACCGAGGCGGTCTCCGTCAGGTAGCCGGCGGCGCGCTCGCGCGCTTCGTCGCTGTCCACAATCACCCTTCCCGGGGAACGAGCGCCGCGATGATATCCACCGCTGCGGCCAGGTTGGGGACGACGTGGTCCGCGAGCGGTTCCGCCGAGACCCGTTCTTCCTGTCCGTGTCCCGTGAGGACGAGGAAGGTCGTGGCTCCAACGGCTCGGCCCAAGCCGACGTCGGCGGCATGATCACCGATCACGACGCTCGCCGATAGGTCGAACCCGAATCGGTCCGCCGCCTGGAGCGCGAGTCCCGCCGCGGGCTTCCGACAGGAGCATCCGGCGTCCGGCGCGTGGGGACAGTGCAGGATCGCGTCGATCGCCGCGCCCTCGTCCGCCAAGAGCGCGAGCAATCGTTCGTGGATCCGGTCGAGGTCCGCCGGTGAGAGCTCGCCGCGGCCGACGTGGGCTTGGTTGGTCACGATCACGATGCCCATCCCGACCTCCTCGCGCAGGCGGACGAGCGCCTCCGCGGATCCAGGGATCAGCTCGATCTGCCCGGGATCGGTGATGTGGTCCCGCTCGACGTTGATCGTTCCGTCGCGGTCGACCAGGGCGAACCTTCGATTCATGCCGACGGTGCCCACACGTCGCCCCCGCGCCTCGCTCGCACTCCGACGGGCGAGAAGGCGAACGCCGCGAACTGCCCGCCGGATCGCTCGAGCGCGGCCCGGATCGCTCCGCGCGCCGAAGGCGGGGCCGCGAGGAGCAGGTAGCCGCCACCGCCTGCCCCGCAGATCTTGCCGCCGATCGCGCCCGCGGCGCGGGCGGTTCCGAGCATCTCCTCGATCTGCGTGTGCTCGGTGATGTACGGGTTCATCTGCTTCTTGGCGAGGAAGGCCTCGTCGAGCAACGACCCGAGCGCCTCGACATCGCCCCGCTCGACGGCGTGGCGCATCGCGAACGCCATCTCCTGGAGGCGTTTCATCCCCAGGATCGTCTCCTCGCGCCCCTCACGGTGCAGCCGGATCTGGCGATCGATCAGACCGACGTTGCGGCGGACGCTCCCCGTGTAGCACAGCAGCAACTGCTGGCTGAGTGCCGCGAGCGTCTGCTCGCTTGCGCGCACCGTGCTCACGGAGACGTGTGCGCGCGAGAACTCGAGGAAGTTGAAGCCGCCGACGGCGGCCGCGTACTGGTCCTGCCATCCGCCGCTGATCCCGAGATCCTCGCGCTCGATACGGTGCGATAGGCGCGCGACCTCATGTGCCGAGAGCCGGCGGTCCGTCAGCATCGCGAGGGCGGCGACGACGGCCGTTACGAGTGCCGACGAACCGCCCAGGCCGCTCCCCGGCGGTGCGTCGCTCTCGATCTGGAGATCGACACCCGTCGTGATGCCCATCCGCGCGATCGCGGCTTTCGGCAGGTCCATGACCCCGTCGTACGCGGGCCCTTGATCGAGGTGGTACGCGACCATGTGTCCGAGGTCGAGCGAGCGGACCGTGATCTCCCGGTCCTCGCGCGGCACGAGCCGGACGCGAACCGAATGATCGATCGTTGCGGAAAGCACGGCCCCGCCGTGCTCCTCGTACCAGTGGGGGAGGTCGGTGCCGCCGCCGACGAAGCTGATCCGGAGCGGCGCCACGGCGTCGATGGGCGTGCGGTCGGGCTCCACGCGGACCAGTCTAGGGGCGACGCCGAGCGGCTGGCGACCGGCTCGGTTCGCGCGAAGAGGGCGCGTCAGGCGACGTGACGCTGCAGCCGGCGGCGCTGCTGCTCCGTCGTCGCGCCCCACACGCCGTAGCGCTCACCGTTCTTGAGCGCCCAGGCGAGGCACTCTTCGCGGATCGTGCAGACGTTGCAGAAGGTGAGCGCCGGCCCAGCTTCCTCTTCGGAGATCGGGAAGAAGACATCGGGGTCGATCCCGAAGCAGGCGGCGCGGTCCTGCCACAGATCCGGGGGGGACGGATTGGCAGGAAGCGCATCCACATCAACGTCAGGGAACCGGTCGATCCTCACCTTGGTCGCACCCCCCCTTCGCGGCCGCGGGCAGGCCGGGGCCGATTCATACCAGAGCGCTCGGCGCCAAGGGAAGAGGTCGAAGGCACCCATTGCGCCCTCACCTAACAGGGGGACATGAAATGACTCGAACGAACTAGCTCTCGGCAAGCGCTCCTGCCAGCGAACGGCCGCCGGAGACCGTCAGCGGCTCGGTCGCGGCGTCCCATCGGACCCGCGCGATGACCGTGCTTCCCTCGCCGTCAGGAGCCGCGCTGGTGACCTCTCCGACCGCGCTCGTCCCCGCGAACACCGCCTCGCCGGCGGCGATCCGCCCCGGACCGTGGAGGTAGCGAAGGAGCCGGGGCGGATGCCCGAGGTTACGCACCCGGGCGACCGCCTCCTGGCCGAGGAAACACCCTTTCTCGGAATCGATCGTGGCCTCGAGACCAGCCTCGGCAGGCAGCGAGCGCTCATCGAAGTCCCGCCCCATCCGCGCGATCCCGCGGCGCACGCGCCAGACCTCATAGGCGTCGCCGCCGGCCTCTTCGAGGCCGGCGGCGATGCACGCTTCGACGAACCGCCATGCCGGCTTCCCGGCATCGACGAGCACATCGATGCCGGGCCCGACGCTTGACGGTTCGGTCGCTCCGTGGATGCCGACCAGCGACGCGGCGCGACCCGGGACGGTGAACAACGCGAGGTCGTTGGTCCGGTCCTCGAGCGAGACATCGGCGGACAAGACGTAGGTACTCAGGGCCAGTCCGATGTGCTCCGGTTGCTCGGGCGCCTGGAGCAGGAAGAGGTCGTCGTCGCGACAGGCCACCTGGACGTCGGCGCGGATCCGGCCGGTGGGAGTGAGCAGCAGCGAGCGACACCCCCGCCCCGGCTCCAGCCCGGCGATGTCGGCCGTGAGGAGGTCGCCGAGCCAGGTGACGGCGTCCCCGCCCGTGATCCGGACCTTGCGCCAGGCGGACCGATCGAGGAAGGCGCGTTCCTCCTCGAGCGCCGCGAGCTCGCTCTCGGCCACCTCATCCATGCCGGTTTCACCCCTCGGTGTGGTTCGGGCTCCTCTGGGATTATCGGCATGATGGAAGTTCCCACCACCCTCGTCGTCACGAACGACTTCCCGCCGCGTGTGGGAGGCATCCAACGGACCCTCGAAGCACTGGTGCGGGCCTTGCCTGGGGACCGGGTGGGCGTGTTCTGCCCCACCGCGGACGGCGCCTCCGAATACGACGCGGAGGCCCCGTTCGCGGTCTTCCGCCAGCCGGAACGCTCCCTCTTCCCGACCAGGAACGTGGGGCGACGCGTCCGCGCTGCCGCGCGTGAGCTCGGCGCGGAGGTCGTCCTGTTCGGCGCGACGTATCCGTTGGCCCTCCTCGGGCCGGCGTTGACCCAGGACGGATATCCGTACATCGCCGCCGCACACGGCTTCGAGTATTGGTTGTCGATCGCTCCTGGGACGCACGCGGCGATGCGGCACGCAACCTCGCGGGCATCCCGGGTCGCCGTGATGTGCTCGGCCTTCATCGCGCGGACGGTTCGGACCGCGGTGCCCGCCGGCGTGCCCGTCTCGGTGCTCTACCCGGGCGCCGACGTTGAACGGTTCCGGCCGGACCTCGAGACCGACGCGATCCGAGGCGCGTTCGGCGTCGGGGAGCGACCGCTCGTCGTGTGCGTCAGCAGGCTCGTCCCTCGCAAGGGTCAGGACGTCTTGATCCGGGCGATGGGATCCATCCGAGCCCGCGTCCCCGAGGCCACGCTGTTGATCGTCGGCGGTGGCCCCTACGAAGCGAAGCTCCGCGCGATGGCGACCGCGGCGCCGGCCGATTCGGTGCTGTTCGCGGGCGAGGTGAGCGAGCACGACCTCCCCGGGTACTACGCCGTGGGGGACGTCTTCGCGATGCCCTGTCGCACCCGCGCGGCGGGTCTCGAGGTCGAGGGCTGGGGCAACGTCTTCATCGAGGCGGCCGCGTGTGCCCGTCCGGTCGTCGTCGGCGACTCCGGGGGCGCCCCGGAGGCCCTGATCGACGGCGAAACCGGGTTATGCGTCGACGGGCGACGTGTGGACGCCGTCGCCGACGCGGTCGCGACGCTGCTCGCCGACCCCGGTCTCGCGCGGAAGATGGGCGAGGCCGGGCGTGCGCGCGTCGTCCGTTCGCATACGTGGCCGGTGATCGCCGACCGGCTGGCCGGATGGCTCCGCGCCGCGGCGGGCTGAGGGTCGTTCGTCGCGTCTGGTTCGAGGGGTACCCTTCGGCCGTGCCCGATGAAGAGCGCCGATGTCCCAACTGCGGTGCATTGGTTTCCGAGGATGCGGCGTGGTGCGGCCAGTGCTTCACGCCGCTCCGTCGGGCTCCCGACCCTCCCGCCGCCCCGCGACCGGAGGAACCCGAGAAGGTGACCGCCGCCGAACCGACGGAACGGCCGATGCCGTTCTGGCCGTGCCCGGTGTGTGGCGGGAAGAACCCGATCCAGCTGGATTCGTGTGCGACGTGCGGCACACCGTTCGCGCAGGTGATGCGCGTTCCGGACGAACGGGCACGGATCGAGCCGCGCGACGCGGCGATCCGTTCGCTGATCTTCCCCGGGCTCGGACACCGTGCCGTGGGCCGCGGTCTGGACGGGCTCGCGCGCGGCGTGCTGTTCGCCGTCACGTTCGGACTCGGCGCGTCGCTCGCGGTGGCGGCCGCCGGATCCGGAGCGCTCGTGGCCGCGTTCATCCTGTTCCTCCTCGCCGGGATCGGCGTCTACGCGATGTCCGCGGTGGAGGCCTACGGGCTCGCGCAGGGCGGCGATCTACTCGTGGAGACGAAGGTCCTGATGTGGGCGCTCGTCGGCGTCGTGTTCGTCGGTGTGGGCCTGCTGGTGTTCGGCGCCGTCAGCGCGGCCCACCGGTAGCATTGCGCTGATGGAACACGCTGAGGGATCGATCCTGATCGAGGCACCCATCGACGACGTCGTCGAGGTGATCGAGGATTACGAGGCCTACCCGGAATGGGCCGACGTCCGGTCGGCGGACGTTCGCGAGCGGGGCGAAGGAGGCCGGCCGACCGAGGTCGCGTTCGAGGTCGACGTCCCGGTCCTGGGCAAGGCCTCGTACACCTTGCGCTACCGGTACGCGGCGGGCGACACGGCCATCTCGTGGGACTCGACCGACGCTCACGGAGCCGTGCGCGACGTGCGCGGCGAATACCTCCTCGATGAGGTCGATCCCGACACGACGCAGGTCACCTACCGCTTGGCCGTCGAGCTCGGTCCGCTCGTCCCCGGGTTCATCCGGACGGAGGGCGCCCGTCGTGTGATCGAGAACGCGCTCGAACGGCTGAAACGACGCGTCGAGATGGGTTGATGAGCGTCGAGCCGCTCGCGGCCACGGCGATGCAGCCCGTTCCGCAACCGGTCCCTCCTCGTCCCGACGGTGAGGACCGATGGCCGCTCGGCTCCTGGAGCCTCAACGAGTTCATCTCGATCGCGCTGGTTCCGTTCGGGTTGGTGTTGTTCGCGAACTACCTCGTCTTCGGCTTCTTGGGATGGGATTCGGACGGCGGAGCCGTCCTGGTGACGGTCATCCAACAGCTCAGCCTGCTCGTCCCGATCGTCGTCTTCGTCCGACGCACCCGGGGCTCCCTCGCCCCGCTCGGCCTGCGCCGCGGCGGGTGGCGTGGGCGCGACGTCTTCGCCGGGATCGGTGCGGGGATCGGGGCCGTCCTCGCCGGCACGGTCGCGATCGCGATCACGGTCGAGGTCGTGCGCGCGATCACGGGTCATCAGCCGACGACGACGACCTCCCTCCAGGACCTGGCGGGACCCTGGCTCGTGATCGACGCCGCGATGGCGGTCTGCCTCGCTCCGATCTGCGAGGAGGTCTACTTCCGGGGGTTCGTGTTCCAGGGACTGCGTGGACGGATGCGGTTCGTATGGGCCGCGCTCCTGTCGGGTGGATTCTTCGCGTTCGTGCACGTCGAGCCCATCCGGTTCTTCGGGCTCGCCCTGATGGGCGTGATCCTCGCCGCGCTCTTCGAGCATCGACGCACGCTCGTCGCCTCGATGGCCGCGCACGTGACCATCAACGTCATCGCCATCCTCGCTCTGCTCGCGACGCGCTGACGTGGAGGGGCCGCGAAGCTAGGCTGGCTCGATGCGGGTCATCCTGTTCACGGGAAAAGGCGGGGTCGGCAAGACGACCGTCGCTGCAGCCACCGCGGTCCGGGCCGCCCAAGCCGGCCAGCGGACGCTGGTGATGTCCACCGACCCCGCGCACTCGCTCGCCGATTCCTTCGAGACGCGGATCGGGAATGCGCCGACCCGGATCATCGAGAACCTGTGGGGCCAGGAGATCGACGCGCAGGAGCGGCTCGAGGACAACTGGCGCGAGATCCAGGACTACATGGTCCAACTGATGAACTGGGCGGGCACGGAGACGATCCAAGCCGAAGAGCTCACCGTGATCCCGGGTCTCGACGAGATCTTCGCCTTGATCGATGTGAAGACCCACGTCGAGAGCGGCAACTACGACTGTCTCGTCGTCGATTGCGCACCTACCGCCGAGACGCTGCGGCTCCTGTCGCTGCCCGAGATCATGAGCTGGTACATCGAGCGCATCTTCCCGGTGGAGCGGAAGGTGGTGAAGGCGGTTCGTCCCCTCGTGTCGAGGATGACCTCGCTTCCCATCGCGTCGGATCAGGTCTTCGAGGCCGTTGAGCGGCTCCACCGGAACCTCGACGCGGTGAAGGTCATCCTGACGGACGAGGCTGTCTCCTCGGTCCGGCTCGTGGTCAACCCGGAGAAGATGGTGATCAGCGAGGCGCGCCGGACGTATACGTACCTCGGACTGTTCGGGTACCGCGTCGACGCGGTGGTCGTGAACCGGGTCCTGCCACCCGACGTCACCGACCCCTACTTCGGGAAGTGGAAGGACATCCAGGCGGAACACCTGGCGACGGTGCACGAATCCTTCGAGCCCGTGCCGATCCTCCTTTCCCGATTGTTCGATCGCGAGATGGTCGGGATCCCGTTGCTCGAGGAGATGGGACAGGAGGTCTACGGCGACCTGGATTCGGTGTCGATCCTGTACCACGACGATCCGATCCGTGTGCGCAAACGTGACGACGGGTACGTGTTGCGGATGCGGCTCCCGTTCGTCTCCCGTGACGACATGGACATCCACCGGCGCGGCGAGGAGCTGGTCGTCCGCGTGGGGTCGTACAAGCGCAACCTGATCCTGCCGCAGTCGCTGAAACGCATGGTCGTCCGGGAAGCGAACTTCGCGGGGGACCATCTGGAGATCGTGTTCGGTCGCGGGTCCCAACCCGCAGACCCGGAAAGGGGCTGACGATGGCTGAGGCGGCCAAGGATGAGCGCGCGAAGCGGGTCGGGCCCGCAGTATCCGAGAGCGGCCCGCCGGATCCCGCGCCGGAGGGTTCCCACGTGCAGGCGGGATGCCCGGTCGCATGGTGCCCCATCTGCATGGCCGTCACCGCCGTCCAACCGCTCAAGCCCGAAGTGATCGAACACCTCCTGCGAGCGGGGACGGAGATGTTGCTCGCGTTCCGTGGGGTGATCGATGCACGCGCAGAGGAGATGCAGCCCAGCGAGGGAGACCAGCCCAACCCCACGCGGCTCGAGAAGATCGACATCGGATGAGCAACGCGGTTCCGCAGGCCGTCGGCATCGACGTCGGCGGCACGAAGGTCGTCGCGTTGCGCGTGACGAGCGAGGGGAAGGAGCTCGCCCGCTCCGTGCGTCCGACGCCTGCCGACGACATGGATGCCACGCTCGCGACCCTGGTGGCGGCCCTCGGCGACGTGTCGGGCTCGGAGGTCGTCGCGGTCGGCGTAGGGGCCGCCGGACTCGTGGAAGAAGGCACGGGCGTCCTGCGGTTCGCGCCGAACCTCGCCTGGCGCGACGCCCCGATCGCGGAGGTGGTCGGGCGGGCCGCCGGAACCCGGGTGATCGTCGAGAACGATTGCACGGCCGGCGCCTACGGGGAGTACCGGGTCGGGGCGGCGCGCGGGGTCGCACATGTGCTCTACATCGGGGTCGGCACCGGGATCGGGGGCGGCTTGATCCTCGGTGATTCCCTCTACCGCGGCGCCCACGGGTTCGCGGCCGAGGTCGGCCACATCGTGGTGGAGCCGAACGGCCCCGTCTGCGGCTGCGGCAACCGTGGCTGCTGGGAGACGGTGGCGAGCGGCTCGGCCATCACGCGTGAGGGCCGGACCGCGGCGCGCCGGCACGCGCCGCTCGCGGCGCGTGCCGGCGGTGATCCGGACGCCGTCACCGGTCACATGGTCGTGGATGCGGCGCGCGACGGCGATGCCGTCGCGCGCGGCATCATCACCGAGGTGGGTCGACGCCTGGGGGAGGGGATCGCGGGGTTGGTCAACGTGCTGGACCCCGCGACCGTCGTCGTCGGCGGCGGCGTCGGTGGCGCGGGCGACCTCCTACTGGACCCGGCGCGCGCGGCCTTCGTCGACGCAGTGGAGGCTGCGCAGTATCGGCCCGCCGTCCCGATCGTGGAGGCACATCTCGGGATGGACAGCGCCGCGATCGGCGCCGCGCTGTTGGCGCTGGAGGATCATCGATGAAGCTGGGGCTCGTCCTCACGGTCTTCACCGCGGATCCTGCGAAACCGCTGGGATCGGCGGGTCGCGCGGCGGCGGCGGGCTACGACGCCGTCTTCGCGTCGGACCACCTCTTCCCGCCCGGAGCGCCCGATCGTCCCTCGTTGGAGCCCTACACGCTCCTCGCGGCGGTCGCGGCCGCGGAGCCCGGGCTCGGTGTGGGGGTGCTCGTGACCCGGGCGGGGTTCCGCCCCGTCGGCATGTTGGCGAAACAGGCGGCGGCGCTCGACACCGTCACCGGCGGCCGCGCCGTGCTCGGGCTCGGGGCGGGTGACGCGCACGGCCGCGCCGAGCACGCGGCGCTCGGGCTGGACTATCCGCCGTTCCCCGAACGCGTCGCCCTCCTGGAGGAAACCGTGCTCGCGCTCCGGGCGCTCTTCGCGGGGAGGCCCTGGCCCGGAGGGCCGTGGACCCCCGCGCTCACCGGTCCGCTCCTTCCCCCCGGCGCGCCGCCGGTCTGGGTCGGCGGCACGAAGGAGACCGCGATCGGTGTCGCCGCCCGGTCGGCGGACGGCTGGAACGCGTGGGGGCTCGATGCGGACACGTTCGTCACTCGCGCGGCGGATCTGGCGCGGCTCACGGTCGACGCCGGCAGGGACCCGGCCGAGGTTCCGCCGACCTGGGCGGGGATCGTGTTGCTCGGCCGGGACGCGAAGGAGCTCGCCACGCTCGAGGCGGAGCGCGCGGCCAAGGGTCTCGGCATGGATATCTGGCGGGGGACCGGGGACGACCTTCGCCGGCTCCGTGACCGGATCGAGGGTGCCGGAGCGACGTGGCTGATCGCGGTCGCCGCGGGTCCGTCGGATCGCTCGGGGCTCCTCGCCGCAACGCTCCGCGCCTGATGCGGGCGTCGGAGCTTAAGCGCGCGAAACGCGACATCCGCAGGTCCGTGCTCGCTGCGCGCGACGCGCTCGGCGAAGCCGAGCGCGTCGCGCGCAGCACGGCGATCCACGAGCGGTTCCTGACGCTCCCCGAGGTCCGGGACGCTGGGGTCGTGATGGGGTTCTGGTCCTTCGGCTCGGAGGTGGCGACGCCTCCGCTCCTCGAGGCGCTGCATGCTCGGGGCGTCCGGGTCTGCCTGCCGCGGATCGAGGACGGGGATCTGGTGGCGGTCGCCTACGAGCCGGACGACCCGCTACGGGAAACGACGTTCGGCGCTCGCGAGCCGGCCGTCGGAACGATCCTCGCGCCCGAGATGCTCGATCGGGTCGTGACGCCGGGGGTCGCCTTCGACCGGTTCGGGCACCGGATCGGGTACGGGGGAGGGTTCTACGATCGCTTCCTCCGCCGCACCCGGCGCGGCGCGCCGCGGATCGCGATCGCCTTCGACCTCCAGGTCATCCCGCAGGAGCTTCCCGTCGGGAGCTTCGACCTCGGCGTCGACGTCATCGTCACCGAGACCGAGACGATCCGCTGCGCTCCCAGCGGCAACGGGCCCCCGACCTCACAGACTTGAATCGCGGTTCAGCCGTGCGGTACAACGAGCCCATGGCCAGGGAGACCGCGTTCCACCCGATCACCTCGAAGAAGGCCGCCGGCTTCTCCGACGAAGCGGGATGGTTGTGGGTCACGAACTTCGGCGACCCCGCGGCCGAGTACCGCGCGATCCGCGAGGGGGTGGGGATGTGGGATCTGTCCCCGCTCAACAAATGGGAGTTCACCGGGCAAGACGCCGTCGAGGCCGCGCAGCGCGTGCACACCGCCGACATCGTGGGCATGACGGCCGGCCAGGTCCGTTACGGCCCGTTCGTCGACGAGGACGGGCTGCTGGTGGACGACGGGACCGTCTTCCGCTTCGCCGAGGACCACCTGTGGGTCTGCACGAACTCGGACGAGCGTGAGGAGTACTTCGGCGCCGCTTCCAAGGGCCTCGATGTCCAGGTGCGGTACATCGCTCCGGAGCTTCCCAGCATGCAGATCCAGGGCCCGAAGAGCCGCGAGCTGATGCGCTCGATCACGGATGCGGACCTGGACGCGCTCCGCTACTTCCATTTCCTGCCGGAGCAGGTGCAGGTCGGTGGCGTGCCCGTGTGGCTCTCCCGGACGGGGTTCAGCGGCGAGCTGGGGTACGAGGTCTTCCTCCGTCCGGAGCACGCCGAGGCCCTCTGGGAGGCGGTCGAAAGCGCCGGCGCGGCCCCCTACGGCGCCGACGTGATCGAGCCGATCCGCGTGGAGGTCGGCATGATCGTCACCGACTACGACTACGAGCCGCATCAGCGGACCCCCTTCGACCTCGGTCTCGACCGGTTCGTGTCGCTCAACGAGCTCAACATGGGAACGGAGAAGCTCCGCGCGGTGGCCGCGGCCCCGCCCAACCGGTTCGTGACCGTCCGGTTGGAGGGGGATGAGCTCCCGGAGTACGGGTCGGCCATCGCGGACGGCGGCGAGACGGTCGGGGTCCTGACGTCTCCGGCCGACAGCCCGCGGTTCGGACCCATCGGCCTCGCCGTCCTGCGGACGGATCTCGCGGTCCCCGGCACCCGCGTCTCGATCGAGCACGGCGACGGGACGATGACCGGTACCGTCGACGTGCTCGCGATCTACGACCCCGCCAAGGAGAGGCCGCGCGCCTGAGGCCGCGGCCTCCACGACCGGAGGAGACACGGTGATGACGGAGGACAAGCTCTCGCCGCTGCACGCATGGCATGAAGCCCACGGGGCCGAGACGATGTGGGAGGACGGGTACCCCTGGACGATGCATGAGGGGCGGGACCCGCTGGAGGAGTACGAGGCGGTCAGGACCGCGACCGGGATCTGGGACCTCTTCTCGACGAGCAAGTACGAGGTGACCGGGCCCGATGCGGCGCGGCTGATCCAGCGGCGGTTCACCAACGCGGTCGAGGGGATGCGACCGGGCCAGGTCCGCTACGGCGCGTTCGTGAACGCGGACGGCTCCATGGTCGACGACGGCAACGTGTACCGGTTCGCCGACGACCGCTTCTGGGTCATGATCAACACGGCGGGGCTCCAGGAGTGGTTCCGGGAGACCGCGGGCGATCTGGATGCGGCGATCGAGCATCGCACCGACGACCTGGCCATGATCGCCGTGCAAGGCCCGACGTCGCAGGACACGTTGCAGCCGCTCGTCGGTCGCGACCTCGGGGAGCTGGGGTACTTCCGGTTCTGGCCCGAGCCGGTCACAGTCGCCGGCGTGCCCGCCACGGCGACCCGCACGGGGTTCAGCGGTGAGCACGGGTACGAGGTGATCGTCGCGCCGGGCGACGCGCAGGCGGTGTGGGACGCGATCGTGGAGGCCGGCGCCGTGCCCTTCGGCCTGACCGCGATCGACCTCGCCCGCACCGAGGTGGGGTTGATCATCATCGCGGTGGACTACGACCCCGGCGAGCGTTCCCCCTGGGACCTCTCGATGGACCGGTTCATCGAGACGGACACCGAGTGCGTCGGGGCAACGGCGTTGCGCGAACGGGGGGAGAACCCCCCGAAGCGGTTCAAGACGCTCCAGATCGAGGGGGAGGCGGCGCCCGACTACGGGGCGGCCGTCACGAAGGACGGCCGCGAAGTGGGCGTCGTCACCTCGCCCGCCTCCAGTCCGCGCGTGGGGACCATCGGTCTCGCGGTGCTCGATGCGGATGTCGCCACGGATGGCGAGAAGGTCGAGGTCACGGTGGGCGACGGCACGGCGGCGGCGACGGTCGCGCCGTTGTCGATCCTCGATCCGCAGAAGCGGCGGCCGCGCGACTGAGCGCGCTAGAGTCGCGCCCGTGGTGGCGGAGCAACTGTTCGGCGTCGTTCCGAACTTCAGCGAAGGTCGACGGACCGACGTGATCGACGCCATCTGCCGGGCGCTGCAGGTGCCCGGCGCCCGCCTCGTCTACCACCAAGCCGACCCGGACCACAACCGCCTGGATACGACCGTCCTCGGCGATCGGGACGCCGTCGCGCGCGCCGCCCTCTCCGGGGCGCGCGTGGCCGTCGCGTTGATCGACATGGAGCACCACACCGGTGGGCACCCGCGGATGGGCGCTGCCGACGTGATCCCGTTCATGCCGGTCCGCGGGGTCACGATGGACGACTGCGTCGAGCTCGCGCGCGGCTTCGCGAAAGAGCTGGCGACGTCACTCGACCTCCCGGTGTACCTCTACGATCGGGCGGCGCTCGTCCCGAAACGCGCGTCGCTGGCCGACGTGCGCAAGGGTGAGTTCGAGGGGCTCCGCGACGCCGTCGCTCACGGGGAACGTCTCCCCGACTTCGGGCCCCATGCCCTCGGCGCCGCGGGAGCCACCGCCGTCGGCGCGCGGAAGCCGCTGATCGCGTTCAACGTCTACCTCGACGGCACCGACGAGGACGCGGCCCGGACGATCGCCCGGGCCGTTCGGACGTCGGGCGGGGGGCTCCCAGCGCTGCGGGCGATCGGGTTCCTGGTGCCAGAGCGAGGGAGCGTCACCGTGTCGATGAACCTCGTCGACCATGAGGTGACCGGGATCGTCGATGCGTTCGACGCGGTCGCCAGGGAGGCCGGCTCCCGAGGACTGGGGATCTCGGACTCCGAGATCGTGGGCCTGGTTCCCGAGGCGGCGATCACCGAAGGAGACATCGCCCGCGTTCGCCTGCGAGGATTCGATGCGGACCGCCAGGTCCTGGAACGGCTGATCGAAGGAGCGGGATGAGCGACATGGACGAAGGGACTCCGCCGGAACGGTCGTCGGCCGGCTGGACCACCGGGAAGAGCGTCGCGATCCCACAACCCGCGATCACGGTGGACATGCCCCTCGGTGGACAGCGGATCCAGCGATTCCTCGACGAATTGGGATCCGACGCGCCGACCCCCGGCGGGGGCGCCTGGGCCGGTATCTCGGCGGCGGCCGGCGCGGCGCTGATCGTGATGGTCGCTCGCCTGACGCTCAAGAAGAAGGGGTTCGAGGACGTTGCCGGGCGGATGGCGGCGATGGCCGAGGAGTGCGACGAGGAACGGCACATCCTCCTGGGCCTGGCCGACCGTGACGCGGCCGCCTATCGGGACGTGATGGCGGCGTACAAGCTGCCGAAGGAAACCGCGGAGGAGCAGCAGGTGCGCACCTACACGCTCCAGCATGCCCTCGAGAACGCGGCCGACGTGCCGCTCGAGATCGCTCGTCGTTCGGTGTACCTGATGGGGCTCGCGGAGGAGGCGATCACGTCGGGCAACCCGAACGCCGCCTCCGACGCGTACAGCGCGGCCGCAGCGTTGCACGCGGCCGCCCTGTCGGCGCTCGCCAACGTCGATATCAACGCGATCACGTTCATCGACAAGACGCGGCAGCGCGAGCTGTCGGACTCCGCGAGCTCGCTCCGGAACCGGGCGCAGTCGATCCTGCGCGACGTCGGCGAAGCCTTCGTGATCGCCGTCCACACCTGATCCCGTCGCGTCCGCGAGGGCTTGCGCGTGGGGCCGCGTCGCGGCAGGCTGCGACCGTGAGGATCGACGCCGTCGTGTTGGACTGCCGCGACGCGGCCCCGCTCGCACGGTTCTGGGCCGCGGCGCTCGAGTGGCACGTGGCCCCCTACGACGAGGAGGAGCTCGCGCGTCTCGCTTCGAAGGGGATCTTCGATCCCGAGGACGATCCGACCGTGATGGTCGAACCGCCCGACGACTCCGACCTCCCCGTGATCTTCCTGGTGGAGGTGCCCGAGGAGAAGGTCGTCAAGAACCGCATGCACCTCGACCTCCAAGCCGGCGAGGAGCTGGAGGCCGAGGTGGAGCGGTTGGAGGGGCTGGGGGCGTCGATCCGGAACTGGGCCGAGGGGGACGGCGGCATGTGGTGCGTGATGCTCGACCCGGAGGGCAACGAGTTCTGCGTGATGCCCCCGGACGACGACGTCGCCTGAGGGGGTCTAGAGCTCGGCGAGACGCCGGCGGGCGCGATCGACCAGCACGACCGCGCCCTTCCGCCCCGCGCGTTCGACGGCCAGCTCGAGTGCCGCCCGTGCCTCCCGAGGGTCGCCGGCCGCGATCGCCACATCGGCTCGGTCCCAGCACAGCAGCCATCGGAGCAGGAACTCGTCGGTGGTCTCCGCCAGTTGGACCGCTTCCCGGATCAAGCGGACGGCGTCGTCGATGCGGCCCTCCCTCGTCAACAGCTTCGCCTCGACGGAGCGCCACGAGTACTGGTTGATCGCATCATCGCTCGCCGACATCTCGCGACACTCGGCGGCGTAGCGACGCGCCTCGTCGAATCGCCCGACCAGGTAACAGGACACCGCCCGGTTGACGGCCTGGGTCGAGGCGTGGGCACGGTCACCGTACGACACGAGTTGATCGTAGCCGCGTTGTGCCCAAAGCTCGGCCGCAGCGTGATCACCCGCGAGCGTCTCCAAGCGCCATGACGCCTCGTAGGCACCGCTTGGCACCCGGCCCAGCAGCTCTCGGGACACGGCCAGCTCCTCGTCGCGAAGCCGGCGGGCCTCATCGAAGTTCCCGCGGAGCGCGTATACCGCGCTCGTCAGGTCGAAGGAGATCAGGCGGAGCGATGGGTAGACGGTGGCACGCGCCTGCAGTTCCTCGACGTCCTCGAGGATCTGGTCCGCGGACGCCGGCCCCAGAGCTCCCCCGATCGCTCCCGTCACGAGGGCGATCCGCTCGAAGGTTCCGTCACCTGCTGCCTGCGCGTGGGGGACGGCGCGAGCACAATCCTGCCGCGCTTCCTCGAAGCGGCAGGCGTTCCAGTGGATCTGCGAACGACAGACGTACGCGATCGCCAACCCCTGATCGTCGGCCCACGCCTCCAGCTGCGGCAGCACTTGATCGAGCAAGGCGGCGATCGCGTCGGAACCGCCCTCGGGCGACACCAGCCATCGCGCGAACGTCGCGCCGAGCGAGGCATGGGCGATCGCTCGCTCGTCGCCGGTCGTCTCGGCGAGCGCGAGCGCTTCGTCGAAGGTCTCGGCCATCTCCGTCGCGCGATCCGCGTCGCCCAGGATCCAACCGAGCGCCATGAGATCCCATGCCCGCTGTGGATCGTCGGGAGCGCGGAGCGCGGCGGCACGGCGGGACAGGTTCTCGGTCGCGGCCGTGTCGCTGCGCGCGATCGCCCGCGACACCGCCGCCGACAGCCGCTCGGCGGCGCGCGCGGCGAGGTGGTGCGATCGCTCGTCGTCGGGCCCGAGCTCGCCCCGGTACCGGTACGCCTGTTCGAGGTGGAACCCGACGAACTCGTCGGCGTCGGCCATGTCCGGGCGGGCCGCGAGCCAGTCGGCGAGGCGCTCGTGCAGCACGGCGCGCTCCTCTTTGGGGAGCATCTGGTACGCGGCGTCCGCGAGCAGCCCGTGGTGGAACCGGAAGGCCTCTTCACCAACCAGGTCGGACGCGGCGGGACGAACCAAGTCGCGGCGGACCAGCTGCTGGACCAATCGGCCGGTGTCGTTCCGCTCGCCCTCGGGGCCGAGCTCACGGATCGCCCCCAGGTAGAAGACCTGTCCGACCACCGCGGCCCGCCCTAGCAGCGCGCGCTCCGCGTCATCCAGCCTATCCAGACGCGCGGCCAGCAGCGCCTGGATCGTCGGCGGGACCGAGACCCGTTCGAGATCCGTCGCCGCGACCCAACGATCGCCCTCTCGACGGATCACGCCGTCGTCCACAAGCATCGCCACCGTCTCCTCGGCGAACAGCGGGTTGCCTTCGGCGGCGTCGACGATCCGCGCTCGCGCGGAACCATCGACGCCGCCGACCAAGTTGTCGACGAGCCGCTCGGCCTCCTCGGGCGACAGCGGTTCCAGCGCGACCGTGGTCGCGTGGAGCTTCCCGCCGCCCCAGTCCGACCGGGTGTCCAGCAGATCCGGCCTCGCCATGCAGATCACCAGGATCGGAGCGTCCCGGCTCCAGTCGGTGACCTGATCCACGAGGTCGAGCAGACTCGGCTCGGCCCATTGAAGGTCGTCCAGCACGACGACCAACGGTCGGGTGGCGGCCAGGCCCTCCAGGAACCTGCGGACGGCCCATCCGACTTCCTCCGCAGGGAGCGCCAACCCTGTCTGGCCGCCCACGAGCTGTGCGACGCGGGTCGCGACCTCGGAAGCGGACGGGTCATCCGGAAGGAGGGGGACGATCGAGCCGGCGACGTCGCCGGGGTCGGCTCCGACGACGTCGCGCACGATCTCGACCAGCGGCCAGAAGGTGATGCCCTCGCCGTAGGAGAGGCATCGCCCGCGGACGATGGTCGCCCGCTCCGCGAGCGACCCGAGCGCCTCCTGGACGAGCCGGGACTTCCCCACGCCCGGGGGACCGAGGATCGTGAACAGGTGGCAGACGCGATCGGCGACGACGTCCTCGAACGCCTGGAGGAGTTGCGCGAGCGGACGCTGGCGGCCGACGAGCGGCGAGTCCAAGCGTCGCGCGATGCCCGCCGCCCCCGCGTGAACGGCGAGGAGCCGGTGGGCCGTGACCGGTTCGGATTTGCCTTTCAGCTCGAGGGGTACCACGGCTTCGGTGACGACGGCGTCGCGCACCAGTCGGAGCGTCGCGTCGGCGATCAGGACCTCCCCCGGCGTTGCGGCCTGCTCCAGGCGCGCCGCCACGTTCACCGCGTCGCCCGTTACCAGCGCCTGGCGGGCACTGCTCTCGCCGGCGACGACCTCGCCCGTGTTGACGCCGATCCGACAGACGAGTGTCGCGCCATGGTCGCGCTCGAGCTCCTTGTTGAGGAGACGGAGCGCTTCCCGCATGTCGCCCGCGGCGCGAACGGCGCGGAGGGCGTCGTCCTCGTAGGTGGTGGGGATACCGAAGACGGCCATCACCGCATCGCCGATGAACTTCTCCACGGTGCCGCCGTGGCGTTCGATCGCTTCGGTCATCGCCGCGAAGTACCGGGACATCACCCGCCGGACCGCCTCCGGGTCCAGCCGGTCCCCGAGCGCCGTCGACCCCGTGACGTCGCAGAAGATCACCGTGACGGTCTTCCTGACCTCCCCGGCAACGGTCGGTGCGGACTCGGGGAGCGGACTACCGCAGGCGTTGCAGAACCTGGCTCCGTCCGGGTTCTCGGCGCCGCAGTTCGGGCAGGCAGCCATCACCGACCAAGTCTAGAAGCCTAGAACAGGCCGACGGTCCTGCCGTCTGCGTCGATGTCCACGCCCATGAAGTTCGGGGTTCGGCCCAGCCCCGGCATCCGCTGCATCTCGCCGCACAGCGCGACCACGAACCCGGCGCCCGCCGCGGGGACGACGCCCCGAACCGGCAGCCGATAGCCCCGTGGCCGGTTCAGCCATGTGGGCTCGTGGCTGAGCGACAGGTGCGTCTTGGCCATGCAGACCGGGACCGTCCCGAAGCCCAGACGGTCCATCCGCGCCAGATCGATCTCGGCTTGAGGGAGATAGTCGACGCCGTCGGCGCCGTACAACGTGGTCGCGATCGCGTCGATCTGTTCCCGAAGCGTCGCGCCATCCGGCGTGAGTTGGTGGAACGAGCTGGGACGTTCGCACGCGGCGATCACGGCCTCCGCGAGGTCGACGGCGCCCTTGCCTCCCTCGGCGAAGCCACGGTTCACGACCACCGTCTCGGCGCCGGCCCCGGTCGCGAGCTCGTGGATCAGCTCGAGCTCGGCGTCGGTATCGGTGGGGAAGTTGTTGATCGACACGACGCACGGCAGCCCGTAGCGGCGGATGATGCCGATGTGCGCCTCGAGGTTGTCGATGCCCCGGCGGAGCGCATCGAGGTCCTCCGAGCCCAGGTCATCGAACGGCATGCCGCCATGAGATTTCGTCGCGCGGACCGTCGTGACCAACACGCCGGCCGACGGGACGAATCCGCAGAGACGGCACACGATGTCGCAGAACTTCTGGAAGCCGAGATCGCTCCCGAACCCAGCCTCGGTGACGACGTAGTCCGCGAGCTTGAGCGCGATCCGGTCCTCGATGATGGAGTTGTTCGCGTGGGCGATGTTCCCGAACGGCCCCGCGTGGATGAACACCGGCTGATGCTCGAGGGTCTGCACCAGGTTGGGTTCGATCGCGTCGCGCATCACCACGGTCATCGCGCCTGCCACCCGGAGCTGGTCGGCGATCACGGGCTCCCCGTCGTACGTGGACGCGACGACCACGCGACCCAGGCGCGCGCGGAGGTCCTGCAAGTCCGACGCGAGCGCGAGGATCGCCATGATCTCTGACGCCGCCGTGATCACGAACTCGTTCTCCCGAGGGATCCCGTGGGCCTTCCCGCCCAACCCGATGACCGTTCGGCGAAGCTCGCGGTCGTTCACGTCGATCGTGCGCGGCCACGTGATGGCCTGAGGGTCGATCCCGAGCGGGTTGCCGTGGAAGATCGAGGCGTCGATCGCCGCGGCCAGGAGGTTGTGGGCCGCGGTGACCGCGTGGAAGTCGCCGTTGAAGTGGAGGTTGATGTCCTCCATCGGCACGACCTGGGCGTAGCCGCCTCCGGTCCCACCGCCCTTGATCCCGAACACGGGGCCCATCGACGGTTCGCGGAGCGCCAGCGCGACCTTCTTCCCGAGGACGCCCAGGCCCTGCGTGAGCGAGATGGACGTCGTCGTCTTGCCTTCCCCGGCCTTGGTCGGGGTGATCGCGGTCGTGATCACGAGCTTGCCGTCGGCACCCTCGCGGAGGCGGTCCAGGATCGAGAGCGCGACCTTCGCCCGGTAGGTCCCGTACGGACGCAGCTCCTCCGGCAGGATGCCCGCCGCCGTGGCCACATCGACGATCGGCTCCATCGACGCTCCCTGGGCGATCTCGAGCCCGGACTTCATGACGGGACGCACTCCTTCTCCGGTGATCTCCGGACGATAGCGCAGCGGCGTCATGGTCCGGTACGAGGAGCGATACTGGGGAGATGGCCGTCTCCGAACCGCTGCGGAAGAACGTCACACCGGTGCGTGTGGTCGCGCTCCGCGACGGAACTCGGAGCGAACGCGCCGACGCGCTCGCCACCGAGGAGCCGATGGAGATCCGGGCACACGGACCTGGCCAGGAGGCGGTGCGCGTCGCGGTGACGATGCGGACGCCCGGCGGTGACTTCGAGCTCGCCGTTGGCTTCTTGTTCACCGAAGGCTTGATCCAACCCGGTGATGTCCGGCAGGTGGCGTACTGCGACGACGTCGATACGGAGGATCAGCGGTACAACGTGATCACCGTCGCGCTGGCGGAGCGGTTCGACGAGACCGTCCTGCACCGGAACTTCTTCGCGACGTCGTCCTGCGGCGTGTGCGGGAAGGCGGCCCTCGAAGACGTGGAGGTGCGATGCGCGCCGATCCCGCTCGGGTTCACGGTTCCGGCGGGGACGATCGTCGAGCTCCCGGACCGGCTGCGATCGGCGCAACGCGTGTTCGACCGGACGGGCGGGCTGCACGCCGCGGGGCTGTTCTCGGGTGACGGCGAGCTCGTGAGCGTCCGTGAGGACGTCGGCCGCCACAACGCGATCGACAAGGTGATCGGTGAGCAGCTGCTGACCGGCGCCGTCCCGCTCTCCGATCGCATCGTGCAGGTGTCGGGACGGGTCTCGTTCGAGATCGTGCAAAAGGCGGCCGTAGCGGGCATCCCGATCGTGAGCGCGGTCGGAGCGCCGTCGTCGCTGGCCGTCGATGCCGCCGACCGGCTCGGCGTCACGGTGATCGGGTTCGTCCGTGACGGCCGGTGCAACGTCTACGCGCACGCCGGGCGCGTGACCTGAGATCGCCGTGCCCGTCCGCTGCCCCTGGGCCTCGACGAACGATCCCGAGTACCTCGCGTACCACGACGAGGAGTGGGGTGTGCCCGTGCACGACGAGGCTCGTCTGTTCGAGATGCTCAGCCTCGAAGGTGCGCAAGCCGGCCTCTCGTGGTCCACGATCCTGCACAAACGCGAGGGATACCGCCGAGCGTTCGCGTCGTTCGATCCGGCGAAGGTCGCTCGGTTCACGCCCGCCCGCGTGGAGCGCTTGCTGAAGGATCCGTCCATCGTTCGGAACCGCTTGAAGGTCGAGTCCGTGGTTCGGAACGCAGCGGCTATCCGCGCGCTGGGGGCCGACGGTCCGCTCGACACGTTCCTGTGGTCGTTCGTCGACGGGACCCCGATGGTCAACCGATGGAAGGGGATGGGCGACATCCCGGCCGAGACGCCGGAATCTCGATCGATGTCCAAGGAGCTGAAGCGACGAGGTTTTCGCTTCGTTGGACCAACCGTGTGCTACGCCTTCATGCAGGCATGCGGCTTGGTCAACGACCACGTGGCATCCTGCTTCCGGTGGGCCGAGATCCAGGAGCGGTAGGCGGACGGCTGGCCGGTCTGAACCTCCGACCCATCGAGGTCCCACCTAGCATGGATACCCGGATCTGCAGCCGCTCTTTGACTCCGTTACTGCCCTCTCGGACCGCTTGGAGGATCCGATCGAGATCCACGGCACCGATCTCATCGCCACCATCGCCATCGCGTTGGGCGGCGTTCGTCGCCGGCTACCTCGCCCGGCTGGTAGGACTGCCCTCCATCGTCGGATACCTGCTCGCGGGCGTCGCCGTGGGTCCGTTCACGCCCGGGCTGGTCGCAGATCCCCATGAGGCTCAACAACTCGCGGAGATCGGGGTTGCCCTGCTCATGTTCGGCGTGGGACTGCATTTCAGCATCAAGGATCTGATCGGCGTTCATCGCGTAGCCGTGCCGGGTGCGGTTGTGCAGATCGCGATCGCCACTGCGCTGGGAACAGCCGCGGGATCGTGGTTCGGCTGGAGCTTTCGCTCATCGCTGGTCCTCGGACTGGCGATCTCTTTTGCCAGCACAGTAGTCTTGTTGCGCGCACTGCGACACCCGACACCGAGGAGCGACAGACTCCGAACCGGGCAAAGTGGCCATCGGCTGGCTCATCTTCGAGGATCTGTTCACGGTTGTCGCGCTGGTGCTCCTGCCGGTTATCGCCTCTGCAACAGACACCCAGCACGTGGGTACGACATCGCTCCTCGAGACGGGGGTGACGATCGGCGCGGCGCTCGGCAAGGCCGTCCTGCTCATCGCTTTGATGCTGGTGGTGGGCTCTCGCGCGCTCCCCTGGGTCCTGACGCGAGTCGAGGGGGAGGGCTCACGCGAGCTGTTCACGCTTGCCGTCTTGGCGACGGCCATCGGTATCGCATTCGCGAGTGCTGAGATCTTCGATGTGTCGCTCGCCCTGGGAGCCTTCCTCGCGGGCGCGGTCATGAGCGAATCGCGGATGCGCGACCGAGCAGCCGCCGACATCCTCCCCCTCACGGACGTGTTCACAGTGCTCTTCTTCGTTTCCGTCGGGATGTTGCTCGATCCGGCGATCATCGCCAGCCATCCCAAGGAGATCCTCGTGGTGCTCGCGATCGTGGTCCTGGGGAAGTCGCTCGCTGCCTTCGTCATCGTGGTTGCGCTCCGACGATAGCGGGACGTAGGACGAACCGTCGCGGCCGGGCTAGCGCAGATCGGCGAGTTTTCATTCATCGTGGCCACAGCCGCACACGGGGCGTGCTTCCCGATGAGGGCTTCCAGGTGATCGTGGCGGTAGCACTCCTTTCGATCACGGTGAACCCAGCCCTCTTCGCGCTTACCCCTGACGCTCAGACACGCTCGATGGAGTCAGCCTTGCGTTCGTGATTCGTCTCGAGGCGCGCGACTCGAACGGCGAGGATGCTTCCGGCGAGCCAGGATGTCTCCGCTTAGACGGGGAGCCTCTCGAGCAACTCGTCCAAGAACTCGATCGCCCTCATCGCGTCTGCCGGACTCGGCTCGTTGTCGAGCGACGCGATGAGGTGTTGACGGGCGCTGACCACGGGTACCCGTCGTCCACCACAGCTCTCGAGTAACTCCGACACCGCTTGCTCTCGGTCCGTCTCCGTGCGAGCGAGCTCCAGCGCACGTTCTCTCACGATATCTCCAGTCGTCATCCGGTCCTCCCTCGATCGATCAGACGCGAACGAACTGACGCCCATCGGGCGCTGTTCAAGCGTTGGTCGACGAAGGCGGACCTCGACCGGCGAGGCCCAGCGCGATCGGCCCGGCCGAGAGGATCGAGGGAGAGGAGCGAACGCTCCTCGGCACCGAGAGGGGCGCCATGCCGGGAAGGCTCACCGTCGCGATCCAGATGGCTCGCTGGCCTTCGCCAAGCCTCGGGCTGAACGAACGGAGCGGTCGGTCAGAGGCCGCGCCGAGCACCGATGGGAACGACTCGATCGCTGAGGCGACCGGCGGCATCGAGCTGCCGACGGGATGCTCGGCGCTCGATCGAGGCGCCGCGACCCAACCGAAGAGAGCGAGCGCCAACACGAGGACGGCGCGCCAAGGCGGCCCGTCGAGGCGGATCACGGCTCGAGCGTAGGCGGGTTGGTTGTCCCCTGCAAAGTGCGACTCGTCACGCGTTCGAACCTGCTATCGCTGGCGCGAAGTACAGCGGTGATCCGAGATCTCGAGCGGAAGGTCCCCGTTCCCACCCTCACCGTCCTGGTTCTGGTCAGCGCCACGGTGGTGCTCGGTTGATCCGTGCCCCGTATGCTTGTGCGCGCTGCTGGGCTTCTCCGTGACTTGGGGATTCGAACCCCGCTCGGCCGGCCCCTCGGCCGATCCGCCTGACAGGGCAACCTTCGGCACTCGCCCCGTCCCCAGAACGGCTACCAGCTTCCGCTCGTCCACCTCACTCGGTCATGTCAGCTTCCCAGTTCTTCCCCTGAATCTTCGCGTCCACCTCACGGCGCTCTCGAGCGAGATCGTCCGCGGCTCGGTGCAGCTGCGCAACGTCGAGCGGCGTGACGAAACGAACCTCCGACTTGCTGTACCGGTCTTGGCGGAACGAGGCGTGCTGCGCCGCCTCGCTCAAGATCGCGTGACGGAGCCCGAGCACGTCGCGGTGTGCGAGGGCTTCGGTCATCGTGAGTCCGGGCTCGATCTCGGTAACCACGTTCGTTCGGTTGATCCCGCGGATCAGGCGCTCCAGCTCGGCCGCCATCCGCTCGGCGTCGGCGAGCAGTGCGTTCGGATCTTCGGGAGGAGCTTCTCCCTCTTGATGTCGCGCGGAAGCCGCGATCCTCTGGCGGATCTGCAAGAGCCGCTTCTGGAGATCCGCGCGCAACTGCAACGCCTCGGCAAGCTTCAAAGGTGGCCTCTCGGGAGCGGACCGATCGATGATGGATGCTGCGCGAGGCGACGTCTACCCGCGCATGACCGCCACGGATCGCTCGGCCATGCGGGCGGATCACAGGCCGACTGCCGTTCGTCGTCGTCGGCGCCCTAGAATCGAACCTCGCCGGATGGTCCGGCGGGCAAGGAGATGACGTCGATGGCGATGGCACCGGTCCGGCTCACCGAGCCGATGGTCCGCGAGAACGGCGAGCTCCGCACGGCCACCTGGGACGAGGCCCTCGATCGGGCCGCCTCGGGGCTGCGGCGAGCCATGCAGCGGAACCCCGGTTGGGGAGCGGGCGTGTTCTCGTGCTCGAAGGCGACCAACGAGATGATCTTCGTCGCGCAGAAGTTCGCTCGTCAGGTCCTGGGCACGAACAACGTCGACAGCTGTAACCGCACCTGACACGCGCCAAGCGTGGTCGGTCTGGCCACGGTCTTCGGTGCCGGTGGCGGTACCAGCTCATATGAGGAGGTCGAGAACAGCGACCTCATCGTGTTGTGGGGCTCGAACGCCCGCGCGGCACACCCCATCTTCTTCCACCATGTCCTGCGAGCGCTCGAGCGAGGGGCGAAGCTGATCGTGGTCGATCCACGGCGGACCGAGACCGCGGCGTTCGCCGATCTCTGGCTCGGGATCGACGTCGGCACCGACGTCGCACTGTCGAACACGATCGCGCGGGAGATCATCGCCAGCGACCTGCAGGATCACGCGTTCGTCGCGCACGCGACCGAGAACTTCGAGGAGTACGCGGAGAGCGTCGCGGACTGGACGCTCGAGCGTGGCGAGGGCGTCACCCACGTGCCCGCCGAGGTCATACGTGAGGTCGCGCATGAGTTCGCGAACGCTGACCGGGCGATGATCTGCTGGACCCTGGGCATCACCGAGCATCACAACGCCGTCGACAACGTTCTCGCCTTGATCAACCTCGGGCTCCTCACAGGGCACGTGGGCAAGTACGGGAGTGGCCTGAATCCGCTCCGCGGGCAGAACAACGTGCAGGGTGGCGGCGACATGGGCGCCATCCCGAACAAGCTGCCGGGCTTCCTCGACATCGTCGAGGATCGCACCGCGCGGCAACGGTTCGAGGAGGCATGGGGACGCCCGATCCTGCCGCGCTACGGCTGGCACCTCACGGACATGTTCCACGCGATGGACCGCGGCGAGCTGACCGCGATCTATTGCATCGGCGAGAACCCGGTGAGCTCCGAAGCCGACGCGACCGTGGCGAGGGAGCTGCTGGAGAACCTCGATACGTTGATCGTGCAGGACCTCGTGTTGACGCAAACCGCCGAGATCGCCGACGTGGTGTTTCCAGCGTCCAACGCCGCCTTCGAGACCGAAGGGACGGTCACCAACTCCGAGCGCCGCGTCCAGCGGGTCCGCAAGGCGCTCGATCCGCCCGGGCATGCGAAGGACGACATCTGGATCATCACCCAGCTGGCGAGACGTTTGGGTTACGACTGGGGCGAGCTCACCCCGTTCGAAGCATGGGAGGAGCTTCGGTCGCTCTCGCCGATGCACACGAACATGTCGTGGGAGCTGATCGAGGAGCGCGGAGGCGTCCAGTGGCCGTGCAACGACGACTTCCCCGAAGGGACCCAGTTCTTGCATGCCCGCCTGTGGGAGTTCGACGACCCAGAGAAACAGGGACGGAAGGCGCCTCTCAGTGTGGTGGTCGATGATCCGCCGGTCGACCTTCTGACCGACGAGTACCCGATCCGACTGACGACAGGGCGACGGCTGGATTCCTTCAATACCGGTGTGCAGACGGCCGCCTACACCTCGCCGCTCCGGCGGCCGGAAGCCGTGGAGCTCTCTGCGGCGGACGCGGACGCGCTCGGCGTCGTCGAGGGAGAGCGGGTCCGCGTGTCCTCGCGGCGGGGCGACGTCGAGGCGCCGGTGTACATCTCCTCGGCGCTCCGAGCGGGTCTCGCGTTCATGACCCTGCACTTCCCGGACGAGGTCGAGACGAACCGGCTCACGATCGAAGCGGCGGATCCGAAGTCCGGCACCGCGGAGTTCAAGGCCACGGCGATCCGGATCGACAAGCTGCGCGCGGACGTGTCCTGATGGACCTCCATCTGATGACGGCGCAGCCGACGGACGAGGAACGTCGTGCGGTCGATGCCCTGCTGGGAGCCGCGGTCCCGGTCGACGATCGGGTGGTTCGCGGCGGTCACGAGACCGAGGGTGACCGGACGTTGCTGCTCCCGGCCCTGCACGCCCTCCATGCCGCGGAGGGCTGGGTCAGCGAAGGGGGCCTCAACTACATCTGCGAACGGCTCACGGTGCCGCCGGCCGAGGCGTACGGCGTGGCGACGTTCTACGCGATGTTCAGCGTGCAACCCCGGCCGAGGACCCTGGTGCACGTCTGCGACGACGTGGCCTGCCGGATCATGGGCGGGAAGGAGCTCCTCACCGAGCTCGAGGCGCAGGGCGCCGACGGCGACTGGACCTGGGCGACGAGCCCCTGCCTCGGGATGTGCGAGCAGGCGCCGGCGATCCTCGCGCAACGCGCCGGCCGCCCGGACGTGGCGCTGGGCGAGGCCACCCTAGGGACCGTCCGGGCGGCCGTCGCGCCCGACTCGACGGTCACGTGTGCGGGGGCCGTCACCGCGCCGCAGGCGTGGGACCCCGACGTTCGCTCGAGCCTCCGGCTGCTCCAACGGGTCGGCGAGGTCGATCCGGCGTCGATCGACGCCTATCGGGCGGCGGGCGGCTACTCGGCGTTGCGGCGCGCGACCGAGCTCGGCCCCGAGGGGACGATCCGGGAGATCACCGACGCGAAGCTCCTCGGCCGCGGCGGCGCGGCGTTCCCCACCGGCGTCAAGTGGAAGGCGGTCGCCGAGCAGTCGGTGCGTCCGCACTTCGTGATCTGCAACGCCGACGAATCCGAACCGGGCACGTTCAAGGACCGGCTCGTGATGGAGCTCGATCCGTTCGCCGTGGTCGAGGCGCTCACGATCGCCGGCTACGCCACGGGCGCGGAACGAGGCTACCTCTACGTCCGCGGTGAGTACCCCCTCGCCACGGAACGGCTGGAGGGAGCGATCGCGGAGGCGCGGCTCCACGGCTACCTCGGGGACGACGTGATGGAGCACGGGTTCCGGTTCGACGTCGAGCTGCGGCGCGGCGCCGGGGCGTACATCTGCGGGGAGGAGACGGCGCTGTTCAACTCGATCGAGGGCAAGCGAGGCGAACCCCGGAACAAGCCTCCCTTCCCCGTCACGAGCGGCGTGTTCGGCAAACCGACGGCGATCAACAACGTGGAGACGGTGATCAACGTGCTCCCGATCCTCGAGCTCGGCGCGGAGGCGTACTCCTCGGTCGGAACGGAGGACTCGACCGGCACGCGGCTGTTCTGCCTGTCAGGCCACGTCGAGCGTCCCGGGGTGTACGAGCACCCGCATGGGGTGACGCTCGGAGACGCGATCGCGGCGGCCGGCGGCGTCCGCGGCGGCAAGCCGATGCGAGCGGTCCTGCTCGGTGGCGCCGCGGGTGGCTTCGTGGGACCCGATCGGCTGGACGCGCGGCTGACGTTCGAGGACGCGCGGGCAGGCGCCTACACGCTGGGCTCGGGCGTGATCATGGTCTTCGACGCGGACACCGACCTGGTCGACCTGGTCCTGCGGATCGCGCGGTTCTTCCGTGACGAATCGTGCGGGCAGTGCGTGCCCTGTCGCGTCGGGACCGTCCGACAGGAAGAGGCGTTGCTCCGCCTGGTCTCCGGACGCACGCTGGGAACACGGGCGGACGAGCTCGCGCTGCTGGAAGATGTCGCCGACGTGATGCGCGACGCTTCGATCTGCGGCCTGGGACAGACGGCGGCCGGTGCGGTGCGTTCGGCGATCTCGACGTTCGGGCTGTTCGATGGGGACGGCGCATGAGCGCGGTTCCCGTCTCTCCGCCGCGACGGTTGCTGGACGCGGAAGTCGACGGTGTCCCCGTCCGCGTCCCGGAGGGCTCAACGATCCTCGATGCGTGCCGCGCGGAGGGGATCGACACCCCCACGATGTGCTACGCGGATAACCTGACGCCGATCAACGCGTGCAGGGTCTGCGTGGTCGAGGTCGAGGGAGCTCGCACGCTCGTCCCGGCATGCTCGCGCGCGGTAGAGGCCGGGATGAAGATCCGGACCGACACCGACCGCGTTCGGCACTCCCGCAGGCTCGTCATGGAGTTCCTGGGATCGAGCGTCGACACCTCGCTCGCATCGTCGGACTGGCACCGTTGGCAGGACGAGTACGCGGCCGACCCGGATCGGTTCGGCGCCCGGACGGAGCCGATGGAGGACGGCGAGCGCGACGGGCGGTGGGCCGGGCATCATCACGAGCCGCGGGATCCGGCCCTCGCCGAGACGGTCATGCAACCCGTCAAGGTAGACAACGAGCTCTACGTCCGGGATTACGGCCGGTGCGTCCTCTGCTACAAGTGCGTCGAGGCGTGCGGGACCGACGCCCAGCACACGTTCGCGATCGCGGTCGCGGGCCGTGGCTTCGACGCACGGATCTCGACCGAGTACGCGGTCCCGTTGGATGCGTCGGCGTGCGTGTACTGCGGCAACTGCATCGGGGTATGTCCAACGGGCGCGCTGATGTTCACGAGCGAACACGACATGCGTGCCGCCGGCACGTGGGACGAGGATCGACAGACCGTCACGAACACGATCTGCCCCTACTGCGGGGTCGGGTGCGAGCTGGAGCTCCACGTCCAGGACAACGCGATCGTGAAGGTCACCTCGCCGGCCGACAACGACGTGACGAGCGGGCATCTGTGCATCAAGGGCCGATTCGGGTTCCAGTACGTGCAGCGGAGGAAGAAGGACCGCACCTGAGGTCGCGCCCGTGAGCGCCATCGCCGGGATCGTCCTCGCCGGCGGCGGGTCAACTCGCTTCGGCTCGGACAAGCTGCTCGTTCCCTACCGTGGGACACCGCTCCTGCATCGAGCGATCGAACGCGTCGCTGAGGTGAGCGACGACGTCATCGTCGTGATGAGCCCCGCCGCGACCGATCCCGCGGTGCCCGAAGGCGCGAGGGTCGTCCGGGACGAGAGCGAAGGCGAAGGGCCGCTCGCCGGGCTGCACGCCGGGCTCTTGGCGGCGGTCCGCTCCGACCTCGCGGTCGTGGTTGCGGGCGACATGCCCGACCTGCACGCTTCCGTGCTCCGCGCGCTGGTCGAGGCGCTCCAAGCCAGCGGAGACGTGGCGGCGCTCGCCACGAGCGACGGTCCGAGCCCGCTCCCGATCGTGCTGCGGACCTGGCCGGCGGCCGACGCGGTTCACACCCTCCTGCACGCGGGACGGCGCCGCCTCGGCGATGTGCTCGACGTGCTCGACATCGTGGTGATCGACGAGGCGACGTGGACCGCGATAGACCCGAGACGGCGGTCGTTGTTCGACGTCGACCGACCCGAGGACCTGGAGCGCTAGGCTGCGGCCCGATGTCGCACGTCCAGCCGGTCCGCGTGGGCCGCATCGAGATCCGGACGATCTGTGAGGGGTGGGCGGCACTCGCGCTCGCCGACGAAGCCCCGGGGCAGACCGTCGACTGGGACGGCGAGCGCGAGCGCCGCCCATGGGCGTTCGTCGGGACCGACCGGTGGCGGTGGCACGTGCACGCGTTCGTCGTTCGGCTGCCCTCCGGCATGACGATCCTCGTCGACACGGGGGTCGGTGACTTCCCGCCGTACGCGCCGTGGGAGGAGTCCGTGGAGGATCCGTGGCAGGAGGTGGAGACCGCAGACGTCCGTCACGTGATGGTCACGCACCTGCACGCCGATCACGCTGGCGGCACCGTGATCGGCGGCGCGCCGGCGTTCCCGAACGCGACCGTGCACGTGCACGAAGCGGACTGGTCCGCGTTCGCGGGGAGCACGGATGCGGATGACTACGTGGCGCGCCATGCGATGAGCTCGCTCCTGGAGCTCGGGATGCTGTCGATCACCGATACCGACCGCGAGCCGGTCCCCGGGGTGCACCTTCGCCACACGCCGGGGCACACCCCGGGCCACCGGAGCGTGATCGTCACCGACGGGGACGAGGCCGTCCTCCTCACCGGCGACCTGCTGCATCTCCCGACGCAGGCCGCCCATCCCGGCTGGTGGTCGTCGCACGACGAGGACCCGCAGCTCGGGGCGGCCTCACGGCGACTCGTGCTGTGGCGGGCGGCCCAGGACGGGTGGCGCATCGCGGTTCCCCACTTCGCGCGACCCTTCGGATCGGTGGGATCCAAGGGCTGGCTCGAGTAGCATCACGCCACGAAGAGCGGGGCCCGTGGCCGGGCCCGGGCGATCTTCCCGCGCATCAGACGACCTCCAGCGGAAAGGATCGCCGGCATGCCGCGTCGCGTCTTGATCATGGGAGCCGCAGGGCGGGACTTCCACAACTTCAACGTCGTCTATCGCGATGATCCCGACTCGCAGGTCGTCGCGTTCACGGCGACCCAGATCCCGTTCATCGACGACCGCCGGTATCCGCCGTCGTTGGCCGGCGAGCGGTACCCGGACGGGATCCAGATCCACGACGAGTCCGAGCTCGTCCCGCTGATCCGCGATCTTCAGGTCGATGACGTCGTGTTCAGCTATTCGGACGTGAGCCATGAAGACGTGATGCACAAGGCTTCCACGGCATTGGCTGCCGGCGCGAACTTCGTCCTGCTCGGACCGAACGCGACGATGCTGCAACCTACCGTCCCGACCGTCGCCGTGACCGCGGTGCGCACGGGCGTCGGGAAGTCGCAGACCACCCGCGCGATCGCGGGGGCCCTCAAGGCGGCCGGCAAGCGTGTGGTCGCCGTCCGCCACCCGATGCCGTACGGGGACCTCGCGGCGCAGCGCGTGCAGCGGTACGCGGAGCTCGCGGACCTCGACCGCTACGACTGCACGATCGAGGAACGCGAGGAGTACGAGCCGCACATCATGTCGGGGACCGTCATCTACGCGGGCGTCGACTACGGAGCGATCCTGGAGCAAGCGCAGGCCGAATGCGACGTGCTGCTGTGGGACGGCGGCAACAACGATCTCCCGTTCTACCGCCCGACCGTGTGGATCACGCTGGTGGATCCGCTCCGCGCGGGACACGAGCTCCGCTACCACCCCGGGGAGACCAACCTGCGGGCGGCCGGGGTGATCGTGATCAACAAGATGGACTCCGCGACGCCGGAGCAGGTCGCGCAGCTCGAGGGGACGATCGCGGAGGCCAACCCCGGCGCCGTCGTGGTCAAGGCGAACTCGAAGGTCACGTGCGACGACCCCGAGGCGGTGCGTGGCAAGCGCGTCCTCGTGGTGGAGGACGGCCCGACGCTGACCCACGGCGAGATGAAGATCGGCGCCGGCGTGGTCGCCGCGCAGCGGTTGGGCGCGGCCGAGATCGTCGATCCCCGTCCCTGGGCGATCGGAACGATCGCCGAGACGTTCGAGCGATACGACGTCGGGGCCGTGCTGCCGGCGATGGGCTACAGCGACGGCCAGCTGGACGAGATGTCCAAGATCATCGACGCGGCCGACGTCGACCTCGTGGTGATCGGCACCCCGATCGACCTGCGCAAGGTGATCGACATCCGCAAGCCCGCCGTGCGGGTGCGCTACGACCTCGACGTGTTGCCGGACTCGCCACAGCTCGCCGACATCCTGGCGCCGGTCCTGTAAGGAGGATCCCGTGGAGCGGGTCGTCGTGGCCCTCGGTGGCAACGCCCTGCTCCGCCGTGGCGCGGAGGACACGTACGAGGAGATGTATCGCGCCGCGCGCGCCGCGGCGGAGCGCATCGCGGAGATCGCCGCCGACGGCTGGGAGGTCGTGGTCACCCACGGCAACGGCCCGCAGGTCGGCCGGATCCTGATCCAGCAGGAGGCGGCGGCCAAGCAGGTCCACCCGATGCCGCTCGACGTCTGCGGAGCGGAGTCGCAGGGGCAGATCGGCTACCTCCTCCAGGTCACGATCGGCGACGTCTTCTTCGAGCGCGGGATGGAACGGCCCGTCGTGACGATCCTCTCGCTCACCCGCGTCCGTCCGAACGACCCGGCGTTCCGGAAGCCGACGAAGTTCGTCGGGCCGTTCTTCAGCGAGACCCGCGCGAAGAAGCTCGAAGAGCAGCGCGGCTGGGTGATGAAGGCGGATCCGCATGGCGGATGGCGTCGCGTCGTGCCCAGCCCGGAGCCGTACTCGATCGTGGAGACGCCCGTGATCCGCACGCTGGTCGCCGACGGCGTGATCGTGATCGCGAGCGGCGGCGGCGGCGTCCCCGTGATCGAGAAGGGCCCGCGGCTGATCGGGAAAGAGGGCGTGGTCGACAAGGACCTCGCGGCGGCGATCCTGGCGCACGAGGTGGACGCTTCCGTGCTGCTGATCCTGACCGATGTCAAGAAGGTCCAGCGCGGCTACGGCACGTTGATGCCCGAGGACATCGATCGGATGACCGTCGGTGAGGCCACGGCGCTGCTCGACCGGGGGGAGTTCGGGGCGGGTTCGATGGGACCGAAGATGCGTTCGGCGATCCGGTTCGTCGAGGCGGGCGGGACGCGGGCGGTGATCGCCGAGCTGGACGAGGGGCCGGCGGCGCTCCGCGGCGAGGCGGGGACGGAGCTCGTCCCGGACTGATCCTCAGCGCCGCGACGGCCGGCCGGGGTTCCGGAACTGCTGGGCGATCACGAAGAGCGAGAAGATCCCGACGATCGCGACCAGCGACGCGAGCAAACCAAGGAAGATCAGCTCCAGCCAGCCGAGGTGATGCGGGACCCAGACGGCGAGCAGCTCCACGGGTCGATGCTACCTGAGGGCCTCGCGGCACGGGCGTCGTAGGCTCTTGCCCCGTGAAGATCGGTGTCCTCACCGGTGGCGGCGACGTCCCCGGGCTCAACGCGTGCATCAAGGCGGTGGTCACGCGCGCCGCCGCCGAGGGTCATCAGGTGCTCGGCATCCGCCGGGGATGGGCCGGCTTGTTGGAGGTCGACCTCGCGAACCCGCTCTCGGTCTCGGTGAACACGATCCCGCTGGATGTCTCCACCGTACGGACGATCGACCGGACCGGTGGAACCTTCCTCCACACGTCGCGAACGAACCCCGCGAGGGTCAAGCCCGAGGACGAGCCGACGTTCCTCCGCGAAGGGCGGACGGATGACGCGCCGCGCGATCACACCGGGTATGCGCTCAAGGTGATCGAGCAGCTCGGGCTCGGCGCGCTCATCCCGATCGGCGGCGACGACACGCTCTCCTTCGCACTCCGCCTGCACGAGGAGGGCGTCCCCGTCGTGGCGATCCCGAAGACGATGGACAACGACGTCTACGGCACCGACTACTGCATCGGGTTCTCCACGGCGGTGACGCGGACGGTGAACTTCGTCCACCAGCTGCGGACGAGCGCGGGCTCGCACGAGCGGCTGACCGTCGTGGAGGTCTTCGGACGGTACAGCGGCGAGACGTCCCTGATCTCCGCGTACCTGTCGGGGGTCGACCGCACCATCATCAGCGAGGTGCCGTTCGACGTGGACCGGCTCGGCGACCTGTTGCTGCGGGATCAGCGGGAGAACCCGAGCCACTACGCGATGATGACGATCTCGGAGGGGGCGACGCTGATCGGCGGCCAGCTGATCGAGGGTGGGCCGGAGGACGCGTACGGTCACAGGAAGCTTGGCGGGATCGGTCAGCTGACCGCGGAGCTGCTCAAGGAACGCACGGGCCAGGGGATGATCTACCAGCAGCTGGGCTACCTGATGCGTTCTGGAACGCCGGACTCGCTCGATCTCATGGTGGCGATCAACTACGCGGTGATGGCCACCGACCTGGTCGTGGATGGGACGTTTGGCAGGCTGATGGCGCTCCGCGACGGGAACTACGCGAACGTGCCGCTGACGGTCGTGGGCCAGGGCGTGAAGCGGGTGGACGTCGACGCGCTGTACGACGAGGAGTCGTACCGGCCGAAGATCCGTTACGTCGACGGCAAGCCGATGTTCCTGAACTGACCGAGCGTTGGGGCCGCGGTCGGCGTCCGTCCTCCCGTGACCGCCCGCTAGACTGCCGCCATGCCGCGGTTCCGGGTAGATCTCCGTTCCGACACGGTCTCAACGCCGTCCCCGCCGATGCGCAGCGCGATGGCCGAGGCCGAGGTCGGAGACGCTTGGTACGGAGACGATCCCACCGTCAACCGGCTCCAGGAGCGCGGCGCCGAGCTGACCGGGATGGAGGCCGCCCTGTACGTCGCGACCGGAACGATGGCGAACCAGATCGGGGTGCGGCTCCAGGCGGACGGGGCGGGCCACCTCGTGGCGGCCGAAGAGCGATCCCACGTCGCCACCGTCGAGATGATGACGAGCGCCGTCCTGGCCGGGATCTCCTACCGGACCGGGACCGACTCCCCGAAGGGTTACGTGACCGCGGAGCTCGCCCGTCGCCTGCTCGAGGCCGATGAAGCTTTCGACGTGGAGGTCGTCGACCTCCTCGCCGTGGAGAACACGGTCGGCGGGTACGGGGGGACGATCTACCCGGTCGACGAGCTCCGGAAGGTCCGCCAGATCGCGGTCGACGCCGGGGTCCCGGTCCATCTCGACGGCGCGAGGATCTGGAACGCCGCCGCCGCGGCCGGGGTGCCCGTGACGGAATGGACGTCCCAGGTGGACACGATGATGTTCTGCCTCTCGAAGGGACTCGGCGCGCCGATCGGCTCATTGGTCTGCGGGCCGGCCGAGCTGATCCGCGAGGCACGGAGGATCTGGATCCTCTACGGCGGCGCCTGGCGCCAGGCGGGGATCATGGCCGCCGCCGGCCTGATCGCGCTCGACGAAGGCCGGGCTCGGATCGTGGACGACCATGCACGCGCGCGGCGGCTGGCCGAGGCGATCGCCGAGATCCTGCCCGGTGGTGTCGATCTGGACATGGTCGAAACGAACATGGTCTTCGTGGACACGGAAGCGATGGGGCTGGACGCGCTCGAGACGATCGAACGCCTCGCGGCCCTCGGCGTGGGGGCGGTCCCGGTCACGGGAGCGGTCCGCATGGTGACCCACGTCGACGTGGACGACGGCGGGATCGGCTACGCGATCGACGCGTGGCGCTCCGTCGTCGCTGGCGCTGCGGAGGAGCCGTGATGGGTCTGTTCCAGAAGAGTTACCCGCCGGAGATCGCCGAGCGGATCCCGCCGGGGCAACGGTTGGTCAAGACCTGGCCGGTCCTGCATTACGGGCCGATCCCGACGTTCGACGGTGCGAACTGGGCTCTGCAGGTCTTCGGATCGGTTGAAGAGCCGTTCACGCTGAGCTACCGGGAGCTCCGGGATCTTCCGGCCGTGACCGTCGACGCCGACATGCACTGCGTGACGGGGTGGACGACGCTCGACAACACCTGGGAAGGCGTTCCGTTCAGCGCGATCAGGGAACGCGCCAAGCCGACCGACGAGGCGAAGTGGGTGATCGCGCACTCGGCGCACGGATACACGTCCGACCTCTCGCTCCAGGCGATGGACGGCGACGACGTGCTGCTCGCTTGGAGGAACCACGGCGAGGATCTGACGCCCGAGCATGGATGGCCGCTCCGGCTGGTCGTCCCCAAGCGGTACGCCTGGAAGAGCGCGAAGTGGTTGACCGGGCTCGAGTTCAGCCCGAAGAACACGCGCGGGTTCTGGGAGGTGCGGGGCTATCACGTGCACGCCGAGCCGTTCGCGGAGGAGCGGTACAGCTACCAGGAGGGGCCGCGGGCGGAGCTGGAGCCCTAGCTCACGCGACGAACAACGTGACCGTATCGCCGTAGCGAACCGTGGTGCCCGGGGTCGGCGTCTGACTGATCACGTGCGTCGCCGATGTGCCGGGGATGTTGAAGAAGCTGACCTGCAGGCCGTAGGCGTGCGCCCGCTGCTCGGCGACCGCCGGCGCGAGCCCTGAGAAGTTCGGCACGGGGAACTCCTGCGGACCCTGGGAGACCGTGATCGTGACGGCGCTGCGGTACGCGGTGGGGGTCGCCTCCTGGGGATCGACCGAGATGACGAGACCGCGGCCGATCTGATCGGAGAACGCGACGGCGACGACCGGCTTGAAGCCGGCATCCCTCAACAGCCGCTCGGCCCGGTTCTGCTGCTTGCCGACCACGGCGGGGATGGGGACGGGCGCGCGACCCTTGCTCACCCACAGCTGCACGGTGCTGCCGCGTGGGGCCTTGCCGATGGACGGATCCTGCCGCACCACATCACCCTCATGCACGGTCGGGCTGTAGATCCGGTGAACGTCGCCGAGGGCGAGGTTCGTGTCCTGGATCGCGCGGGTAGCGTCGTCCAGCGACGAGCCGGTGACGTCAGGGACGGCAACCGGCGGCGGACCCAAGGACAGGACGAGCGTGACCGTCGCGCCCTCCTTGAGCGAGGTGCCGACCGGAGGATCGACGGCGAGCACCGTGCCGCGCGCCATCCCGGTGGACGAGTACTCGCCCTTCGCGACCCGAACCGTGAAGCCCAGCGCGCCGAGCTGACCGGTGGCGTCGTCGATGTTCGTGCCGACGACCTGGGGAACGGGGTGGCTGTGCGGCAGGACGTAGGCCCACGCGCCGTAGGCGGCCCCGGCAACCAGCCCGACGACCAGGATGGCTGCGGCCCAGCGCCGCCATCGGCGGCGCTGGGCGCGCTGCAGGCGCGGGATCGTCTCGGTGACGGTCGCGGCGGCCGTCGCGGCCGCCGCGACCGGCTGCTCGGCCTCCGGGAGGTCGCTGACGAGCGCGCCGACCGACCGGGCCCGGGGGAGCGAGCCGGCGAACGACGCCAGGTCCACGCGCATCGCGACGGCCGACTCCGGACGCATCTCGCGATCCGGGTCGGTCGCACTCGCCACGAAGCCGTCGAGGTCGTCGCCGACCTCCGGCGCCGACCTCGACGGCTTCGGCACCCGGTCCGACAGGTGCTTGTACGCGATCGCCATCGGGGTCTCGCCCGTGTAGGGGAGCTCACCGGTGAGGAGTTCGTACGCGACGATCCCCAGCGAGTACAGGTCGGACCGAGGATCGGCAGGCTCGCCGCGGATCTGCTCGGGCGCGAGGTACTGGACCGTGCCCGTCACGGCGCCCGCCCGCGTGTTCTTCGCGTCGGCGAACGCCCGGGCGAGACCGAGATCGGTGAGCTTCACGACGCCATCAGTCGTGATGAGGATGTTCTCGGGCTTGAGGTCGCGGTGGACGATCCCTTTCGCGTGCGCGTGCTCGAGGGCCGCGAGCGTCTGGCGGATGATGTCGGCGGCCTGGGCGGGCGCGAGCCGCCCGCTCGCGTTCAGGAGCTCGCGGACGGACCGTCCGCGGACGTACTCCATGACCATGTAGTAGATGCCGTCGACCGCCCCCCAGTCGTACACGGCCACGATGTTCGGATGGTTGAGAGTGGCGGCCGCGCGGGCCTCGCGGCGGAACCGTTCGACGAAGCCGGGGTCGCTCGACAGCGAACGGTGGAGCACCTTGACGGCGACCTCGCGCGCGAGGACGGCGTCGTGCGCGCGGAAGACCTCGCCCATGCCCCCGGCGGCGATCCGCTCCAGCACGTGGTAGCGGCCGTCAAGGGTCACCAGCGCGTGGCCTTGGCCGTTCGCCGAGGCCATCGGTTGTGTCATGCTCTTGGACATCGGCCTCCCGTTCGGGGAAGCGCTCAAGCTGGGAGGAGCGCGTCCGGAGGCATCCTAAGGCCATGGGAGCCCGGAACCGTGCAGCCACTGCGCCCGACCGCGGAAGAGACGGCCTCGCTCCGCATCGCAGAAGAGCTCGACAGCATCGAGGAAGCGGTTCGGGGCGGCTCGACCGACCTTCGGGCGCTGGGGTTCTGGCGGGTCGTCGAATCGATCAAGCGCGACCAGGTGCTGGTGCTCGACCACGCCGACCGGGTCGGGAGGATCGACCGGGCGGCGTTCGTGGCCCGTGTCCGCGTCCGGGCGCCGGTCTGGGTCGGCTCCGTCCTGCTCGTGGCGGTGATCGCCGCTGGGGCGGCCGCCATCGTCCTGGCGGCGCGCTGGACGGGGACGGCCGCAGGGATCGCGCTCCTGGCGGCAGCGGTCGCCTGGTCGATCGGGGTGCACTCACCCACCCACCAGGCCTTCGGATGGTTCGCCGGGATCCGCTTCACGGACTCCTTCTTAGGAGGGCCGCCTCCGCCCCGGCCGGGCCTGAAGACGGATTACGCCACCTACCTCCGAGCCGAGCCGTCGATGCGTGCCTGGTTCCACGCCTCCGGCGCGATCGCCACCAAGATCGCGCCGTTCGTCGCCGTCGCGCTGGCTCCCCTCACCAACGCGCCGGCGTGGGCGGTCATCGCGGCCGCGGCGATCGGCGTCCTCCAGATCGTCACCGACGTGCTCTTCTCGACGAAGACCAGTGACTGGAAGAAGTTCCGTCGCGAACGCGCCGTGGCGAAGGACCTCCGCCGCCGCTGAGGCTGCTCGTCGGTATCCTTCCTTCCGACGGACCGGGGAGCCCGGGCGACGACCGGGCTGAGAGGTGGGCACAAGCGCTCACGACCCGCAGAACCTGACCCGGATCATGCCGGCGGAGGGAGGACGATGGCGGGAGTCGATCCCCGAGCGCTCCGCGTCTACGTGGTCACCTCGGCGAGGTTCGCCGGGCGGTCGCACCGCGATGTGGCGATGGCCGCCCTCGTAGGCGGGGCCGGCGCGATCCAGCTCCGCGCGCCCGACCTGCCCGATGACGAGCTGATCGCGGTCGGCTCCACGCTCGCTCGCGCTTCTGCCGATGCCGACGTCCTGTTCGTGGTCAACGATCGCCCCGAGATCGCCGTCACGGTGGGCGCCGGCGGGGCTCACGTCGGGCGCGGAGACGACCCCTCGGAGGCCCGCCGATTGCTCGGGCCGGATCGGGTGCTGGGGATGAGCGTCGACGCCGCGTCCCAAGCCCGCGAGGCTGAGGATGTGGGCGCCGACTACGTCGGCGTCACGGTCTGGGCGACCCCGACGAAGCCGGAAGCCGTGCCGGGAGGGCTCGCCCTCGTGCGCGCCATCTCGGCGAGCACCTCGCTGCCCATCGTCGGGATCGGCGGGATCGACGCCACGAACGCGGCGTCGGTGATCGATGCCGGGGCGGCCGGCGTAGCCGTGATCTCGGCCGTCGCTGCTGCCCCCGACCCGATCGAGGCGACGCGGGAGCTCGTGCGTGTCGTCGATCGCGCGCTCGAAGGACGAGGAGGCTGACATGTCCGAACAGGTGACCGGGAAGGCCACCCCCGAGCTCTTCGAACGGATCATCCTTCGGCGGCTCGGCGCCCGGGACGACGACGTCCTGACGCCGCCGAAGCACGGCGTCGACGTCGGGGTGGTCCGCGTCGCCGACGGTCTGGCGATGGCGCTCACGACCGATCCCGTCTTCGTCGTCCCCGCGTACGGCTGGGAGCGTGCGGCGTGGTTCGCGGTCCACATCCTCGCGTCGGATGCGGCGACCTCCGGGCTCCCGCTCCGATGGATGGCCGTCGACCTCAACCTGCCGCCGGAGCTCGACGACGACGGGCTGACGCAGCTCTGGGACGCGTTCCACCGCACGTGCGAGGCGCTCGGGATCTCCATCGTCACCGGCCACACCGCGCGCTACGACGGCTGCGCCTGGCCGATGGTCGGTGGCGCGACGTGCATCGCGCTCGGCCCCGTCGATGCATACGTCACCCCGGAGATGGCACGACCCGGCGATGCGATCGTCGTGACGAAGGGGGCGGCGATCGAGGCGACGGCGCTGTTCGCCGCGACGTTCCCGGAGCGGCTCACGGAGGCGGTCGGCGCCGACGTCGTGACGGCGGCCGATGCGCTGTTCGAGCAGATGTCGGTCGTGCCGGAGGCCGAAGTCGCGCGTGGATTCGGCGTCCGGGACGCAGGCGTGACGGCGATGCACGACGCGACCGAGGGTGGCGTGCTCGGCGGGCTGCTGGAGGTCGCCGTCGCTTCCGGCAACGGGATGCGGATCGAGCTGGACGCGATCCCGGTGCGTCCCGAGGTCCGGGCCGTGTGCGAGCACGTGGGCATCGACCCGTATCACGCGATCAGCGAGGGGACGCTGATCGCGACGGTCGTGCCCGAGCGCGCGGATGCCTTCCTCCGCGCGCTCGCCGCCCAGGGGATCGCGGCCGCCGTCGTCGGCGAGATCCTGCCGGCGGCAGCCGGCAGGACCCTCGTCCGGGGAGGGGTGGCGGAACCGCTCGAACATCCGGGTCTGGACCCGTTCTGGGGGGCGTTCGGGTCGTGGGCGGCCGAGGCCGCATCCGGCGCCTGAACCGGCTGGCGCCGCTGCCGACCGGTAGCGTGTGGCCCTCATGGACCTCGTCTGCGTCGGCGACGTGATGCTGGACGTGCACGTCGCCTCCGGCGCGCTCGCGCGCGGCGGCGACGTGCACGGCCGCGTCGCGATCCGCCCGGGCGGGACCTCGGCGAACGCCGCCGTATGGGCCGCATGGACGGGCGCCTCCTCGGCCGTGATCGCCGCCGTCGGTGACGACCTGGCGGGAACCCTCTGCGTCGAAGCCGTCGCTGGCCGCGGCGTGGACGTCGGTGGCGTGGTGCGGCGCACATCGCCGACCGGCGTGATGGTCGTGATGAGCGAGGACGGAGACCGATCGATGGTGGCCGACCGTGGCGCGAACGCGCACCTGGAGGCGGCCGACGTCCAAGGGATCGAGGCGGCGGCTGTCCTCGTCTCCGGCTACCTGTTCCTGCAGGAACCCGGCCACGACATCGCGGTCGCTGCCATCGGAAGCGTGCACACGCCGTTGCTCGCGGTCGAGGCGGCGTCGTGGCCGCTCCTCGAGGCGTTCGGCGTCGAACGGTTCTTCGAGGAGACGGGGTCGTGCGACGTCGTGCTTGCGAATGAGCGCGAAGCGCGGGTGCTGACGGGCGCCGACGGCGACGATGCCGCGCGCGCGCTCGGGGAGCGGTACCGATTCGCCGCGGTTAAGCGGGCGGCGAACGGCGCGACGTTGATCGCCGAGGGCCGACTCGTCGCGGCCGACGGCGAGGCGGTCGAGGAGGTCGAGGCGACCGGCGCCGGCGATGCGTTCGACGGGGTCCTGCTGTCGTCGCTCGCGCGCGGGCGAGGGCCCGAGGAGGCCATCGCCCGGGCCTGCCATGCCGGCGCACTCGTCGCGGCGAGCCGTGCGACCTGGCCGGAGGAGACTGGCGCATGACGTTCCTGCTGTCCGACGAGGTCGCGATGGCGGTCGCCGCCGGAGGCGCGGTCGTCGGGCTGGAGACGAGCGTGATCGGTCAGGGTCTGCCGTACCCGCGCAACCTCGAGTGCGTCGAGCGGATGGAGACGGCGATCCGCGACGCCCAGGCGATCCCCGGCTGGATCGGGGTAGTCGACGGAGCCGTCCGGGTCGGGCTCGAACGATCCGAGCTGGAGCGGTTCGCGGAGCCCAGTGCGGCGATCAAGGTTGCCCGGCGCGACGTCCCCGTCGCAGTCGCGAAGGGGTTCCTGGGCGCGACGACGGTGAGCGCGACGATCTGGGCGGCGCACCGGACGGGGATCGGGGTCGTCGCGACCGGCGGCATCGGTGGCGTCCATCCCGGTCCGCGACCGGACGTCTCCGCCGATCTGCTCGAGCTCGCTCGAACGCCCATCGTCCTGATCGCGAGCGGCCCGAAGTCGATCGTGGATCCCACGGCAACCACGGAGAAGCTCGAGCAGCTCGGGGTGGCCCTCGTCGGGTACGGCGTCGACCGGCTCCCGTTCTTCCTCGTCCGCGAGGCGCCGGTCGAGTTGGAGCACCGGGTCGATACGCCCGCCGGAGCCGCGGCGATCGCACGGGCACATCGGTCGCTCGGGGTCGAGGCCGCGATCGTCCTGTGCAACCCGATCGCGTCCGAGCACGCGTTGGATCGTGACGAGCTGATGGCCGCGAGCGCCCGCGCCGAGACCCTGATGACCGAGGCGGGGGTTGCCGGCAAGGAGGTCACGCCGTTCCTGCTTCGCGCGCTGGCCGAGGAGACCGACGGCCGGTCGCTGGAGGCCAACCTGGCCCTGCTCGAGGACAACGCTCGCCTGGCCGCCCAGATCGCGGTCGCGATCAGCGCAGCCAGGTCTGAACGATGACCTTCGAGAAGCTCCAGCCGTAGCGGAGGCTGGCAGGCTTCTTGGACTCCCCGCCCGCCCGCGCGACGATCGTCACCGGGACCTCGACCACGCGCGCGCGATGCCGGAGCGCCTCGATCAAGATCTCGCTCGTCCAGAACTGATCCTCCTCGAGGACGAACCGCTGCAGGAGCTCCGCGCGGGCGGCCCGGTAGCCGCTGGATGGGTCGGTGATCCTCCGCCCGGTGAGGACCGTCACGATCCGCGCGAACAGGTGGACCCCGAGATGGCGCAGGAGGCTCTCGCGTTCGAACTCGCCGAGGATCCGCGACCCGTTCACGTAGTCCGCGCTGCCGTCCACGATCGGTCGCAGCATCACGGGGAGCTCCGATGGGAGGTGTTGACCGTCCGCATCCATCGTCACGACGATCTCGGCGTCGAGCTGCAGCGCGATCTCGTACCCGACCCGAAGGGCGAGCCCACCGCCACGGCGGATCGGGAGCTCGGTCACGAGCGCACCGGCATCGCGGGCGCGACGGGCCGTCGCGTCGTCGCTCCCGTCGCTCACGACGACGGGGATCACCTGCCTCCCCTCCAACTCACGGGGGATCGCTCGCACGACGTCCCCGACGCTCTCCTGCTCGTTGTACGCCGGCAGGATCACGACGATGCGCCTCCCTTCGGGGAAGGCGGCGGCACGGTCCCAATCGAACCGCTCGCTGCCGAGCGCCTCGACCAACAAGCGGAGCCCCCGGTCGTTCGTATCGGACCCCGACTGGAGCCGCAGCACCAGGAAGAACAGGAGCAGGACGCCGATCACCAGGACGAAGATCACCCGCCGCTCCGCGCCCGGCACGATGTCGAACCAGTTGAACACCGGGTCGTACACGGACGGTCGGAGCGACAGCACGACGAGCGCCGTCCCCAGGAGGGTCACGACGATCAGGTTCAGTCGGCTGATGCGGCGCCGCTCGTACGCCCGGACGGCCATGAGGAACAGGCCGATCCCGGCGACGATCCCCAGGATCCGGACGGCCGTCACGGACGCCTCATCTCGGGCCGATCGGGCGCCAGCGATCCCTCGGGAGGATGTGGTCGACGATCACGCGGTCCTTGAACCGTTCGATCGTCGAGAACATGGACTCGATCAGGGTCTCGTCCAGCAGGTGGGGTCGCAGGCCGAGGTCGAGCAGCTTGGTGTGCGCGGCGTTGTAGTAGTGCTGCTCGGCCTCGACGCGTGGGTTGTCGATCGGGTGGACGGTCACGCCCATCCCGATCTCGGCTCCGGCCTTCTGGACCAGCTCGGCCAGCTGCAGCACCGAGTACTGCTGCGTGAACTGGTTGAAGACGCGGTACTCGCCCGCCTGTGCCGGGTTCATGACGGCGAGCTCGATGCAGCGAAGGGTGTCCTCGATGTTGAGGTACCCCCGTGTCTGCCCGCCGGCTCCGTACACGGTCAGCGGATGGCCGATCACCGCTTGGAGGCAGAACCGGTTGAGCGCGGTTCCGAAGACATCGTCGTAGTCGAACCGCGTGAGCAGCCGGTCGTCCAGAGCGGTTTCCTCCGTGCGGATCCCGTACACGACGCCCTGATGCAGGTCGGTGGCGCGCAGACCCCAGACGCGACACGCGAAGTGGATGTTGTGCGAGTCGTGCACCTTCGAGAGGTGATAGATCGAGCCCGGCAGCTTCGGGAACGGAAGGTAGTCAGAGCGGCCGTTGTGGCGGACCTCGATGAAGCCCTCCTCGATGTCGATGTTCGGTGTCCCGTATTCACCCATCGTGCCCAGCTTCACCAGGTGCGCGTCCGGGACGAGGTCGCGGATCGCGTAGAGGACGTGCAAGGTGCCGATCACGTTGTTCGACTGCGTGAGGACCGCGTGCTCGCGATCCTTCATCGAGTACGGTGCGCTCGGCATCTCGCCGTAGTGCACGACGGCGTCCGGTCGGAAGCCGTCGAACACCGTCTCCACCACATCCCAGTCCGTCAGGTCGCCGAGCGTGACACCGATCTCGCGGCCCGTGAGCTCCTGCCAGGCGCCAACACGCTCGGGGAGCCGGCGGATCGGGGTCAGTGAGTCGGTCCCGGCCTGCTCGTGAGCGTGCCGCCGGAGCTCGTTGTCGACGACGTGGACCTCGTGGCCTCGAGCGGAGAATCGCATCGCGGTCGGCCAACCGAGGTAGCCGTCGCCGCCCAGGATCAAGATGCGCATGAACGACCCTTCGGGAAGGTTGGGTTCGGGGGTCTTCGGGTCATGGTACCCGCCGACCCTGAGGGAACACCGAGGTTAGGGCGCCAGCTCCTCCAGTGCACCGAGCACCCGATCGACCTCGTCCAGCGTGTGGTAGTGGCAGAACCCGATCCGGACCGCGCCGCCGGAATCGAGCAGCCCGAGCCGGTCGAAGACCTCGATCGCGTAGTAGTGACCGTCCCACGTGAAGATGCCTCGCCGAGCGAGCTCCGCGGAGGTCTCCTGCGGATGCTGCCCCTCGACCCTGATCGCGAACGTGGGCGTTCGCTCGTCCATCCGACCGGGGTCGGCGATCCCGATCAGCCGCACGCCGGGGATCTGACCGACCCCCTCGAGGAACCGGGTCGCGAGCGCGCGTTCGTGGACGGCGATCGCGTCGAACCCGCCCACCTGACGGATGTATCCGATCGCCGCGATCGTTCCCGCCATCGACTCGTGACTCTGCGTGCCCGACTCCCAGCGGTCCGGCACGGCATCCGAGGCGGGTCGAAGCTTGTAGGGCTCCCACGAAGCGAGGAGCTCGCGGCGGACGCCGATCATCCCTTGGTGGGGTCCGAAGAACTTGTACGGCGAGGTCGCCACGATGTCGGCGCCGAGCGCGCGGAGGTCGATCGCACGATGCTGCGCGAAGTGCACGCCGTCCAGCGCCACGAGGGCCCCCGCCGCCTTGGCGCGACGGACCAGCTCGGCCGCCGGCGGGATCGTCCCGACGGCGTTGGATGCGAGCGTGAACGCGACGAGCCTCGTGCGGTCGGAGAGCTGCCGGTCGAACGACGCCAGGTCGAGCGTGACGTCGTCGTTGCGGACGTCGACCCACCGGATCTCAGCGCCGGCGTCACGCGCCGCGAAGATCCACGGACGAACGTTCGCGTCGTGATCGAGCCGGGTGACGACGACCTCGTCGCCGGGGGCCAAGGTGCGCGAGAACGACCGTGACAGGTGGAGCAGCAACGAGGTCGCGTTCTGTCCGAACACGACCTCGCCGGGATCGCAGCCGAGGAAGCCGGCGCCCGCGCGGTGCGCCTCGGCGATCAGGGCGTCGATCTCCTCGCTAAGCTGGAAGGAGCCGTGCGTGTTCGAGGCGCCGCCGGCCATCCTGGCGGCGACGGCATCGATCACGCTGTCGGGAGCCTGCGACCCTCCCGGCGTATCGGACCATACGAACGGGCGGCCGTCCGGACCCGTCCGCGCGAGCGCCGGGAAGCGGGCGCGGACGGCCATCACGTCGAACGTCGAGGCGGCCTGCCGGGTCGTCATCACCGCGAAGCGTCCCACAGGTCGAAGCCTCCGGCACGGGCCGGGTTCCGGAAGGGGCACCCGTGGTCGGGTGCCCCTTCCGACGTCGAGATGCGACCTGGCTTACGCGCGGTCGAGATCTGTCGCGAGCGTGCTCGCGTTGAGGCTCTCGTGTCGGGCTCGGAGGTCGACGTAGAGGACGACCGATACGAGGGCGACGAACGGCGCGGTGATGATCTGCGCGATGGCGGAGAGGATCCATGCGCCGAAGAACGTGTTGCCCCCGATCGCCGTGAGGATCCCGTTGATCACGCCGGCGATGATGGCCGCCACGAAGATCACGGCGAGCGTGTGCCACCAGGAGCCGCTCACGAGCTTCCACGAGCGAGACATCGAGTCCGTCACGCCGAGCCTTTCGATGATGAACGCCGGGACCGAAACGGCCAGGAACACCAGGAAGATGATGCCGGGGATGACCAACAGGATGAATCCCACCCCGACCACGAGCGCGACCAGGAGCGCGAGCCCGATCAACGGGCCTAAGCGCGAGAAGGCGTATTGGTAGCTCGCGCTCACGTCGACGTCCCGGCCGATCAGCGCGCCCGCCGCGCCACGGGTGAGCGCCCCGATCAGCAGCTGCTGGATCGCGACGGCGATGAAGTACGTGATCGCGCTGATCAACACCGACCGCCCGAACGAGACGGTGCAGTTGTTCGCGATGTCGCTCAAGGAGTTCAGGTGCGCCGCGTCGCAGTGTTGCTTGAACGCGACCTGCGTCAGCAGCGCCATGATGAACGTGAGCGGGATCACGACGATCGCGACGATCTGGATCAGCTTCGCCGCGTTCGCCTTG
>Ga0307287_10000031_pt1 | contig 46620 bp, 51 predicted proteins | sample ER_DNA_141_FD_194485 | JGI IMG/M metagenome (GOLD analysis project Ga0307287, IMG submission 194485) | Bulk soil microbial communities from the East River watershed near Crested Butte, Colorado, United States - ER_DNA_141 | ecosystem: Environmental > Terrestrial > Soil > Floodplain | place...
CGTCCTCGAGCTCACGTTCAACCACGACGGGCGCAGGTATGAGCTAGGCACCGGTTATGGCCACATCGCTATCGGAGTCGACGACCTCGATGGCACACTTGCCCAGCTGAAGGCGCAGGGGATTGAGCCCGAGCGCGAGCCGTACCGCGTTCACGAGGGCGGCTCGCGGTTGTGTTTCGTTCAGGATCCTGACGGTTACCGGACGGAGCTCATCGATCGCTCCGGGAAGTAGCGCCGGCCAGTCACGGTCGTACGCGAGTTCTGAGGCAGTTACCGTTCCGGCCATCTATGCATGTCGTGGCCGCCGTCATCGGCGAAGGCGCTCTTACCTTCGATCTCGCGATTCCCTGCGAGGTCTTCGGTCTCGATCGGAGCGACATCGTGACGCCGTGGTACGAGTTCATGGTCGTCGCGGCGGACGGCTCGCCTGTGCGGACGCAAACCGGCTTCCTCCTGGACACACCGTTTCGCCTCGACGATCTAGAGCGCGCCGACACGATCGTCGTGCCCGGCTGGAGCGACCCGGACGCTCTCCCGTCGCCTGCTCTCTGTCAGGAGCTTCGTAACGCACACGAACGCGGCGCTCGCGTCGTCTCTCTCTGTACTGGAGCGTTCGTGCTCGCGGAAGCGGGACTGCTGGCGGGACGCCGTGCGACGACTCACTGGATGTACGCAGACCGGTTACACGCACGTCACCCCGACATCGACGTCGATCCGGCCGTCCTCTACGTCGTCGACGGCCGGATCATGACGTCGGCCGGCACCGTTGCCGGGATCGATCTCTGCTTGCACATCGTCGCTCTCGACCACGGTGTCGACGTCGCCGTCAAGGTTGCCCGAAGGCTGGTCATGCCTCCGTTCCGCGCGGGCGGTCAAGTGCAGTACGCCGACAACCCGTTGGTGACGGATGCCCTCGGGGAACCTCTCAGCGCCGTCCTCGACTGGGCGCGGGAACGCCTTGGGAGCGGCGTCTCGCTCGGCGATCTCGCCACCCGTGCGGCCATGAGCCCGCGCACGCTCACGCGCCACTTCCAGGCTGCCGCCGGGATGGCGCCGGGCGAGTGGATCCAGTGCGAACGGCTTCGTCTCGCGCAGCACCTCCTCGAGTCGACGGAGTACCCGATCGATGTCGTTGCGCGCCGTGCGGGCTACGGCTCCGTCACCACGATGCGCGCGCAGTTCGCGCGGCGGCTGCACACGTCGCCCCGCGCGTACCGCGAGACCTTCTATGGAGGAGCTCGCACGGCAGAAGTCGAGCGATAGCTGTCCGAAACCGAGCGGCCGGTTCGCGCACGCTACGCCTATCGGAACCAAGATCGTCTCCTTGCTCGTCGGCGGGATCCTGGTCGCAAGCGCGCCGGCAGCCGCCGAAGGGCGACTGCCGGGCGCGACGGTGTTCAAGGCCTGCGCCGCCGCCGGACCGTACTGGCCAACCATGACGCTCGCCCTCGACCGAGCATCCGCGTGGGTCGCCTGCAAGCAGCAGGCGCGCGTTATCCGCATCAACACGAAGACGCATCGGGTCAACGGGCGGATCCGCCTTGGAGCTCCGGTGATCGCGGTCGCATCGGGCTACGGCTCCATCTGGGCTGTCGATACGCAGTCGACGCTCTACAGGATCAAGCCTTCGACTGCGCGTGTGACAAAGCGAATCCGGCTCGGAGCGATCGCGCCCTACAACGTCTGGGCAGGCGGCGGCTCGATCTGGGTTGCCGACGACCAGGGCGCCGAGGTCATCCGGGTCTCGGTGGCAGGCAGGATCCTCAAGCGCATTCGAGTGGGGGATGGCCCGGCGGACATGGCGTTCTCCGAGACGACAGCTTGGGTGATCAATCACCGCGACCGGAGCCTGAACCGGATCGACCTTGTCACGAATGCGGTCTCGGAGGTTGCGACCGTTCCCGGCGACGCGCCCGAGCGGATGGTGCTGCTCGACGGCACCCTCTGGATCACCGGACGCGGTACGGATCTTGTCGAGGTCGACCCGCAGTCCGGGAAGGTCAAGGCGACGATCGAGATCGGGGCCGGCGGAATCGACGTCGTCGAAGCGGCGGGCGCGCTCTGGGTGCCGGTCCGGAGCGCCGCCGTCGACGTGACTGGGCTCCCGACGATGGAGGTATTGCGCCGGGTTGTGGCATCCACGCGACACGTGTCGACTGCTGCGACCGCGAACGGCCGCGTCGACGTGCACGGGCTGCAGGCGCAGGCTGGCTTCGTCTGGATTGCCGACAACCGTTCCGGCCTTGTCTATCGCCTGCCTACCTAGCCATTTGCCGCGCGCCTGCTAGACACAATTCAGGCGCAGACGTGCGAGTCGAATCACCGCGATGTGGCGAACGAGCGGATCGCCCGCGTGAAGATGCCGACGCGTTCGAGCGACACGTGCCCGGCCGGAAGCTCGACGACGAACGAGGTCGCAACGGCAGCTGGACAAGCGAGGCGAAGCGACGCTCGATCGGCACGGGCTTCGACACACTTCCAGCGCACTCGCGTGACCCACGCATGACGCCTCGCCGGCTACGTTGCCTGTCATGGCGACAGAGACGAGGAAGCGCATGAAGACGACTGCGACGCCGTGGGGCCCGGCCCGCACGGTCGAGCAGCTGACGCTCCCGCAGCGCGCCGGCGAGAAGCGCTTCGCCTCGGTCGTGCAGCTGCTCGAGACAGAGAAGGGCGAGCGATACGTGCGCTTCGCGTACACGACGGGCGGCGTAGCGCGACGCGGGCCCGTCACGTTGCGGCTGCGCGACCTCGAGCGGCTGCGAGCAGCGCTCGCCGAGCACCCCGAGCTGAACCAGGCGTTCGGTTGTAGCGGTGGGGCCTAGACGCTGGCTAGAACGCGGTCTCGCGCGGCTTCGACGAGCGAGGAGAGGATGAGGGCGCCGTCCGCGGAGCCGAGCAGCGGGTCGACCGCGTGCTCGGGATGCGGCATCAGGCCCATCACGTTCCCGCGTTCGTTGACGACGCCCGCAACGTCATTTCGAGAACCGTTGACCGGCTCCGCATAGCGAAGCACGATCTGGCGGTTCGCATCGAGCTCGTCGTAAAGGGCATCGTCCGCGAACCAGCAGCCCTCACCGTGCTTCACCGGAATGGTGAGCCGCTGTCCTTCGGCACAGCGGCTGGTGAACGGAGTGTCCGTCCGCTCGACGACGAGCGGGACGTCGCGGCAGACGAAGGACAACGATTCGTTCCGACGGAGAACGCCCGGAAGGAGGCCCGCCTCGCACAGGATCTGGAAGCCGTTGCAGATTCCGAGTACGAGCCCGCCTTTGGCGGCGAATGCGGCGACGGCCTCCATCGCAGGCGCGAACCGCGCGATCGCGCCGCAGCGGAGGTAGTCACCGTAGGAGAACCCGCCTGGGAGGACGACAGCGTCGAGGTCCGGCAGTTCCGTCTCCGTGTGCCAGACGAAGACGGCCTCCGCATCCAAAGCGGCGAGCGCCCAGAGCGCGTCGCGGTCGTCGCAGGCTCCCGGGAAGCGGAGCACGCCGATACGCGGCTGGGGGCTAGTCACCCCGCGTCTCAGCGAGTTCGATCTCGTAGCTCTCGATCAGCGGGTTCGCGAGGAGTTGCTCACACATGCGCTCGACTTCTGCACGGGCACCCGCCGGATCGTTGGACTCGACCTCGAGATCGACGACCCGGCCGACACGCGCCTCGCCGACCGCGAAGCCGAGCTGGCGCAGCGACGACTCGACCGCTTGTCCCTGCGGATCGAGGATCCCGTGCTTCGGGCGAACGAGGACGGTGGCCTTCATCGCAAGACCACCTCCGGGTTAGCGAGGTAATCGTCGAAAGCGATTCCCGTTAGCCGCTCGAAAGCCTCCACATAGCGCGCCCGGGTGCCCGCTACGACCCCGTCGGGAAGCTCCGGGCCGGGCGGCGTCTTGTCCCAGCCGAGCGTCTCGCAGTAATCACGGACGAACTGCTTGTCGAACGAGGGCTGTGAGCCGCCGGGCGCGTATTCGTCGGCGGGCCAGAAGCGCGACGAATCCGGCGTCAGGGCCTCGTCGCCGAGGACGAGGCGCCTCTCCTCGTCGAGGCCGAACTCGAACTTCGTGTCGGCGATGAGGATTCCGCGCCGGCGTGCGTGCTCCGCCGCGTGACGGTACAGGGCGATCGAGACGCGCTCGACCTCTGCGAGCCGGTCGGCGCCGACCAGATCGGCGGCTTCCTCAAGGTCGATGTTCTCGTCGTGACCGGTCGTGGCCTTCGTCGCGGGCGTGAAGATCGGTTCAGGTAGCTCGGCGGACTCCGTCAGGCCGGCGGGGAGGGCTTGCCCGCAGACTGCGCCCGTTGCCGTGTAGTCCTTCCACCCGGACCCTGCCAGGTAGCCGCGAACCACACACTCGATCGGCAGCATCTCGAGCAGCCTGCACTCGGTGGAGCGTCCGTCGGTGCGGAGATTCAGCAGGTGGTTGGCGCAGATCTCGCGCGTGCGCGCGAACCAGAACCCGGACAGCCCGGTGAGGACGCGGCCTTTGTCGGGGATGTCCGTCGGCAGCACGACGTCGAACGTCGAGATGCGGTCGCTTGCGACGAGCAGCAGACGCTCTTCGTCTAGGGCGTAGAGCTCGCGAACCTTCCCGCTACCCACGTGGAGCGCGGCCTCAGCCATGGACTGGTACCTCCTTCTGGTCAAGGGCGTGCAGACGGTCGAAGACGGTGTCGACGTGCCGGACGGTCGCCTCGAGGTCGAAGACTGCATCGAGATCGACTCGGCTGTTGATCTCCGGATCGCCGCGGACGAGCTCCGCGAAATCCGTCTCCTCCTCCCAGGCGCGCATTGCGTGGCGTTGTACGAGCCTGTAAGCGTCGTCGCGCGCAAGACTCGCATCGACGAGTGCCAGCAGAAGGCGATGACTGAAGACGAGCCCGTGGCTCGAGTCGAGATTCCGCCGCATTCGTTCGGGATAGACGAGGAGGCCTTCGACGATCCACGCGAAGCGGTCGAGCATGTAGTCGAGCGCGAGGAACGAGTCGGGAATGACGATGCGCTCTGCGGACGACTGCGAGATGTCGCGCTCGTGCCAGAGCGGCACGTTCTCGAGCCCGACCATCGAATTGCCGCGCACAACGCGAGCCAGCCCGCAGATGCGCTCGGCCACCTTCGGATTCCGTTTGTGTGGCATCGCCGACGAGCCCTTCATCCCTTTGCCGAACGGCTCCTCGACCTCACGTACCTCAGTCCGTGCGAGATGCCGAATCTCGGTCGCGAATCGGTCGAGCGAGCTCGCCGCAAGGGCAAGTGCCGAGAGCAGTTCCGCGTGGCGGTCGCGGGCGACGACCTGGGTTGAGAGCGGATCCGGCTCGAGGCCGAGCCGTTCGCACGCGATGCGTTCTACCTCGGGCTCGACTTGCCCGTAGGTTCCGACGGTTCCGGAGAGCTGCCCGACGCGGTTCGTCTCCAGCGCACGGGTGAGGCGATTCTGGGTGCGCTCGAGTTCGAACGCCCACCCGGCCAGCTTCCAGCCGAAGGTCGTCGGCTCCGCGTGAACGCCGTGCGAGCGACCGATGCAAATTGTGTGCCGGTGTTCTTCGGCGCGCGCCACGACTGCGGCGAGGGCGCGCTCGATGCCTGCGACGATCAGCCGTCCCGCATCCTGGATCTGCAGCGAAAGCGCCGTGTCGACAACGTCCGACGACGTGAGCCCGTAGTGGAACCAGCGCCCTTCGGGCCCCAGCTGCTCTGCGACGGCATCCACGAAGGCGGCGGTGTCGTGGTCGGTGACGCTTTCGATCTCGGCGACGCGCTCCGGTGTCGGCGCCGTTGCGTGTGCACGAATCTTCGTGACGTCTTCGCCTGGGATCGCACCCACTTCCGCCCACCCTTCGAGCGCGACGAGCTCGACCTCCAGCCACCGCGCGAGCTTGCTCTCCTCCGACCAGATCCGGGTCATCGCCGGACGGGAGTAGCGCGGGATCACTGGGTCGATTCTAGAGAGCCGGTCGGCCCGAGAATCCGGGCAGCCAGCACGGCCGCGTTCTTCGCGTTGTCGACCCCGACGCAGGCCACGGGTACCCCGGGCGGCATCTGGGCGATCGAGAGCAGCGCGTCGAGCCCGTCGAGCACGCTGAGCGAGGAACGAAGCGGGACGCCGATCACGGGCAGATCGGTGTGTGCGGCGAGCACGCCAGGCAGTGCCGCCGCGAGCCCGGCGCCCGCGATGAGGACGCGCAAGCCGCGCTCGCGGGCGGTGCGTCCGTACTCAGCGACCGTGTCCGGCTGCCGGTGTGCCGAGCGGACCTCGAACTCGTGCGCGATGCCTCGCGCCTGCAGCTCGTCCATCGCCGCCTGCATGCGCGGCCGGTCGGACTCCGAGCCCACGACGATGCCGACAAGCGGGCTAGACATGGGCCATCGCTGCGATGTCTCTGCGATACCGCATCCCTGCGAAGGAGATGTGTTCGCAGGCCGCGTAAGCCCGCTCGCGTGCGTCCGCGACTGTGCGCCCGGTCGACGTGACGCCGAGGATTCTGCCGCCGTTTGTCACCAGCCGGTCTCCTTTGAGCGCAGTGCCGGCGTGGAAGACGAGCGCACCTGCCTGCTCGGCGTCTTCGATCCCGTCGATCGGCGAGCCTACGTCGTTGGCGGCCGGATACTCGCCTGCAGCGATGACGACCGTGACCGCGGCCGCCTCGGAGACCTCGAGGTCGACCGAGGAGAGGTCGCCGGCAGCTGCGCGCGCGAGTGCTCCGAGGAGATCACCGTCGACACGCGGGAGGAGTGACTGCGTCTCTGGATCTCCGAAACGGCAATTGAACTCGAGGACGCGTGGGCCGTCGTCGGTGAGCATCAGTCCGGCGAAGAGGACGCCGACGAACGCGGCGCCCCGAACGGCAAGCTCCTCGAGCACAGGGCGATGAACTGTTTCGAGCACCTCCTCGACCTCGGCCGGGCCGAAGCCGGCCACCGGCGAGTACGAGCCCATGCCGCCTGTGTTGGGACCGGTGTCTCCGTCTTCGGCGCGCTTGAAGTCCTGTACGACCGGCAGGGCCAGTGCGCGCGCGCCGTCGCAGAGCGCGAAGACGGAGATTTCCTCGCCCTCGAGCAGCTCTTCGATCACGATCGAGTCGCCGAACGACGCTGCCGCATGCAATGCGACGTCCAGCTCAGCCTGGTCGCGACAGACGAACACGCCTTTTCCTGCCGCGAGGCCGTCCGCTTTGATCACGCACGGCGGCCGTGCAATCGACACCGACTCCGCGGTCGGCACGCCCGCAGCCCGCATGACGTCTTTCGCGAACAACTTCGAGCCCTCGATTCGCGCTGCCCCGGAGCTCGGACCGAAGACGGGCACTCCGACGTGACGTAGCTCGTCCGCTACGCCAGCTACGAGCGGCGCCTCCGGGCCGACGACCACGAGGTCCACCTCGAGGGACCGTGCGAGCGTGAGGAGGCCCTCGCCGTCCTCGGCCCGTACGGGATGGCAGCGGCCGAGCGCGGCGATGCCCGGGTTGCCCGGGGCGGCGTGGAGCTCCTCGAGGTCCGGTGCCTGGGTGAGCTTCCAGGCGAGCGCGTGCTCGCGTCCGCCCGAGCCGACCAGGAGCACCTTCACACGAGGACTCTAGCGAGCGCGCTTGACGGGTTTGAAAGCGCGCCCGATCGCGAAGGTAGGAGGCAAATGCTTGAGCCTGGGCTCGACAAGCACCTCTGGGAAAGCTGGTGGCAGCAATTCGACGAGGACGTGCAGACCTCACCGGGCGAGGCGTTGTCGGAACTCGACGGCCTGATCGCCCAGATGCTCGAGGCTCGCGGTTACGCAGTCGATGACCCGGTCGTGAGTGAGGGCGACGATCGTGACGTCGTCGCCGACTTCCTCGCCGCGCGCGAGATCACCAGGGCCGTCGAGCAGGACAGAGAGATCGATCCGGAAGACATCGAGACTGCGATCGAGAACTACCGCGAGCTTTACGAGTTCCTGATCGAAGACCGCGCTGCGCCGTGAGGCCCACGGCGTCCCGACGTCGGACACGGAATCGGCGCGGAATCGGCGCAGGCGCGTGCGCCTTCCGCCGGTAGCGTCGACCTCGAGGGTGGTGGGCGATTCACCCCACCCGGGTGGGGGCGTGGGGCGAACGAGGACTAGGCTGGCGGGCGATGGCGCGCGATGAGCCCGCACTCCGGACACCGCCGGCAGATCTCGAGCGTCTCGTCGTCCACATCGTGCCGTTCGAGTCCCGGTACGCCGAAGCATTCGTCGCGCTCGTCGTGGACACTTTGCGAGAGTTCGGCTTCGAGCCGGATCCGGTACTCGACCAGGATCTCGAAGATCCGGCCGCGACCTACGCGGCGCTCTGGCTCGCGATTGTCGGAGGCAAGGTCGTAGGCTCGGTCGCGCTACGCCACCTGGGCGGTGATGCCTACGAGCTCAAGCGGATGTACCTCGGTTCGGCGCATCGCGGCCGCGGTGTCGGCAAGCGGTTACTCGCGACAGCCCTCGACTGGGCTCGCGCGAATCACGCCCGAAGTGTCAGGCTCGACACGACCGAGCAGATGGTTGCGGCTCGATATCTCTACGAGTCCGCGGGTTTCGTCCGCGTGCCGGGCGAGGCGCCGCGACAGGGACAACCGCGGCTGCTGTACGAGCTCAGGCTGCGTGAACCGTGACCTTTGCGACCAGCCGCGAGGCGTACGACGCGTACATGGGCCGCTACACGGACCGGCTCGCGCCGCTCCTGATCGCCTTCGCGGGCGTGCGACCGGGCGAGCGCGTGCTCGACGTCGGCTGCGGGCCGGGATCGCTGACCGAGGCGCTCGGAGCGCACGTCGGGCCGGAGCATGTCGCGGCGATCGATCCATCCGAGCCCTTCGTGGCGGCAAGCGCAGAACGAGTTCCTGCTGCCGACGTTCGGGTCGGCGCGGCGGAGTCGCTGCCGTGGCCCGCCGACACGTTCGATCGAGCGCTCGCCCAGCTCGTCGTGAACTTCATGTCGGACGCGGATGACGGCGTGGCGGAGATGCGAAGGGTTGTCCGCGCGGGCGGCACGGTCGCCTCCTGCGCGTGGGACTACTCGGGGAAGATGACGATGCTGCGATCCTTTTGGGACGCTGCGCTTGCACTCGACCCGGCGGCTCCCGACGAGGCGCGAACGATGCGCTTTCACGATCAAGACGACCTGCGAGCGCTCTGGCTCCGCGCGGGGCTCGAAGGGGTGGAGACGGACGCGCTCGTCGTCGAAGCCTCCTACCGCGACTTCGACGACTACTGGGAGCCGTTCACGAGCGGCGTCGGTCCGGGTGGTGCATTTTGCGCGTCGCTGGATCCCGATCGGCGCGCGCTTCTACGTGAGGAGTGCAGACGCCGACTGGGCGATCCCGACGGCGCCTTCGCTCTCACTGCGACTGCGTGGGCGGTGAAAGGTCGCGCCTGATCAACGTAGCGCGACGACGCTCTCGCGCTCCGCGCCCGTCCCGACGAGTGAGATCTCCACGCCGAGAGCCTCTTCGATGAATGAGACGTACGCGTGTGCCGCTCGCGGCAGCTCTGCGGTCAGCGGCTCCTGCCAGCCCGGCAGCGTCTCGTAGATCGGACGGCAATGATGGAAGTCGCTCTGGTGGGCGGGGAACTCGGACGTCTCCGTGCCGTCCCGAAGCCGGTACGCAACGCAGACCGGCAGCTCCGCGAAGTGGGAGAGGACGTCGAGCTTCGTCAGGGCGAGCGACGTGATCCCGTTCAGACGCACGGCGTAGCGGAGCGCGACCAGGTCGAGCCAACCGCAACGGCGTTCGCGTCCGGTGACGGTCCCGAACTCGCCGCCGAGCTCACGCACACGCTGCTGGTCCGAGCCTTCGATCTCCGTCGGGAACGGCCCTTCCCCGACGCGGGTCACGTAGGCCTTCGCGACGCCGATCACGCGGTCGATCCTGTTCGGGCCGATGCCGATCCCCGTCGCCGCGTTTGCCGCGACCGTGTTCGAAGACGTGACGAAGGGATAGGTGCCGTGGTCGAGGTCGAGGAGTGTCCCCTGTGCGCCCTCGAGCAGTACCTCGCGCCCTTCATGCAGGGCCCGGTCCACGAGGAGCGACGTGTCCGACACGTAGGGGCGAATCCGTTGCGCGAACGCCTCGAGCTGCCCCGCGATCTCCTCCAGGTCGAGCGGCGGAACGCCGTAGACGCGCTCGAGCCAGACGTTCTTCTCCGCGAGCGCGACCTCGATCTTCTGCCGCAGGATCTTCGGCTCGAGGAGGTCCTGGACTCGGATGCCGAGCCTTGCCGCCTTGTCGGCGTAGCAGGGACCGATGCCGCGCTTCGTCGTGCCGATCTGTAGCTTGCCGAGGCGCCGTTCGCTCGCCTGGTCGATGGCGACGTGCCACGGCATGATCAGGTGGGCTTCGCCCGAGAGGTGCACGACTCCGGTAGTGACACCGCGTGACTCGAGCTCGTCGACCTCTTTCAGGAACACTTCCGGATCGACGACACAGCCGGCGCCGATGACGCAGATCTTTCCGCGCAGGACGCCGCTCGGGATCTGCCGGATCTTGAAGGTCTCGCCGTCGACGACGATCGTGTGCCCCGCGTTCGGGCCGCCCTGGTAGCGGCAGACGAGGTCCGAGTCGAGAGCGAGCAGGTCGACGATCTTCCCCTTGCCCTCGTCTCCCCACTGTGCGCCGACGATGACGGTTGCAGGCACGTGTCCGAGTGTGACAGAGGGTGCCTACGGCATCGCTTGCGATGCCGTTCAGAAGGGACGCAGGCTTGGCCTGTGGCCCGTTCTCGTGCCGGCGAAGGCGGCTAGGGTCCGGCGCCAATGTCGACCCCCGCAGCGCTTCTTCTCCTTGCGGCCGCGTTCGTCGTCACCGTGGCGTCGAGTGTCGTGCTTGCCCGAGAGCTCGACCGCCTCGGCGAACGGCTCGGTTTCTCCGAGGCTCTGCTCGGGATGGTGACGGCCCTCGGCGCCGACGCGCCGGAGATCGCCTCGGCGGTCGCCGCGGTCGTTGCGGGGCACGAGGACACCGGCGTCGGCGTGGTGGTTGGATCGAATGTCTTCAACCTGGCCGCCCTGCTCGGCCTGTCTGCGCTGATCGCGGGGCCTGTACGCATCCACGGTCACGGGCTTCTGCTGAACGGAGGCGTGGCGGTCCTCGTGGCGATCATCGGCGCATTCGTCGCGATCAATGTCCTTCCGGGCGGCGTCGGGCTCATCCTTGCGCTGGTCGTACTTGTGCCCTATGTCGTGCTCTCGGCGCTCCACGAACGCGCACGTTCGCGGCTGCCCTCCCCGCTGCGCGAAGCGGTAGCCGAGGAGCAGCGGGATGCACGCCGCGACGAGTTCAGCTCTCCGGCGACGACTCGTGACGCACTGACCATCATTCCGGCTCTAGCCGCGGTCGTCGGGGGCGCCTACGGGATGGTGGCAGCGGCGCAGTCGCTTGGCGATCGCTTCGACGTGTCGGACATCGTGCTCGGAGCGCTCGTCCTCGCGGCGCTGACGAGCATCCCGAACCTCATCGCCGCGGTCCGCCTTGCCCGTCACGGCCGTGGCGCCGCCTGCGTGAGCGAGGCGCTCAACTCGAACAACGCCAACATCCTCGTCGGCCTTTGCGTCCCCGCCCTGATCCTCGGCTTTGGCTCGGCTTCGGGAGTCGAGACGTTTGCGGCGCTCTGGATGGTTGGCATGACGGTCGCCGCCGTCGCGCTCGGTTTCGGCGGCGGGCTCACGAAACGCGAAGGCGTCGCGATCGTCGCGCTCTACGTCGCCTTTGCCGTGGTCGTTGCTACCGCGGGCTAACGCCCGTCGCGCTCGATGCGGATGTCGTGACCGCGGGGGCACGTCAAGTGCCCGCGAGCATGCTCGAGCGAAAGCGTTCCTTGAACGGACGGGAAGCCTTGACCCGACTCGCTGCAGCGTTCGCATACGACGGTAAAGCCCGTCGCCAGCGGTGAGATCCAGACCACCTGCTCGCCGATGACTGCCCAGGAGGCCATCAACCGGCCGCCAGGTCCGCGAACTTCGCATAGCGCTTGAGGAAGGAGAGCTTCTCGACACCCGTCGGTCCGTTGCGGTGCTTCGAAAGAATGATCTCCGCGAGCCCTTGCTGGTCGCTCTCTTCGTTGTAGTACTCGTCGCGGTACACGAACATGACGAGGTCGGCGTCCTGCTCGATACTATTGTGAGCGATAACGTCGTCCGCAACGAAGTTGTGTAAGCCGTCGACGGTTAGGTCGTAGACTTCCTCTTCGCCGTCGGGCTCGATGGAGGTTATGTGGTCCCAGTAGACATCGCTCGTGGCGAGGTGTGCGAGTTCATCTGAGTCCACTGCGTCTGCAACTAGAAGCGCGCGCTCGCGGCCGAGCTCTGTCTCATACAGAGCCGACCCGCTGTACCGAGTATCGATACGTTCTTGGAGAGCCCGTGTTGTGACGCCGGCCTGCTGCATCGCGGGAGCGACGATCGACCGCCAGGCTTCCTTTGGCACGACGTCGCGGTTGGTGTTACGAACGCGGCCGTCGAACCACATGAGAATCTCGAGTCGTTGCTGCCGCTTCCTCGCACCTGCGGCACTCACGGCATTCAGAAACCGTATCGCCTCGTCGCGTCCCTGAACCTCGAGTCGATGAATCGTCCGACCCTTTGTTCCCATGCCGACAGCCCAGCGACGGACGTTGATGCTGAGTCGCAACAGGAGGGACTGAACGTCTCGAGCGAGCTCCTCGCTCGACGAGTCGTATCTGATCACCGGATAGTGCTTGCCGCTGCTCGCGTAGAGGCAACCGTCGGTAGCCCAAAGATGGCGCAGGAATGTTGCAATCAGGTGTGGTGGCTGGGCGAAGACCTTCTCGGGCACGCGCTTCTCCCACGATCGCAATCCGAAGACTCCCATCTCGTCGAGCCACCGCGCGACGGGGTTCCGCACACCGTGCGTAAGCCGTCGCGCCGAAGGTAGATACACCTGGAACCACGTGCGTTCCGGGTTGATGCGCGGACGGACGGAGTCTCCAAAGACCTGGGTCGCCAAAGAGGTCACCATTTCGGCAACGTCGCGATCCTTTGTCGTGTACTGAATCGCGTGCCGGGGAAGAGTGCACCCGTCGCCGATGAGGTGCCCTAGAAGGGCCGCTTCCGCTTCGCTCATGGTCGGCTCCCCATGTCCCTCGGAGCGGCGCGGCAGCGCGACACGTGCGCCTGGCCCGAGATCGTCGAGCCGGCGCCAACCGCTGAACGAAAGGAACTTGTGGTTTCCTGTGGCGCGAATCGTGCGGCCGAGACGCGTCCGGAGCCGGTAAACCGGTTTGCGGCCGGTCGCGAACGCGTTGGTGACGACGCGCGACTCGAGTCTCCACGTCTCCGGGTTGACAGCTGAGACGCGGAAGCCGCTGTGCCCGACAAGCTCCCGGATCGGCCGGTAGACGCCCTGATCGGGAAGGTAGACGCGCGAGTCGCCGGTTACACAGCCGGATTCACGCAGGTCGGACAGGATCGGCCGCTTGTCGTGCCGCTGCTCGACTGCGCGAGACAGCTGCGACATCGCGACGATCGGCACGTCGAGGTCGCGCGCGAGCACCTTGAGGTTGCGCGAGATCTGCGAGACCTCCTGGACGCGATTCTCGGCCGTCGTCCCCGAGGTCATGAGCTGCAGGTAGTCGACGATGATCAGCCCGAGATTCGGTTCGCGTGTCTTGAGGCGCCGTGCCTTCGACCGGATCTCCATCATCGTGATCGAGCCCGTGTCGTCGACGTAGATCGGTGCCTTCATCAGCTTGTCGCCGGCCGCGACGAGGCGGGGCCAGTCGTCCTGCGCAAGCTTGCCGGTCCGCAGCCGCTGCGATTCCACCTTCGCCTCGCTGCAAAGAAGACGCTGCGTCACCTCCGACTTCGACATCTCTAGCGTGAACAGCGCAACCGGGATCTCGTGGCGGAGCGCGAGGTTCGCGGCCGCGCAGAGGCCAAGCGCCGACTTCCCCATGCTGGGACGGGCGGCGATGATGATGAGGTTCCCGGGCTGGAACCCGGACGTCAGCCGATCGAGATCGCGGAAGCCGGACGGGACACCGGTGACGTCCGCGCCGGCTTCGTACAAGGCGGTGATGCGCTCGAAGCTCTCTTTCAGCAGCTCCTCGATGTGACTGAACTCAGTGGAGACGCGGCTCTGCGAAAGCTCGAAGACGACCTGCTCGGCACGGTCGACGAGGATCTGCGTCTCGCCGGGGCGCTCCCACCCGAGCTGGGCGATCTGCTGTCCCGCGGCGATGAGCCCGCGCAGGGTCGCCATCTCGCGAACGATGCGCGCGTAGTGCGCAGCATTTGCGGTTGCCGGCACGAGTGCCGCGAGCTCGTGCATCCGGACGCGCCCGCCGACAGCTTCGAGCTCGCTGCGTTCCTCGAGCTCGTCGACGAGAGTGATCGCATCGACCGGCTCGCCCTTCGCGTACAGCGCGAGACCCGCGCGATAAATCTTCGCGTGACTCTCGCGGTAGAAGTCGGAGGCGTCGAGGACCTCGCTCACCGCTCCGATCGCGCCCGGGGAGAGCAGCATCGCCCCGAGGACGGATTCCTCCGCCTCGAGGTTCTGGGGTGGCGCGATCGGAGCGGCTTCTGCGAGCTGGGCGACAGGTGTCACTCGGTCGGAGTGAACCACCCTGGTGCGCGTGTTTCCATCTGTGGGAAGGTGCGTTCTCGACATGTCCTATTCGCCCTATTTGCAGCGGAAAAGAACACATGTTCCCATACCGTTCGGACGGAGCCTGTTGATGGTTCGACCGCTATGAGCGGGAACTTCGTCCGCAAGTCCACAGGGAGTGGAAAGGCCTGTGAACGGTTGTACCCAGGCTTTCCACAGAAACGCGTGGACGCCGCTTGAAAACAGGGGCAAGAGTGTGGACATGACCGGGGCCATTGCCCGTTCTTGCAACGGCGGCGGCACTTGCTCACCGCAGCGGGGGCGGCTAGCTCTTTTCTTCGGGGCTGCTGGCGTCGACTGCGCGGTCGAAGTCGTCTTCTTGCAGCTCGCCTTCGACATCCGCCCGTGACGGCTGCAGCTCACCGGCCGCGATGAGCTGAGCGTCTTGCGCGGCAGCCGCCGCATCGAGCTCGTCGAGGGACAGCTCGTGCTTCTCCTGCTCGGCAGCGGGTGCCTGCTCAGCCTCCTCGGCAGCTGCCAGCGCCTCGAGCTCCTCCTCGGGCGGCAGCTCGCCGCCTTCGGGTACGACGAGTGTTCGCACCTCGGCCGTCACATCCTGGAACAACTCGATCGGGACCTGGAAACGCCCGATCCGTTTGAGCGCCTCGCCGCCGATCTTGCGTCGATCGACACGGACCTTGTGCTTCTCCCACAGCTGGTCGGCGATGTCGGTCGGCGTCACCGAACCAAACAAGGAGCCGGTCGGGCCGGCCTTTACGTCGAAGCGAAGCTCGACCCGTCCGAGCCGCTCTGCAACCGCCTGCGCGTCTTCGAACGTCTTCGCCTCGTTCTGGGCGCGCCGCTCTTCGACCTTACGCACCTCCGCGACGCGCGCCGGCGTCGCCTCGTCGGCGAGACCGCGCGGGAAGAGGAAGTTGCGCGCATAGCCGCGCGTGACGTTCACGACCTCGCCCCGGAGACCGACCTTGTCGATATCCGAGCGGAGGATTACCTCCAACTAACGGCCCTCGCGGCCTTCGGCGACGTAGGGCAGGAGCGCCATCTCGCGGGCCCGCTTGACGGCGACGGCAACCTGCCGCTGGTGTCGCCGGCACGCGCCGGTGATGCGCCGGGAGCGGATCTTGCCCCGCTCCGAGATGTACCGGCGCAGCTGGTTCACGTTCTTGTAGTCGATCTCGTCGACCTTGTCCTTGCAGAAGAAGCACGACTTCCGCCGGATCGGACCGGAGGACTGGCCGGGACGCTTGCGCCCCGGCTGCCGGTCCTTGTCTCTCTTCTCTCCTCCTCCGCGCGGCGGCATCAGAACGGGATGTCGTCGTCTGCAGAGGACGAGGTGAAGTCCTCGTTGCCAGCTGTTGCCGCGGCCGGGACGAACTGGCGCTCGCCGTCACCGCCGCCGCCCGTTTCTCCGCGACTGTCGAGGAACTGCACGGACTGCGCAACGATCTCCACCTTCGAGCGCTTGGTGCCGTCCTGCGCTTCCCACGATGACCAGTCGAGCCGGCCGTCCACTCCGACGCGGCGGCCCTTGGCCAGATGGTTGTTGAGGGCGTCTGCCTGGTTGCCGAAAACCTTGACATCGAAGAAGTTCGGCTTGTCTATCCAGTTACCGCCTTCGTCCTTCTGTCGACCGTTGACGGCGACACCCAGCTTGAGCACGGCCGTCCCGGACGGCAGATGGGCAAGCTCGGGGTCACGGGTCAGTCGTCCGACGATGGTGACGCGATTTATGTCTCCAGCCATATTTACTCCTCTTCCGAACTGGTGTTCGCTTCAGCATAGGCAGGTTCGGGGACGGATCGGGAGACCGGCTCGGGCTCCGGTGGGGGCGGCGCCCCGGCCGTGCCTTCGACTCGTCGCACCGCGAGGTGCCGCATGACGCCGTCGGTGATACGGAGGACGCGTGACAGCTCCGCCAGCGTCTCCGGGTCGGCGTCGAAGTTCAGAAGGTGGTACGAGCCCTCGCCTTTGTGGGCGATCTCGTAGGCCAGCCGGCGCCGTCCCCAGACGTCGTGCCGGACCCACGTCCCATTCGCCTTCTCGACGAGCTCACGCGCGCGTTTGATGATCTCCTCCTGCCGCCCTTCAGGCAGGTCCGGATCGAGCATGAGCAAAATTTCGTACGCAACCACTGTTCCCGAAACCTCCCTTCCTTTGGTCTGAATCGGCCTCACCGGCTGGCGCCACTCGGGAAAGGAGGCGCGATGGCGAGGCAGGAAGGCGGCCAGTGTAGCATCGCCGCAATGAAGCACCCGCTCGCCTGGTTGCTCGGCGGGTTCGCAGTGTTCGGCTTCCTGCGCCGCCGGCGCGAAGCTCCTGCCGGCCCCGATCCGCGCGCGGACGAGCTGCGCCGAAAGCTTGCGGAATCCAGGTCGATGGTCGAGGAACGCGACCAGTTCGAGGCCGCCGAAGTGACCATCGATCTCGCCGAGCCCGCACCGGTCGATCTCGAAGCGCGACGCCGCGCCGTGCACGACGCCGGGCGCGCGACGGTCGAGCGCATGCGGGATAGACGGTAGTGCCCCTGCCAGTAATGCCGTCGAGCTTCTGGGTCGCGAGCACCAAGCCAGAGGCCGCACTCGACCGCAGCAAGGCTGGTCTGCCTTGCTAAGGGCGAGGGTGGACTCTGGCGCCGCGTGATCGCGCGCCAGAAGCCGACATGTATTGCTGGAAGGGGCACTAGTCGCGCACGACCGACCAGCACTCGGCGGCGAGCACCGCCGCCGCGGCGACGAGGACGGTCGTCCCGCCCGGCGGAAGGTCCGCGTAGTAGGCGATCGTGATCCCGGCCAGCACCGAGCCGAGCCCGATTCCCATGCCGAGCAGGATCGTCGAGCGCATGCTCCAGGCGATCCGCGACGCGGCGATCACCGGTAGCACCATCAGCGCCGCGATCAGCAGGATCCCGACGATGCGCATCGACAGCGCGATCGTCACGGCGGCGAGCGCGACGGTGAGCGCGTTCAGTGCAGAGACCGGGAGCCCTGCGACGCGCGCGCCTTCCTCGTCGACCACCACCGCCACGAGCGGCCGGTAGAGCAGCGCGATCGCGACCAGGGCGCACGCGCCCAGCGCGGCGATGACGGCGAGGTCCCCTCGAGTCACGGTCAAGATCGAGCCGAAGAGGAACTGGAACAGGTTCACGTTGAGTGCGCCGGCGGCCGACACGAGCACGACGCCCCCTGCGATCCCGGTGTAGAAGATCAGCGCGAGAGCTTGGTCACCTGCGGTACGGCGGCGGGCACGGATCCATTCGATCGAGAGCCCGCCGGCGACCGAGACTGCGAGCGCCGTCAGAACAAGCGGCAGGTTGAGCAGGTAGCCGAGCGCGACACCGGCGAACGCCACGTGGCCGATGCCGTCGCCGACCAGGCTGAGCCGCCTTTGCACGAGAAAGAAGCCGACCGCCGGAGCGAGCAAGCCGACGACGATGCCCGCGCCGAACGCGAGCCGCATGAACTCGAGATCAAGCATGAGTGTGCGAGGGGTCGTGCCAGACACCGGGCAGGTCCGAGGGAGGCCCGTCAAAGACGATGCCGCCGCGGACAAGGACGATCCGCTCGACGAAGCGCTCGACAGCGCCGAACTCGTGCGAGACGTAGAGGATCGTCATCCCGAGCTCGTTCCGGAGCCGCTCCAGTAGCGCCGCGATCGCGTCCTGCGCCTCGACGTCGACCCCGGTGGTCGGTTCGTCGAGCACGAGCAGCTCGGGCTCGGCGGCGAGAGCTTTCGCGATGAAGGCACGCTGCTGCTGGCCGCCGGAGAGGGTCGACAGCCGGCGATCGGCCTGCGGCCCGAGCGCGACTCGGTCGATCGCCTCGCGCACCGCCGTCCTGTCGGCGCCCGAGAGCGGTCCGACGAGCCGCGTGCGGGAGGCGCGCCCGGTGGTCACCAGCTCGCGGACCGTGAGCGGCGCGTCGATCCCGGCTTGCGCCCGCTGCGGGAGATAGCCGACCTTCGCCACGAGCAGCTCGACGCGCCCGAACGTCGGCTGTTCCAACCCGACCACCAGCCGGACGAGTGTCGTCTTACCGCCGCCGTTCGGCCCTGCGATCGCCACGAACTCTCCGCGCCGGACCTCTAGATCGACCTCGCGTAGGACGGGAGGTCCATGTCCGTAGGCGAAGGAGACCCCCTGCAATCGAAGCGCTAGCGACAGGCCAGTGCCTTTCGGAGGGCCGCGAGATTGCGCCGCATCAGCGTCAGGTAGTCGTCGCCGCGCTTCTGCTCCGCGGGGGTCAGACCCTCGATCGGATCGAGCACTGCAGTTCGCGCTCCAACCTCGCGCGCCACCGTGTCGGCCAGGCGAGGCGAGACGAGCGTCTCGAAGAAGACCGTGGTCGCGTGCGTGCGCCGCACGACCTGGATCACGTGTGCCAGCTCCTGCGGCGTCGGCTCGGCCTCCGGTGTGAGCCCGGTGATCGCCACCTGCTCGAGCCCGTATCGAGCCGCGAGGTAGCCGAATGCGGCGTGGCTCGTGACGATCTCGTGCCGCTTGCAATCGCGCAATCCCTGCCGATACTCACGGTCGAGTGAGTGCAGGTCGGCGACCAGCGATGAGGCTGGGCGACCCAGCGCCGTGCCGATCCTCGTCGCCACGCGCCCGAAGAGGATCGGATCGAGCCAAACGTGCGGGTCCGCGGTGAGCCCCGCCTCAGCACCGTCGGCGGCGTGCAGCGGCAGGCCGGCGAGTATGTCCACCTTCTTACCCTGCGCTTGCTCGACCGCCTTGCTCACCGCGGGCTGAAAGCCGTGGCTCAGGTAGAGGACGAGGGTCGCCTCCTGGATTCCCGCGACTTCGCGGGGCGTCAACTCCAGATCGTGAGGCTCCGCTCCCGGCGGCGTGAGGTTCTTGACGTCGAGCGCCGGCCCTCCGACGCGCTCGGCGGCATAGGCGAGGGGATAGAACGCCGCTACCACCGACTTTCGTCCACCTGAGCCGGCCGACCCGCAGCCTGCGAGGACTCCGACCAAGACAAGAATGAGAACTATTCTCGAAATGACGCCCGGGACGTTACACTACGAGCGTGATCTGGACGAGTCATGCGCTCGAAGCACTCGAAGGCGCGGGCTATCGGAGCGGAGGCGCCCGGCGCGCCGTCGTGGAGCTCCTGGGCCGCCAGAACTGCTGCATGAGCGCGCAGGAGATCTTCGACAGCCTTCGCCGGGCCCGGCGGCCGGTCGGGATCGCCTCCGTCTACCGCGCGCTGGAGACACTGGCAGACCTCAGGCTGGTCAAGCGGATCGACGCGGGCGACGGGATTGCGCGGTACGAACCGGCGCGGCCGGACGGCGATCACCACCATCACCTCGTCTGTCGCGACTGCGGCAAGGTGGAGGCGTTCAGCGACGTGCGGCTCGAGCGCGCGATCGACAGGGTCGCCGGCGGCCTGGGCTATTCGATCGAGGAGCACGAGGTCGTGCTCACCGGCGCCTGCGCCGACTGCGCCGCCTAGGGAACGACAGTTAGCCTGGCGCGAACGCTTCCGCGCCTGCGGCGAGACCCCGGGCGACTTTCAGCTGGTACGACGGGGACTGCAGGAGTCGTCGTTCGGCAGGGTTCGTCATGAACCCGCACTCGACCAGGATCGCCGGGACGTTCGCCCAGTTGAATCCTGTGAGATCGGAGCGCTGTACCAGGCCGAGGTTGCGGGCGCCGGTCTGATGGGCGACTGCCGCCTGCACTTTGCGTGCAGCGCGCACACTCGCCGCGTAGATGTCGTCCGTCCAACCGGCGTGCAGCGCAGGCACAAGCGTCTTGATCCCGTTGAGCGACGAGTCCGCCGCACCGTCGGCATGAATCCGGATCATCAGCGCCGCGTGTCGCACGTTGCAGAAACGCGCGCGATCGATGTTCCCTCCTGCGTAGGTCCGGCCGGTGCGCGTCATCGCCACGCGGTAGCCGTCGCGCTCGAGCAACGCCCGCGTGCGGAGCGCAATCGCCAGCGCCACGGGCGCTTCGCCGGCCGTGCCGCCCCCGTCCTTGATCTTCAGCTGCGCAGAGCCCGGCCCGATGGGCTCGGTCTGTCGCCCGATCGCGGGAATCGTTCCGTGGCCAGGATCCAGGCAGATGAGCGGGGGCGGTGCGACGTCGAGCACCTCTGAAGTGTGCCGATTAAAAGTTGCTTTCAAGGGCAACAGAGCGCGATGGCCACGCGCCGAGAGCTCCCACCTGACGTCGCCGCGGCGCTCGACCGTGTACCCGAAGCGGGCTCTCGCTTTGCCGCGGTGCCGCCTGACCAGCAGGCGGCCTGGCTCGACTGGATCGGGCGCGCGCGCGGACGGCGTGGCCGCGCTGCCCGGATCGACGAGCTGGTCCGGCGGCTGCTGCCTTCCGCAGCCGTCGCGGAAGAGGAAGTCGCAGATCCAGCAGGTCCGCCGCCCGAGCGCTACTGGTGGTTGTGGCTCGTGCTCCTCTTGCTCCTCGTCGTGGTCGGCCTGCTGGCCTGGTACTTCCTCAGCCGCGGGAGCGACAAGGCGACCGTGCCGAACGTGATCGGTCTCCGCGAAGGCGCCGCAGCGGTTCGGATTCACGAACGCGGCCTCGACGTGTTGCCGCGCACGGCTCCGAGCACGCGGCCGCCCGACATCGTCTTCGCCGAGAAACCGGGCCCGGGCACGCAGCTCGACAAGGGCCAGGCCGTCACGATCTTCATCTCGCGTGGCCGGTTGGCGGTCCCCGACGTGACCGGCCTGCCACTGACGGATGCAGAGCAGAAGCTGAACGCGAGAGGGTTCAAGGTCGAGGTCAAACGAGTCGCGTCGTCGCAGCCCAAGGGGATCGCGCTGAGCCAAGAGCCTGTCGCCGGCGTGACGGCGGTGAGCGGTACGACGGTGAAACTCAACGTCTCGAGCGGCGTCATGCCGGTCGTCGTCCCACGGCTCGTCGGCCAGACGCAGGGCACTGCTGTCGACACGCTGACAACGCTCGGCCTGAAGCCGGTCCTCCAGAACGTTTCGTCCGACAAGCCGGGCGGAACCGTCGTCGGTCAGAACCCTCCGGCCGGAAAAGAAGTCGACAAGGGCTCGAAGGTGATCCTCAACGTCTCGAGCGGCACCGGCCCCTCGACCACGACGGTCGCGACCACGACCGCCACGACGACCGCGTCCACCGTCACGGGCGCCACCACGACGACAGCCGCAGGGCCCGTGCGTGTGCCGCGCGTCGTCGGGCTCGCCCAGACGCCTGCGCTACGCCGGCTGAACGTCGTGGGCCTGCGGCCGACCGTGGTCTACGTGCGCTCGAGCCAGCCTGCCAACAAGGTCGTCGCCGAGTCGCCCGCGCCCGGTAAGACACTGCCGCGCGGCTCCGGCGTGCGCGTCAACGTTTCCACCGGCCCGAACCCCGAACCGGCGGCTGCTGTCCCGAACGTCGTCGGGCAGGAACAGGCGACGGCCGTTCAGAACCTCCGTGCCGCCGGCTTCAGCGTCGCGGTGCTCAACCGGCCGACCACCGATCAGAGCAAGGACGGCATCGTGGTGGAGCAGCAGCCCAAGGCCGGCGCGAACGTCCCGGCAGGTCTCCAGGTCACGATCTTCGTCGGTCGCTTCGCGGGTTAGGAGCCCAGCGCGACCCCAGCCGACGGTAGGCCGGCCACCACAGTCGGGCGCGCCAGGCTCCGTTCAGGAGACCCGCGCAGTCGGCAAAACTTGCACTACCCTCGTCGCGACGTGGCCGCTGGGGAAGAGCAGCTGCAGATCTGGCATCACGGGATCGTCGCCAAGTGGTGGGCAGAGTTCAGCGTGGACGGCCCGGAGATCCCGGCCTAGCCCGGACGCCGTCTTGCAACCCGAGATGCGACGGCGGGGCACGCCGAACTGAGGCCGCCGGTCGCGGGTGACCGCAAGCACCACGACCGGCAGGCCTCGTGCCGTCTTTCCGCGTCTAGTCCTGGTGAGTGGGTCGGCTTATGCGGCAAAGCGGGCCCAGGCGCGAGGTCAAGGCGCGACGACAACTTAACAGATTTGTTGCGTGTCGCACAAAGCTGCCCGAAAGAGGCTATGGTGGGAGCAGGCGGGCTCGTCTCGGACGCCGTTCCCCTCGAGCACGGGGCCTCGCCCCAACCGCATCTGTCGCAACGGCGCGAAGGGAAACCGTGCCGAGCAACTTTGACGGGGTCGACGGTCATGCGCTGCCGGCGCAGATGGCGGCCGAGTTGGAGCGGCTGGTCGTCTATGCCGATGCCCAGGAGCGAAAGGTCAGCCAGCTTCAGGCGGCGCTCGACTTGCGCGTCGTCATCGAGCAGGCGATCGGCATCCTCGCCGAGCGATTCGAGCTCCCGTTTCCCGATGCTTTTGAGTTGCTGCGCGCAGCGGCGCGTAATTCGCGTCGTACAGTCAGGGCACTTGCGGAGGAGCTGGGAACGTCCAGGAAAACACCACCCGAGATTGCAGAGCTCCTCCCGAGTTCAGACGACGAAGCGGCTGAAAATCTGCGCTGCCCGCGCTGCGGGACGCTCGTGCCTGCCTTCTAACGACGCACGCGCCGGAGCACTCAGCCGGCGCTCGTGCTCGCCAGCGTCGCCCGCGCTCCGGCCGCCCGTACGGCCGCCGACAGCGAGGCGATGTCGTACGCGCCGTGTTGGCGGCGGCTGTTGATGAAGAACGTGGGCGTGCCGGAGACGCCGCTGAGGTCCGCGCTGTCGACGTCCTCCGCCACACGGGCGGCGCCGGCGTGAGTGAGCAGCTTGTCGGTGAACCGTTCGACGTCGAGTCCCAGCTGCTCGGCGTAGCCGACCAGGTCGCGCCCCTCCAGGGCGTCTTGGTTGTCGAGCATGAGATCGTGCATTTCCCAGAAGGCGCCTTGATCCGCTGCGGCCTCGGCGGCTTCGGCGGCAAGCTGAGCGTGGGGGTGGACGTCGCTCAGCGGGAGGTGGCGCCAGACATAGCGGACCTCTTCGCCGAACTCGCGAAGGAGCTCGCGGACGACCGGTTCCGCCTGGCCGCAATAGGGACACTCGAAGTCTCCATACTCGACGACCGTGACCGGAGCCTCGGTCGACCCCCGAATGTGGTCGCGCTCCGGGTCGACGTCGATATAGAGATCGACGAGCGACTGAGCGGTTCCGAGCAGCGCGCGGATCTTCAGGCGCCGTGGCAGCAGCGCTGTGGCGCGGAACAGTAACCAGGTGATCAGCGCCGCGCTCAAAGCGGCGCTCAGGATGCCGAGCTTCGCCTCCTCGAGTTGGCGGCCGTCGAAGGCGAGCGTTGCGATCAGCAGCGAGACGGTGAAGCCGATCCCGGCGATCGTGCCGCCGCCTGCGACCGCGGCCCAGCCCACCGGCGGCTGCAGCCGCCGCCGGCTCAGCTGCGTCACCAGCCATGAGCAGCCGAGAATCCCCACCGGCTTGCCGACGACGTAGCCGACCAGGATCCCGAGCGTGATCGGCGAGCTGAAAGCTTGGGCGAGGAAGGAGCCGTTGATCGCGATCCCTGCATTCGCGAGCGCGAACAGCGGCACGATCACGTAGCTCGTCCACGGATGAAACAGTTGTTGCAGTCGTTCATTCGCCGACGTCGCCGACCTGAGCTCCACTCCGGCCGCCCGCGCCAGTTCCGCAGTGGGTTGCTCCCGGAACTCGCGGAACCGTTCCGTCGCGCGCTCGAGACTGGTCCGAGCGGTCGGATAGGCATAGACGAGGAGGCCCATCGCGAGTCCGATGACGACTGGCTCGACCCCCGACTTGAGCAGGCCCACCCAGGCAGCAACCCCAAGTGCTGCATAAACGAGACCGGCCCGGACGCCGAGGCTACGTGCGACGAGCACTCCTCCGAGGAAGGCGACCGCTGCAAGCAACGGCACGACGTGCAGCGTTTCTGTGTAGACCGTCGCGATGACGACGAGCGCGACGATGTCGTCGACGACGACGACCGTCAGGATGAACGCCCGCAGGCGGTCGGGAAAGCGCGGTCCCACTAAGGCGAGCAGGCCGAGCGCGAAGGCCGTGTCGGTGGACATCGCGATTCCCCAGCCGTGCGCGGAAGGGCGACCGGCGTTGAAGGCGAGGTAGATGCCGACCGCCACAGCCATGCCGCCGATCCCGGCGACCAACGGCAAGGCGAAACGCCGCCGCTCGCGCAACTCGCCAAGGTCGATCTCCCGGCGCGCCTCGAGACCGACGACGAAGAAGAAGAACGTCATCAACCCGCTGTTCACCCACTGGCGGAGATCGAGCGAGACCCCGGCGCCGCCGAGATCGATCGAGAGCTTCGTCCGCCAGAGCGAGCTGTAGGACGACGCGTCGACGTTCACCCATACGAGGGCCGCCACGGCCCCGGCCAGCAAGACCGCTGCGCCGCCGGTCTCGGTGCGCAGGAACTCCCGCAGGGGTGTCTGCACGCTCCGCGCCCACGCCGTTCGTCCCGAGAACGCTGACGGCCGGGCGTTCGGCTCGCCGTTAGTGCTCGTAGCGCTCCACCTCCTCGAGTGAGATTAAGAGCTCGACGTCTGCACCGCCCCCCGTGCGATCGTTCCCTCCCAGACGACGTCGGCAGATCTCTTGATCACTGCCACCTCGACATCTCCCTTCTCGAAGCGCGCGGCAGCCGCGGTCGTTTCCTCTTCATGTTCGCCGATGACCCCCCTCTCGGGAAACGCGGAGTCTCTGCGGAGGCTTCCCGAGCGGCGCTAAGCCGCTGCGGGAGGCTCGGCCAGGCGCGCATACCGGAGAGCTTCCCAGAGCAGGTCGATCGTCACGGTCAGCGCGGGCACCTCATCTGTTACTCCGGAGCGCCAAAGCTCCTGTCTCTGCTCGATGCAGGACTCCATCGCCGTCGTGATAGCGGCAACGTCGTCGCCGCAGCCACCGAGCAGATGATCGGCCCAGACCGTGCGGAGTCGAGACGCATCCGTCGTCTCGGCGATGAATCCACAGACCGGGCAGATGATGCTTTCCATGGTCTGCATGGTAGGCGCGACCCACGCCGTCACGATCGTGGATCGTTTGTCGCACGTATGAGCACGATCATTCTTCGTGGTGGCGTCGAGGTCGAGAATCCACTGGAGGTGGCGCTCGAGTTCCTCGCAGCGTATTCCAGCTATGAGGCCCACGGCTCCTCAGAGCCCGCGTCATTCGACGAGGGCGACCTCAGGCAGGCGAACCGGGGTGGCGCCCGCATTTCGGCGGCTGAGATCGCAGCGATCCTCGAACGCCGTGCCGAGATAGAACGCGCCTTGCGCAAGATCCACCCTGATGCATCGTTGGCGGATACGACGAGCTCGATCCCGTGGATCCCGCTGACGCGGCTCTTCGACGGGTTCGCGGACATCCGCGGAGTCGGTTTCTCGAAGATGACGAAAGCGCTGCACAGAAAACGGCCGGCGCTGATCCCGATGCTCGACAGCGTCGTCCAGGTGTACCTGACGAGCGACGATCCTGAGACGGGCTCGTCGGGGTCGTTCGGGGAACGCGCCATAGCGCTCGTCCGCAGCTACAAACAAGACCTGGATCGCAACCAGCCGGTCCTGCACGAGATCCAGGAAGAGCTCGCAAGCCGCGAGTACCGGCTCACCGAGGTCCGAATCCTCGACCTCCTGATCTGGTCCATTTCAGCCGCCTAGGCCGTTCCGCCTACCTGAAATCGATACTGCCACGTCAGAACCTCGCCCCGGTCGAGCGGCTCCGGTTCGTCACCAGCGACATGCCGGTACGCCAGGCAACGGCGAAGAGGAGGATCGCGGTTCCGGAGATGACCCCGAGAGCTCCGACCGAAACGGCGACAGCGAGAGCTTTCGAGGCTCCGACGCCTGACGCGATCAGGCTCGCGGCCCCGGCGCCGATCTGCGTGGCTGCGCCGGCCGGACCGATCGGCAACGCCGCCGCTGCCGCGCCGGCGCATAGGAAGAGGAGCGCGAGCGGAAAGGAGTAGCCGATCCCGAGCGTGCCTAGGAGCAAGAAGAGCGCGACCGCCCGGACGAGCCAGCACGCGGACACGAGTGCCCACGCTTGGGACGCAGCCTGCAACGAAGTCGTGCGCGGGCTCAGCCAGCGGCCAAGCCGGAAGCGCAGGGCGCGCCTGCTAGCGGCCAGGCGTGGCAAAGCGAGGATCAAGGCCGCGGCAGCGATCCCGGCGAAAGCCACGACCACAAGTCCGGTGCGTACGCCGATTCCGGCACCCGGAAAGGCAGCGCCGACAAAGGCGAGTGGCGCCAGGGCTGCGCTGTCGATGAGCCCGAGCATGACGAGGGAGAGGCAGAGCGTCCGCACCCCGGCAGGACAGGGACGGTAGTGGCGGACGACAGCAACCCGCATCGCGTCGTCGAAGCGGCCGGGAAGTACGACTCCGATCAGCGCGGCGCCGCCGTTGCCGGCCGCGAGCGCCAGCGGCTTGGGCCGTTCGTGTTGCGCGAACAGCCGTCCCCACCCGTACGCCTTGAGACCTTGAGCGAGGAGCAGGAGCAGCCCTGCCGCCACGAGCAGTCCGGGGTGTCCGCTGGAGAGCGGCCAGGACGTCGTCGCGAAATGACGAGCGGCCAGTAACGCCAGGATGATCGCGAAGGCTCCCGACCCGGCGGCGAGCGTCCACCGACCCTTGCGCGAACGACGGAGGCGCCAGAGCGCCGCGACGATTAGCCGATATCTGCCCTCGAGCACGATCGGCGCAAGCGGAACGGCGATCACGGCCAGGGGATCACGCCGGAGGCCGGCGCCGGGCGGCAGGGGAGTCGGACCTGCAGTCATGCCCCTCCGTTCGAAATCAAGCTAACGTCGCGCGTCGGCGGGCTCCGCCATCGCTGCTCCGAGATCAGCGCCCGTCGCACTTACCAGCCGTCAACCGGCGGGCTGCCGGGATTATACGGCGGCAAGTTCAGTACAAAGACGCTGGCGGGCATAGTTATCAAATGGATCCCCAATCCGTCGCCAAAGCACTTGAAGCGTTCAGCGCTGAGGTGCTTGCGGGAAGGCCGGCTTCTACGTCCATGTCTGTGAAATCCCAGAAGCCGGCTCCGCAGCGGATAACCGCCAATCAGGGCAAGAAGGCGTGATCGAGGACATCCGCCCCGGCCTGGCCCGCTGGGTAACACCACACCCGGAGTGGAGGCCCGAGGAGGACTTCCTCGACGAGTCGTATCGTGACGTCGCCTCCGTGCTGCACCTCGCGCCGGACGCGCTAGTCGTCGTCGACCCGCTCGTGACCAACTCGTTGTGGCCCGAGCTCGATGCTCGGATCGAAGCGGCCGGGAAGCCGGTGGTCGTCCTCACCACGATTCACTGGCACGCACGCAGCCGCGACGAAGTCGCGAAGCGGTGCGACGCCCGGCTGGGCGGCGAGCTTCAGGGCGTGCGCGCCTTCGACGCAGGGCGCCAGGACGAGGTCGCGCTCTGGCTCGAGGGAGCGCGGGCCGTCGTCTTCGGCGATGCCGTGCTTGGGGACCAGCACGGTGGACTGCGGATGTCCCCCTGGTTCAAGTTCGAGGCGGAGCGGGAGCGGACGCGTCTGGCGCTTCTGCCGCTGCTCGACCTGCCGATCGCGATCGTCCTTCCCGCCCACGGCAACGCCATCCTGGAGGATGGAAAGCAGGCGCTCGAGAAGGCGCTCGAGGCATGAGGTGAACCGTCGTCCCGCTCGCGGCAACCGGCTGAGGGTTCTAACGTAAAGCCCATGGAGATCGCGTCTTTTCTGACACAGGAGGTACTGGCCCGTGATTGACGTGCAGCGAGTCGACTACATCCGTGTCCCGGTGACGGACATGCAGAAGGCGAACCACTTCTACGGAGAGGTGCTGGGCCTCGAGAGGAACCCGAACTCGCCGGACGAGGACTGGGTCGAGTACGAGACCGGCAATGTGACGCTCGCGGTGATGACGCCGCACGCCCACGACTACGAGTTCACGCCGTTGCCGCCGGGAACGATTGCTTTGCGCGTCCCTGACGTGGCCGAGGCGAAGGCGAAGCTGGAGGCGGCCGGCGTGCAGGTCAATGAGATGTGGGACTCGGGCGTCTGCCATGGGGCCGGCTTCCGCGACCCGGACGGCAATGCGATCCTTCTCCACCATCGCTACAAGCCGTATGAGCAGACCTGACGCACTCGCCGAATCCGGCTAAAGGAGCACAGGAGTCGAACCTCACGCGCCCGAGGACCCGGACGGCCGTCGATGGTGTAGTCGCGTCGTGCGCCGCAGAGCCGCAGCGGTTATCGGCGCTCTCGTAGCGATGCTGCTCGTCGCGGCACCGGCCCACGCGGCGGCTCCCAACTACATCCTCGTGACCGGGTCGGGGATCAAGCGCCCGATCCTGATGGCGAACTGGGGTGAAAATGGTGCGCTCCTGTCGGCGCTCGTCTATGCGCCAAAGGCGAAGGGCGACGCCGTAAAGGAACTTGCGAAGCGGCCTCGGTTCGATCTCGCGATGTTCTGGGGATGGGGAGGCCGCCCACGACCGAAGCGGCCAAGTCAGGCAAATCAGCATGGCTGGTTCTATCCGGCGCATGGTTCGAAGCCGCCCCTAATTGTCGCGACCGTCAACGGCTACGACTTTCCTCGCCTTGTGCCAGCCAAAGCCCTGAAGATCTTTGCTCGGCACCACGTCCCGTTGCGCGCATGACGAGTCGAATTCGTAGGTCGCTTCCCGCAACCGACGACACGGAGCGCTCACCGAACTTTCCGCGGCGGCTCAACGCGGAGGTGATCCCACATCGCCGCCTTGCCGGACCACTTCCCGTCCCAGTAGACAGGGATGGCGTACCTGATGCCGGGGGCCTTCGCCGGGGTACGACGAAGAGGTCTCGGAACAGCGCGTAGGCGACCGCTCCTACCGTGCCGATGGCGACGAAGACCGTCGCCCAAGTGTCAATAGCGGAGCCGAGCAATGGGTGGAGATCACTCAGTTCCAGGTGAGGCCGCGGAGCTGGTCGAGGTCGATGTTCCCTCCGCTCAGGACGGCGACGACCTTGCTCCCGCTCGGCGCGTTGACGAGCCCGTTCAGGAGCGCCGCGACCGGGGCGGCCGCAGCGCCTTCGACAACCACTTTCGCGCGTGCGAGCGTCCAGAGCAGTGCCTCGAAGATCCGTTCGTCGGGAAGCGTGACGATGTCGTCGACCATGCGGCTGACGATGTCGAGCGTGTTCTGGCCGACGCGCTTGACCTTGAGGCCGTCGATCGAGCACTGCACCTCGTCGAGCTCGATCCTGCGGCCTTCCGCGACGCTGCGCTGCATGGCCGGCGCGCCCGACGACTCGACCCCGACGACGCGGATGTCCGCATCGAGCGATTTCAGCGCACTCGCCACCCCGGAGATCAGCCCGCCTCCTCCGATCGGGACGACGACGGTGTGGACATCCGGGAGGTCGTCGTAGATCTCCAGGCCGAGCGTTCCCTGGCCCGCGATGAGCTCGAGGTCGTCGAACGGATGGATGTAGGTCAGCCCTTCGGCCTCGACGAGCTCCAGCGCGCGCTCGTTCGCTTCGTCCCAGATCGTCCCATGGAGCACGACCTCCGCGCCGTAGGCGCGGGTCGCCTCGATCTTGGCCGGCGTCGCGTTCTCCGCCATCACCACGACCGCCCGGATTCCGTGCAGCGCCGCGGCGAGGGCGACACCTTGAGCGTGGTTGCCGGCCGACGAGCAGATGACGCCGGCACGCTTCTCCTCGTCGCTCAGGTGCGTGAACTTGTTCAGCGGGCCGCGGATCTTGTACGAGCCCGTGCGCTGGAACGACTCGGCCTTGAGCAGCACGTCGAAGCCGGTGGCGTCGCTCAGCGTGCGAGAGGTGAGCAGCGGCGTCCGGTGCGCGTGGGCGGCGACGTGTCGGTGCGCCTCGCGGAACGTCGCGGTGGAGAGCTCGGTAGCGACCATGCCTCGACGGCGATGCTACGCGACTGCACTCACTCGGACACGCCGTAGCCACCCTGCGGCTTCGCCCGCACGGGGACACGGCCGCGGCGGCCGCGTCTGGGGCCGGTTCACAACTTCGGGGTAGAGGTTTCGCGGGCGACGGCGGACGTAGCGCACGAGGTCCCAGACTGTGTCGCGAAGATACGTCAGGTGACGTATAGCTGCGCCATCGTCTGGGCGAAACGATCGGACGATGAACGCTCGGGCCGCGATCGCCGTCATTCTCGCTCTCCTCGTGGTCACGTTCGCAGCGGCAGCGACCGACACCACGCAGGTTGCTACGCGCGAATTTGTCAAGACGAGCAGAACGTGGGCCGGTTATGTGGTGCGCTCAGGGCCTGGGTTCACCGCCGTGCGCGCGCGCTGGGTGCAACCGCGCGTCGTCTGCAACCGGCCGGGAAGCTCAGCGGCGTTCTGGGTCGGGCTCGGTGGTGCGAACGTCGACTCGGAGGGTCTCGAGCAAATAGGGACATCCGCGGACTGCTCGGGGCGCGCCGACCTGTCGTATTCGGCGTGGTACGAGCTCATCCCCTCGCCTCCAGTGGACATTCGCCTCGAGATCCATGCAGGCGACGCGATCGAGGCCGGGGTGCAGATGATCGATGCGACGGCGATGCTCACACTCCGGGACATCACGACAGGCGCATCGTTTTCAACACGCGCCGCTGTTCGCTTCCCTGATCGCACATCGGCCGAATGGATCGCCGAGGCTCCGTCCGTTTGCTTGCCGCCTTCCTGTCGGCCGATCCCGCTGGCGGACTTCAGACGCGTGTCGTTCACGGCTGCTTCGGCGACAGCCGAGGGGCACGACGGCGCGATCGCAGACGCATCCTGGACGACCGAGCGACTGAAGATGAGTTCGTTCCAGGGGCGCGTCGTGCGTGCCACGCCTCTCGGGAACGACGGCTCGTCCTTCTCACTCCTACAGAGGCGGTAGCGGGATCAGAGAACTCTTTGAAGTGGGATATCGTTGATTCATGAGCGCGCTGTCTGAGCGCGACGTTCGTTCAGCACTGGATCTCGTCTACGAGGCAGGCGCCCTCTCTGGTCCCGATCCGTTCCCGCGCGAGTTCCTGGAAGGGCTTGCTCGGCTGATCCCAGTCGACGCGATAGTCGGGTACCAGGAGGCGGTGGTTGACTTTCCCGGTCGTGCCGTCGAGATGGTGGCAATCCCCGAAGATCCGATCCCGCGAGACGTGGAGGACGCCGCTGGTCCTCTCTGTCATCAAGACCCTTTACGCCACGGGTTGCGGCGACGTGAGCGTATGGCGCTGAAGCTGTCTGACTTCCTCAGCCGGCGACAGATGCACAGCCTTGCCTTCTACCACGAGGTCTGGAAGCCACTTGGCATCGACGACAGTCTCCGGGTGTGGTTGCCCGCTCCTGACGGACGCGCGCGACAAATCTATCTCGAGCGCGGAAAGCGCAACTTCACGGAGCGAGATCGCTCGCTCCTCGAACTTCTCAGGCCCGCGTTGATCAAGATGCAAATCAACGCACATGAGCGGCGTCCTCAGAATCCAACGGGATCTTCGCAGCTGACCAAACGCGAAACCGAGATTCTTGTCTGGATCGCGGATGGGCGGACGACCAAAGAGATCGCCGCGATCCTCGTCGTCTCGCCGCACACCGTCCGGAAGCACGTCGAGCACATTCTCGACAAGCTCGACGTGCGCACTCGTAGCGCCGCCGTCGCCCGCGTCCTTCCGAACACCGCCGCATGAGACCAACACGGTGATCGCGCTGTCTGCCGAGACCTTAGGCAAGTTGACCTTTCTCTGAATAGAAGGGGCGGCTTAATGTCGCGCGGGCACGCTTTCGCCCAACGGAGCGGCACAGGAGTCGAACCTGCCTAGCGTCGGGCTACGACGCCGTACTGGTTTTGAAGACCAGTTGGGGCACCGGCCCCAGCCGCTCCGCGGCGGACACTAACTGGATGCGCTAGCTCGATAGGTTGAGTGACGCGCGCAGGGCTACGAAGTCGCCTGCCTACGCGCGGGCTGCCGCCGCCGTGGCTTTGTCTGCTTCGCAAGCTCGCTGTTGAAGTGGCTGACCACGTCGGTGGGTAGGGCGGTGACTTCGCGCAGATGCCGGCTGCTGACCGTTACCAGGCGGCCGAGCAGCTCGTGTGGCGCGGTCTCGCCTTGCGCGCGGCGAAGTAGCTCATCGCTGACGGCCTGGGCGTAGCGGTCGGCCGACTGCGTCCAGCCGACGAAGAACTTGCTGACTGAGGTGAGCGTGGCGAGCTGGACACGTGTTCCGTGAACGAGAAGCTCGCGGACTGCGTCTGAGTGCCTGCCGTTCGAGGTCGAACTTCCGCCGACTTGCGTCGAGGACTTGTCACTAGTGCGTTTCGAAGCTGCTGTAGCCATGTCAGTCTCCTTGAGGGAAATCGGTTAGGTGGGGTCGGTGTTCACGGTGTGTGCTCACTGCGCGAAGCGATCACCTCGCGAGCCGGAGGGCTTGTCCGGCCCAGCCCCCGAGGGCGAGGAGAACGATCGCAAGTGCGATCACGGCGAGGACCAGGCGCTGATTGAGCGGCCTGCGCCGACTGCGAGCGAAAGCCGGCGGAGCAGGCATGCTTTGCCGCGCCTTGGTGCTGATTATGAGTCTGGCTTGGGCCATCGCCTCTCCTTCCAATTCGCGCGACATCGTTTAGTGCCGCGCCACGCCGTGCGAGCAAGTTCGCACCGGCGTGGCGCGGTCAGACACCGACGGCTTCCGCCCGGGCGTTGCTCGCGCGCCGCACGCCGGGAGGGGGTCGGCCGGCGCGGCGGGGACGGATTTCGCCGATGTCATCCTTGACTCCGTTCGACTACCAGCCGCCGCCCGAGCCATAGCCGCCGCTGCTCGGCTGGCTGGGCTCGACCGTTCGGCCGCCCGCTGCGAGCGCGTACCACACGGCGCCGAACTTGGTCAGACCCTCGCCGCTTGTGTCGCCGGGGGCCTCGTCGCCCACGAACGTGTACAGCGGATGGCCCGCGTAGGTCACCTGTCGACGGCCGTTGTGCTGCCTGGTGACACCGAGCATGGCCTTGCGCACTCCCTTGCCTGCGCGGGGTGTTGTTCGACTAACGAGCGACGGCCAGAACTTCACGCAGGCCGTGTCGCATGCGCTCATGCCTTTGCGGTCTTTCGCGAACGTGTAGAGCGTGCGACCGCCGGCGTCGACGAGAACCGAGCCGAGCGTTGTCTTCCTGAGCGCAACGAGCGCACCTCTCGGCGTGGTCTGCGTCGAAGCCGTGCCGGCGTATGCGGCGGCAACGAAAACAGCGACGCCGGCGATCGCGCCAAGCACGATGCCGAGTGCGAATCGCCGAAGCGACAGCATCTGGTTCATGAGGCTTTCCTTTCGGTCGTGATGGTGGGGCGAGCTGCGAGGTCGAGGTCGTTTCCGTCACAGGCTCGCTGTTCCGCGCTCCCGACAGGCGCTGAGGTTGTCCGTTCTCCCACGAAATTGACACCGTTCCCATCGGGGACGCGTCGTTGACGCGCGACAATCAGGACGAACAGTCCGAGAAAGACGGTCGTCAGGGCATCGAAGAGCAGAGCCAGAACGATCGCCAGCCGGTACCCGGACTCCATGAAGCCGAAGACGGGCATGTACTCGCTGACGAGCAGACTCGCGAGCGACCCGAGCGCGATCCCGATCGCGCCGAGCGCGGCCAAGACGAGGACCAGGTCACCGACGTTGCGTCCCAACCGTCTGACCGGAGCGAGCAGCACAGTCCCGACTACGCCGGACCCGATGAAGCTGAGCAGGAAGAGCGTACCGATCGTCGGCACGACTGAGAAGTAGGCGCCGTAGTACTGCTGCGCATGGACGGCTCCGACAAGCAGGATCGAGACGGCACCGAAGTAGCGCGCGACTTCCGCAGCGATGCCGCTGGGACCGCTCGCATGGGGCGGCAGAACTCGTGCCGGTGCGTCGGCTTCAATCGCTCGCCTACGTGCGGGTTGGCTATGCGCGCTAGCCACGGTGGATCTCCCTCCCGGCGGGTGAGAGCACCCACCAGGGGCCGCCGAACTGATTCACTCCCTGGCCCGTCGTCTGCCCAGGCTTGCGGTCGGTAACGAAGTAGTAGAGCGGGTGATGGTTGTACGTGACCTCGAGCTTGCCGTCCTTGCGCTTCGTCGTGCCGAGCAGCGAAGCGCGCACGCCGTGACCCGCCTGCGGCTTCCCCTTGGTGATCAGCGGCGGCCACAGCGCAGCGCAGGCGCCGTAGCAGCCACTCACGCCGGCCTTGTCCGTGACGAAGTCGTACAGCGTGATCCCCTTGCTGTCGACCAGGATGCGTCCGAGCCGCGACTTCGCAACCGCAACCGTCGTTCCGTCAGTCTGCGAGCCGTTCGCGAACGCAAAGGCTCCGGTGGTCATGACGAACGCCGCCGACGTGGCGAGCGCCACAAACAGTTTGATCCAATGCTTCATTTCATCGCCTCCTCCCTTAAAGGCGCCGCCGCTGATCGGCTGCGCAGGAGAGGCGGTCTTGGCCTCGCACGGTGTCGTCACGAACACCGCACAACCAACGTAGCAGGAACGAGTCCCGCTACGCGTTACCTGCTCGCTACTCGCTCGAGGCGCGAAGCGCCGGTGTGACGGGACGACGTAGCGGTGATGCAGTTGTGCGCAGCAAACGCGCGACGTTCGTCGGCAACCACCAGTTGTACCGACCGACCATTGCCATGATCGCCGGCACCAGCAGGGCACGGATGACCGTTGCGTCGACGAAGACGGCAACGGCGAGCCCAAGCCCGAACTCCTGGAGGCCTGCGATGCGTCCGGCAACGAAGCCTGAGAAGGCCGCGACCATGATGATTGCCGCCGCCGTGACTATTCGACCCGTGTGTGCAAGCCCGTGGGCGACCGCACGCTCGTTGTCGTGGAGCTCGTCCCAGGCTTCGCGCATCCGCGTGACGAGAAAGACCTCGTAGTCCATCGAGAGACCGAAGAGCATCGCGAAGAGGAAGATCGGGATCCAGCCCTCGATCTGGCCGAACTGGTACAGGCCCGCAAGATCGCGACCGACACCCCAACGGAAGAAGACGACGAGCATTCCGTAACTCGAAGCCACCGAAAGAAGGTTGAGAAGCACGGCCTTGAGTGGTAAGAGCAGCGAGCGGAAGGCGCGCACGAGGAGCACGTACGTGAGTCCGAGCACCGCAAGCACCAGCCAGGGAAACGCGGCGTAGGAGCGGTGCAGGAAGTCGACGCCCTGCGCGGCGCCGCCGCCGACGAGCGTCTGTGTTCCAGCGGGGAAGCGAGCGGCGGGGATGATCGTCCGGCGAAGGCGACCGACGAAGCTTTGCGCGTCCCGGGCGCCGTACTCGTGTCGGCCGACAACGACGAGCTCTTCGTAGCGGCGACTCGGGTCGACGAGCGGCGACCCTGGCGCGGGCCTGATCGACGCGACCTCGGGGTCGGCACGGAGCCGAACCTTCAGTCGCGCGATCGCCGCCTGCACGTCAGGTCTAAAGGCACCCCCTCTTCGGCCGGCGTCTACGACGAGCTCGGTCGGTGAGAGCGCACCGGGGCCGGCAACTCGCCGCAGGAGGTCGAATCCCTGAACTGATTGCGGGAAGCGCGGGATCCCGTCCGCAGAACCGGGGGTCAGCCTCAACCCGAACGCCGGCACAGCGGCGAACACAAGCAGCAGCGTTCCGACGGTGAGGTACGCCAACGGCCGGCGCATGATCGACCGTGCGTACCGCGCCCACAGGCCCCGCTCGACGTCACCGCTGCTGCCCGCGCGCGGCAGCGGAATCCGCAACCGAACCCGCATAGCCTCGGCGATGCGTACTCGAGCAGCACCGCGTCGACCATTGAGCGAAAGCAGGACAGGCAAGAGTGTTAAGGCCCCAACGATCGAGACAAGTGGAATCAGAAAGCCTCCGATGCCGAGTGACCGCACGAATGGGACCGGGATAAAGAGGAGAAGAGCGAGCCCAACCGCAACCGTCGCGCCGGAGAAGACGACCGAGCGCCCAGCCGTCGCCATCGTTCGCGCCACCGCTTCGTTTGGTTTCTCGCCCGCAGCAAGCTCCTCGCGGAAGCGAAAGACGATCAGAAGCGAGTAGTCGATCGCGAGCGCAAGGCCGATCAACTCGACGAGATTCGTCACATAGGTCGCCATCGCAAGCGCATGCGCTGCGAGGAAGACGATCCCTAGGGTTGCCGCGATCGTGGCGCCGGCGAAAACAAGTGGCAGCGAGACGATCAAGGAGACTCCGAGCACCAACAGTAAGACCAAAAGGGCGACCGGAATGGCGATCGCAAACTCTCCCCGCCGTAAGTCTTGGCTGAAGATCGGGTCGAGATCGTGCTGGATCGCCGCCTGACCACTGACGTAGACGCGCGCTCCGCTCGGTTGGCCGAGCGCCCGCTCCAACGCAGCCGTGGACGCCTTCGCTCGCGCAAGGTCGAGGCGCGAGACGACTGTGCCCTCGATCACGTGTTCGCCGACGGCTCGCAGGGGGCCGGCGCGAGCGGTCGGGATCACCGCAACGGCATGGTCGACGGTTTGCTGCAACCGTGCCAGCAGCGGTCGGTTGACCGCGCGCGTGACCTTGAAGACGACGAGGTACTCGCCGTCGCTGCGATCGCCGAAGCGCTCCTGCAGGATCGATTGCGCCTGGGCAGACGCGGTTCCGGGGACGCCGAAATCGTTCGAGAGCAGTCCGCTTAGTCGCGTCGAGGCGAAGCCGCCCGCAATCAGCACGGCGAGCCAGAGGCCAAGCACGAGCCAGCGCAACCGGAGCATCAGACGCGTCCAACGTTCGATTGCGCTGTCTCCGGGAACCGTCGACACTGTCAGTCGAGCACGCAAATTCCAAGCGTCTGAGCGTTGAACGTGTCCATGACCTCTCCTAGTCGAATTTTCGACGGGTGAGGCGCACGCGGCGCCTCACCCGTAGCTTGGACGTCGGCTTCTGTGCTACCCGTTGGGGACGATCGTGCCGAACAGCCCGTCTGCTTCGTCGTTGGGGCCGGCCGTGAAGAACAGTGTGTTCGGGCCGGCATCCGGCGTCGCGGGGGCAAAGCGCAGTCCCCACAGCCCGTCGATCACGATCGGGCCGCCGCCAGGCCCGCTGAGCTTGCCCTGGAACTCGCCGCTCGCGGGGTCATACGCGTCGATTCGGCCGTTGCCGAAGTTGCCGACCAGGATGTCGCCGCCGAAGGCGCCGAAGGTCGACGGCGCCAGCGTCACCGCCCAGGGAGAGTCGAGCCGGCCTCGGCTGACAAGCCGCTGGAGCAGGTCTCCATTCGGGGCGAAGACGTCGACGAATCCGTTGCCGGGCCGGGCGGCGTCATCCTCCTTGCCCGGGCCCTGCTTGGCAAAGGTCACGAACAGCTTGCCGCCGATGTTGTGGATTCCGAACGGGGCAAACCCGGACGGGACGGTGGGATCCGTGAAGGTATTGACGAGGTTGAAGTGACTGTCGAACACGTCCACCGTCCCGAAACGGAAGTTGCTCGCGTAGAGGAACTTGCCGGCCGGCGTAGTCACCAAAGCCAAGCCCTTGTAGAGCGCGCCGACGTCGCCGGCGCTGTCGGTCGCGGTCGATCTGTCGACGGCGATGACCGCGTGTCCCCGGTCGACGTTGGGGTTCCAGCCGGCGATGGTTCCGTCCTCGGTCGCAAACAGGAAGAAGGCGGGGCCGGATCGGCCGTCCTCCGAGATCACGAAGTCCGTCGAGGCCGGGTCGAAGGTGTTGAACGCCTGACCGGTTGGCGCCCCGACAGCGCCCTCGCCTGCCGACGGCGGGGCCGGGATGGCAACCACGAGCGGCTGAGGGTTGCCGGCGCCGTCGTACAGCGTTGTCACCCCGGCATGGTTGTCAGACACCCAGATCGGGCTGCCCGGGCCGACCGACGTGCCCCAGGGATTCTTCAGGTTCGGGTCCGTGTGCGCGGCCAGCCCCGGGATGTCCGACACGAGGTTTGTCTGCACGTAGGACCGGTTGGCGATCCCGCCATCATCGGCCGAAGCCGGCGTGACGATCTCCGATGAAACAATCGTTGCGGACACGGCGGCGAGGCCCGCGAGTGCAACAACAAAGCTCCGTGCTCTCATGATTTCCTTTCTGTTTGGGTAGTGCGTTCGTAGTGGATGAACCGCTACTTGCCGGAGGAGTCGTGAGCCGGCACCAGCGCGTTGTGCAGAACGAAGCCGGCCACGTCGTGGCCGAGCCTGAGGCCGACAACGTGGTCGAGTCGCGTGTGCTGGCCGGAGAAGATCCGGCTGAGACCGGCCTCTTGCGCGGCCGCGGTGAAGCTGTTGAACGAGCGCGTCACGCCGGGCAGCGCCGGCGAAGTGAGCGAGAAGTGCTGGCCTTCGCCGTAGAAGCTGGCGAGCACGTCGGCGCCTGCGGCGCTGATCGTGCTGTGGGCGCCAGGGTAGGACGGGTCTGCGGCGGTGTTCCCGGCGAGCGGGAGCCAGTTCGGGTCGGCGACGGTGTTCGGGTTGCCGTCACTGTCGGCGAGGCGGATCGCCGTCACCGGCCGCCAGAATTTGTAGGTGTACTTGGCGTCGTAGAAGGCGATCGCCGAGTCGGCGACGCTGAGGTTGAGGGCGGCGAACAGTCGCGCCGTCGTCGGGAGGTCGCTGTGGTGTGCAAGCGCGACCGTCTGAGCGATCTGGTTCCAGAAGTTTTGGATCGGTGGGTTCCAGAACTTCCCGATCTCGGTCTGCTCGGCCGTGCGGGTCGTGCTGGTCGCCGAGCCAAGGCTCTCCACTTCGTTGATCACCGCTGCATAGGTATCGCTCGTGAGCGCGGGCGGCGGTGCGGGACGGAAGTGGTCGCCGCGGTCGAGCACGAACGGCGTTACGTGCCCCCAGGTGGTGAAGACCGGCGTTGGGAAGTTGGGCGGCGTCGGCCGGTAGTCGCCGGGATTCGTGCCCGGGATGAACGGTGGCGGAGTCGCGTTCGATCCGTCATTTGCACGGATCGCGAGCAGGTCGGTCGCGACCTGCTCGCCAAGGCGAACACCTTTGTCCTTGGCCGGGCCGTCTGCCACCTTGGCCAGTTCGGCCGCATAGTCGGCGTCGATACCGGTCTGCTGCGGTGGGTAGAGCCCGACGAGGGCCGTGCGCGCGGCGGCGTCGGCGGCTGCGGTCTCCGAGGCGTCGCGAGGCGCGCGGACGGAGATCAGGTAGGGCTCGCGCGTTCGGTCGATCGAGTTGACCGCGTCGTAGATCGCGGCGTGGAGGATGGCGAAGCTGCGGGTTGGCTGGATGTTCGCCGGTTGTGCGCCCGGTGTGTTCACGATCGACAGCAGAACCTGGTTCCAGTCGATCACCGGTTGCCCGGACTGCTTCGCACTCCGGGCGTGTCCCGCGGGGCCGCGGATCTTCATTGCGTCCGTCTGTGTCGTGTGCGCGTACGCGCTGGCCGCGAGGACTGCGGTTGCGCCAAGGGCGCCGAGTGCGAGTCCGAGCGCGAACAACCGTACAGAGAACCGTTTCATGAGAGTGCTCCTTGTTCGTTGGTGGTTGGAGTCGTGTGGTGCGGGGAGCGAGCGGCGAATCACCGCACTGTCCTCAGCGTTTCCGGCGCGAGTGTCCGAGCCAGGGCGTCGAAGCCGCTGCGATCGCCGTTGAAAAGAACGGCGAGTACGTCGTCGCGCGCGGTCAGAAAGACACCGCTGACCTCGTCGGAGGCGATCAGCTCCCAGTGCAGGCAGCGCCGCTCGGTCGCCGTGATCGCCCAGCTGATGTCGAGTTCGTAGATGCTCATCGGATTGGATCGACGGGGTAGAGCCACGATTCCGGTCCGTCCGCCGGCTCTCCGGCACCGCGCAGGGAGAAGCTGTGGATCCTGGCGTTCGCTCCCTGCCCCTCGACGTGGCTGACGCTGAACAAGTGGTCGAGCCAGAGGTGGCCGTTGCGAATTGAGAACCCGTAGCGGTCGAGTGCGCGCGGGGCGGGACCCGCCGTGCGATTGCCCTCGGTGTCGAACTCGCTGCCGTGACATGGACAGCCGAAGCCGCCGGCGGGCAAGGTCGGGACAAGTCCGACCTCGCCGTTTGCCGTTTGTTGTGCGTGGCGCTGCTGGTTGAACGTCGGCCCGTTCGGTTGGGTCGGACAGCCAACATGCGTGCAGCGGCTCGACATAGCCGTGAAGCTCGGCAATCCATCGAGCAAGCCGTTGTTGCGGATGTAGGCGGCACGTCGCGATACCTCGCCCGTCTTCGGGTCGGCGAGAAACGTCGCCACGACGAACCGGCCCTCGGGAAAGGCACTCATCGGTCCAAGGTCGACCGGGCGCCGCCGCTGACCGACGAAGGAGGGCAGGACAGCCAACCCGACGGCGGGTAACGCAACGGCGCCGGCAACGATGCCGCCGAGACCGAGCGTCGCGCGCTCGAGGAGGCGATTGCGGGTGTAGCGCTCGCCGTCCCGCTCAGCTTTCTGCGGGGCCGTCTCTTCGCTCGTGCTCGGCTGCTCTCCCTGGCGGCCGCCGCGTATCCAGGCGGCAGCAGCCACGACGGTGATCGCGCCGCCCAGCGGCGCTATCACCTCCGGGTTCACGATCAGCCCAACGAGCAGCACAGCGACGCCGACCGCCAGACTGATCGGCCAGATCGTCGCCGTCCTCGACGCGGACGTCTCGTGCGTGCCTGTGTTGTCGGTTACCGACATGTGTTTGTCCTCCTCTTCTGCTCGGCAGGCGCGAGAGACACGAAGGAGGACGAACCGCGGCGCACGGCCGGTGGTCGTAGCCAATTGTCGGTCGTCGAGCGCTCGCTCATCGCCTCTCCCTGTCGAATCACGCGAGCCGCACGGCTACGCGGGGAAAGAGGCGATCGAGGCCCCGAGCGGCGTCGTCATGAACGCCGCGAGTTCACGCTAGCAAGAGCGACCGACCCTGGGCGCTGACTAACGTACCGTTGCGCCTCGATCAGGTCGGCGTCTTAGACAAAACCGAATACGTCAGCTCTGCGTAACCGCGAGAAGAGGACGAGTTGCCTCTATCCGCGCATTGAAAGAAGGAACCGGACTAAAACCGTGCTCGCCGTCGTTATGCGCTCCGTGGGAGCAGCTTGCTAAGTCTGCCGAACGCAGAAATGGGCGAACGTGTCGGCTGTACATGAGGCGGTAAGAAGGAAGCGCGACCGCGTCGTGTTTTCATCGCCCCTGCTTCGCTCTACTCCGGCTTCGGTCGCGGACGGCGATGCGCACATCGAGCTCGACTTTCGCTCGCAGGCTCTGCAGCTCGGGTTCTGGCTCGGCTGGCTCTCGATCATCGCGCTTCTCGTCGGCCTCGCCGGCGCCGGATCGAAACACCGCGTGCTGCTGCTCGCCCTGACACTTACGGCAGCCATCTGCAACGCGGCGGCCAGGTTCGTCCCTTGGCGCGAGTGGCTGCAAATCCGCCGCGGCCGGCTATTGCTCGACCTCTGGTCCGGAGGATTGATCGGATTCGTCGCGCTGCTCGTGTTCACAGGCGGCCCGAACTTCGCGCTCCTCCTCTTCCTCGCGATCCCGTTCATCGCGGTCGTCCAAGTCGGCTGGCGTCGGGGTTTCTGGCTCGCCGTCAGCGCCGGAACGTGCGCGCTCGCGGCCGCGTTCGTCCCACTTCCGGCGGGGGCAACCGCAATGCGGCTGGCGCTGGTCGCAGCCGTGGTCGCGGCCGTGCTGCTCCTCGCCCGAGCAATCCGTCGCGAAGCGGCCGCGCACGAAGACGCCGCCGTCCGCGCCGAGCTCGAGCACACATTGACGACAGAGGCCAATCACCGGATCAAGAACAACCTCCAGACCGCCGCCGACCTCCTGCTACTCGGCCGTCCGCAAGGTGGCGACGGTCGTGCCTTCGACGACACCGCCGCCCGCATCCAATCGATCGCAACCGTCCACCGCCTGCTGACAGAGACCGACGACCCTGTCGACGCAAGCGCGCTGCTCAACAGCATCGCGAACGGGGCTCCAGTGCCGGTCGCGGTCGAGGCGGAGCCCGCAGCGCTCGACGCCGCGACGGCCCAGAAGCTCGGGATCGTCGCGAACGAGCTGATCACGAATGCGTTTCAGCACGGTGCTTCCCCAATCGCCGTGCGTCTGGACTCGGGAGAGAAGCATCGCCTACGCGTCGACGACTGTGGCAAAGGCGTCGATGGTGCGAAAGGTCTGGGCCTTCAGCTCGTCCAGCGGGTGGTCGAACAGGGCCTTCGTGGGAGCTTTGCGCTGAGCGCACGACCCGGTGGCGGTACTCGCGCCGAGGCAGTCTTTCCCGCGGAGGCGAGATGAAAGTCCTGATCGCCGAAGACGACCCCGTCGTCGCACTCGGGCTCACCGAGCGAGTGCGCTCGCTCGGACACGACCCAATCGGCCCAGTCGGCGACGGCGAGCAGGCGGTTGCCGAAGCGAAGGCGAGTCTTCCTGACCTCTACCTCTTCGACATCGAGATGCCCGCTCTCGATGGGCTAGCCGCTGCCGTACAACTGGCCGGCGAGGGCCTCCGACGGCCGGTTGTGATCGTCACCGGCGTCGATGACCCCAGCCTCGTCGAACGCTCGATCGCCTGCGGCGTCAGCGCCTACCTCACGAAGCCGATCGATACCCGTGAGCTAGAGGTGGCGATCAAACTGGCGGCCGCACGCCACGCCGAGTTCGAAGCACTCGAGGCCGAAGTGAGCAAGGCTCAGCAGGCACTCGAAGACCGCAAGCTCGTCGAGCGCGCCAAGGGCTTGTTGATGTCGGCGCTCAAGCTCTCTGAACAGGACGCCTTCCGCAGACTCCAGACGACCGCGCGCGAGCGCAACCTGCGGCTTGCGGATGTGGCACGCCGCATCGTTGAGCAGCAGAGCTTGCTCGAGCCGAAGCCCGACTCGCGCTCTCCTTCTCAGTAGCCGAGCGACATCAGTTGACATTCCGTCGAGCCGGCGCACCGTTGCATAGTGCGGGCGTAGCGCTTGGATCTGGCATGTATTCCGTGTGCCCACCGAGTTGCAGATACCGCTGAGGGGCCCGAAGGGGGAGCCCGTGGACCTGGTGAGGACCTTCATGTCCCATGGCGTGGCAGACCTGCGGCCCGGCCGGGTTGATGAGGCTGAGCGTGCCTATACGACGACGCTTGCGCTTCCTCGCGCGCAGCCGCGAGCCATTCGGATTTGGGCGGGCCGTCCGGGCTTTGCACGGGTCGAGGTCGAGGGGCGGAAGCTCGGTCGACAGGCCGCACGGGACCTCACGACGGCGGTGCGGCGGATCCTCAACCTGGACGAAGACCTCTCCGAGTTCTACGCGCTCGTTTCAGGTGATCCCGACCTCTCGTGGGCGGCTGCGGGAGCAGGTCGGATGCTTCGGACGCCCACTGTCTTCGAGGCCGCAGTGAAAACAATCTGCACAACGAACGTCGCCTGGTCGGCAACGGTTCGCATGGTCAACGCGCTCGTAGACAATCTCGGTGAGATGGGGGCGAGTGGTGCCCGTGCCTTTCCTAGCGCAGAAGCGATGGCGTCCGTCCCGGAGCGCTTCTATCGGGAGACCGTCCGAGCCGGGTACCGCAGCGCGTACCTCCACGCGCTCGCTTCTGGCGTTGTCGCCGGGATATTCGAGGTCGAAGAACTCGGCGTCCAAGCCGACTTACCGGACGACGAGGTTGCCTCAAAGCTCTTGGCCCTTCCCGGAATCGGGCCGTACGGCGCGGCCCATCTGATGATGCTCCTCGGGCGCCACTCCCGACTGATCTTGGATTCGTGGACGCGCCCCAAGTACGCGAAGGTCAACGGTCGCACGGCCAGCGATGCGACCGTGGAACGCCGCTTCCGGCGCTATGGCAGGTACAGCGGGCTAGCGTTCTGGCTCTACCTGACGCGAGACTGGGTGCCCGACTAAATGCACAGCCGGCGTGCAGCACGTCACACTTACGGAATGAGCGCTGTCGAGGTGCCGTGCTCTAGTTGCGGTCAGACGAATGCGCCGGGGTCGCGCTTCTGTAGCAGCTGCGGCGGCAAGCTCGAAGCGTCTGGAGCGCTGCGCGAGGAGCGGAAGCTCATCTCGGTCCTGTTCGTCGATCTTGTGGGCTTCACCACGCGGTCCGACGGGGCGGATCCGGAGGACGTCCGCGATGCTCTCCAGCTCTATCACGGCGACGCGAAGGAGCGGATCGAGCGGTACGGCGGTACGCTCGAGAAGTTCATCGGCGACGCCGTGATGGCGGTGTTCGGTGCTCCGGTCGCGCATGGCGACGACGCGGAGCGTGCAGTTCGCGCGGCACTGAACGTGCTCGAGGGCATCGACGAGCTGAACCGCGAACATGCACTCGAGCTGGCAGCCCGCGCGGCCGTCAACACGGGCGAGGCTGTGGTTTCGATGGGTTTCTCCCCGGGCGAGGCCCTTGCGATGGGCGACGTGGTGAATACAGCCTCGCGGCTGCAGGAGGCTGCGCCCGCCGGACGCGTCATCGTCGGAGCCGAGACGTATCGGGCGACGAAACAGCGCATTCGTTACGAGGCAACGGAAGCGGTCGCCGCCAAGGGCAAGGCCGAGCCCGTCGAGGCCTGGCTTGCAGTCGAGCCGTCGACGGCGCCGGCTGAACGGCCCCTAGCCACCCGCGGCAAGATCGTCGGACGTGATCGCGAGCTGGAGCTCTTGAGATCGCTCTGGACGCGGGCGAACTCGGAACGCCGGCCGCATCTCGTGACGATCGTCGGACCGCCTGGCATCGGCAAGTCGCGCCTGTGTCACGAGGGAGCCGCGCTCATTGCAGCCGAAGGCGGCAGGGCGCTCCGCGGACGCTGCCTGCCGTACGGGGAGCAGGCCGGCTACCAGGCCTTCTCGTTCCTCGTCCGAGATGCGTGCGGGATCCTCGCCTCCGATTCCGCGCAGCTCGCTCGGGAAAAGCTCGAGCACACCGTGCGCGAGACCATGCCCGACGCGGAAGCCTCGGAGACGGCCCGCTATCTCGCACTCCTGCTCGGTCTCGCGCCCGACGACGCCGTCAACGAGGTTCGGCTCCTCTTTTTCGCTGCCCGGCGATTCCTCGAATGCCTCGGTTTCGTCAAGCCGACGGTTCTTATCTTCGAGGACGTGCACTGGGCGCAGTCGAGCGAGATCGAGCTGCTCGAATACCTCGCCCAACATCTCCGGGACTCCCCGCTTCTACTCATTGCGTTGGCGCGCCCCGAGCTGCTCGACGCCCAGCCGAGCTGGGGCGGCGGCCTCGCTGCTCAGACGACGATCCCCCTCGATCCACTGGAAGCCGGGGATGCTGCCACTCTTGCAGCGCGGGTCGTCCGGGAGTCGACGCAGCGTTCAGTCGACGTCGATCGTCTCGTGGAAGTCGCGGGAGGAAACCCGCTCTTCCTCGAAGAGCTCGCCGCAACCGTCGGGGAGGTCGGCGAAGGCGCCGATCTGCCAGTCACCGTTCGCGAGGCGATCGCGGCGCGTATCGATGCGATGCCGCCCGACGTTCGCACGGCGTTGCTGTCCGCTGCGGTGGTGGGAAGGACGTTCTGGCGAAGCGTGCTCCAGTCGGTCGGAGAAGTCGGAGATGTCGACGGCGCACTACTGGTTCTCGAGTCGAGGGACATCGTCCGGCGCGACCCCTCGAGTCAGCTCGCCGGTGACGTGCAATTCACGTTCAGGCACATGCTGATTCGCGAGGTCGCCTACTCCATCGTGCCGCGCGCGGCGCGGCGTGACCGTCACGGCGCCGTCGCGCGATCGATCGAGCAAGTGCTCGGCGCCTCGGCGGACACGCTCTCTTCGATCCTGGCATACCACTGGAGCGAAAGCGATGAGCCTGCCCGCGCCGTTCATTACCTCCTGGTCGGGGCCGACAAGGCGCGGCGCAGCTGGGCGCAGCGTGCGGTCCTCGACCTCTATTCGAGGGCGCTGGAACTCGCCGACGGAGACGACCTGAGGCGACGCATCCGCCTGCAGCAGGGACTTGCACTGGTCGAGCTCAATGACTACGAACGTGCGGCCGAGGAGCTCGGCGAGCTCTTGCCCGATCTGGTGGGCCTCGAGAAGCTCGACGCCCTGATCGGTCGTGGGCACGCGACGTTGTGGACCGAGCGCGACGCCGAGACGATTGCGACCGCGGCGGAGGCGCTCGCACTTGCCAATGAACTCGGCGACGAGTCAGGTGTCGCCGCCGCGCTCGCGATGCAGAGCCAGGGCCTTGCCATGCGCGGTGCCGAAGGTGATCTCGATAGTGCGCTCGAGCTCGGGGACCGCGCCCTGGAGCTGTGGATTCCGGGCC
>Ga0307287_10000033_pt1 | contig 45659 bp, 38 predicted proteins | sample ER_DNA_141_FD_194485 | JGI IMG/M metagenome (GOLD analysis project Ga0307287, IMG submission 194485) | Bulk soil microbial communities from the East River watershed near Crested Butte, Colorado, United States - ER_DNA_141 | ecosystem: Environmental > Terrestrial > Soil > Floodplain | place...
AGCCCTTTCAGAACTGCGACAGGCCGCGCCCCCTCGGCGAGGTGCGGTGAGTGTGGGTCGCCTTCGCGGTCCGAGAACTGATGGTGCTTGCGATGGTCCGAAACCCAGGCGAGCACGGGCCCCTCGACGGCCATCGAGCCGAGCGCCGCCAGCGCGTAGCGGATGCCTCCGTACGTCTTGAAGGAGCGGTGCGTGAGCAGGCGGTGGAACCCGACGGTGATCCCGATTCCTGTCAGGAGGTAGCCGACCGTGAGGATGGCGATGTCCGTCCAGCCGACCACCGTGTTCCAGAGCAGGACGACGGCGACCAGGAAGGCTAGGAAGGGCACGATCACCCCTCCGAGATTCGCAAGCATGTGCGCTCGGGTCATTGCTGAGTCTCCATTTTTCGCTCCCCGGGAAAGCTCCCGGTTCGGAACGTTGGACGATCCGGCCCGAGGGATGGTTGCATCCGGCCTTGACTCTTATCCTCTCGGCTTCCATTGCCGATGCCTAAAGTCGTGCTCGCCGCAACGAGATCCCTTCGGGCACTGGACCCGAAACTGCCCGGATCGGTGTGGCTCGTCCAGAGCGTGTCCCTCGCCACCGCCGTCGGCTACGGCAGCGTTCTCCCTTACTCGGTCATCTACCTGCACGACGTCCGCGGCTTCTCGCTCGGCGTCGCAGGACTCGTGGCGGCGCTGCTCACCGGCATGGGGATCGCCTCGGGCCCGGTCACAGGCGCCCTCGTCGACCGGCTGGGGACGCGCCCGGCGCTCCTCGGATCGCTGGTCCTCGCCGCCGCCGCCCTGGCGTCGTTCCCGCTCGTCCGGGAGCCGTGGCAAGCCTTCGCGCTCGCAGCCGTTGCCGGCGCCGGGTATGGAGGCATACACCCGACCGTCTCGAGCCTGATCGCGGCCCTGACGGCGCCGGAGCGCCGGCACGCCGCTTATGCGCTGCAGCGGGTGAGCGTCAACGCAGGCTTCGGGATCGGCGGTCTCATCGGCGGCTTGGTTGCCACGACCGACAAGCCCGGCAGCTTCACCATCGTCTTCCTGATCGCTGCCGGCTCGCTCCTCCCGGCGGCGATCGCGACGCTCGCGCTTCCCAGGGACCCTTCAGGAGCAACGCTTCACCTGGACCGGGGCAGATATCGGGACGTTCTTCGGAGCCCCGTGCTGCTCAGGCTCATGGTGGTGAACACCGTGTTCGTGGCGGTCGGCTACGCGCTGCTCGCCGTCGTCATGCCGGTCTTTGCGAAGGGCGAAGCCGGCGTCACTGAGAGCATGCTCGGGCTGATCTTCCTCGCAAATACCCTTTTCATCGTGATCGTGCAGCTTCCGCTCGCGCGGGCGCTCGAGGGCAGCAAGCGACTCGGCGTCCTCGCGGGCGCCGCCGCGTGCTGGGCGATCGGCTCCATGGTGGTGCTCGGCGGCGGGCTCTGGTTCCATGCGGCCATGGCGGCCGTCGTGATCGGTGTGGCCGGGATCGTCTACGGAATCGGCGAGTGCCTCCACGCGACGGTGATCGGCCCGCTCGTGGCCGATCTGGCCCCACCCCACATGCTCGGCCGCTACATGGGTCTCCTGACCCTGTCTTTCCAGCTCGGCATGACGGTCGGCCCGGCGATCGGGGGCTTCCTCCTCGCCGCCTCGCCCACCGGGCTCTGGGCAGGTGCCGCAGCCCTCGTCGCGGTCGCCGGGCTCGGCGCACTCACGCTCTCCGAGCGTCTTCCCGAGCATGCGCGCACGACGCCCGCGGCTCCAAGGACGCCCGGCGAGCGGGGCGTCACCATGCCCGCCTAGGCTGCGCGCCCGCGACTGTAGGCTCCGGCGATGCGTGTCGTGCGCTGCTGGTGCGAGGAGCTGGTCGCGGCCAGGGACGACGAACAGCTCGCCGCGGCGCTACGCGATCACATCGCCGAGGCCCACCCGGATGAGCCCCGCTCGGACGAAGACGTGCAGGCGCGAGTCGAGTCGGACGCGTACGAGCCGCCCGACCGCCCTCCCTGGGCCTACTGATCTCCCGGGCTAGAGATCCAACGCTTCGCTGACGATGCGGTCCTGCTCGAGCAGGTGCGCTGTCGGATAGCCCTCGCTGGGGCTGGCCCGCCAGGCCCGGCCGCAGTAGCGCAGGTCCACCTCTGCCGGAAGCCCTTCCTCTAGGCGATGGCGAACGGCGCGCCAGGCGCCCATGTTCTGCGGTTCCTCCTGGACCCACAGCACCTCGCGGAGGTTGGGATAGCGGGAGAGAAGCTCGTCGTACTGCGCGACCGGGAACGGATAGAGCTGCTCGAGGCGCGCGACTGCGACCCGCTCCGCGCTCTCCAGCTCCTCGTGACCGACGATGTCGTAGTAGATCTTCCCGGTGCAGAAGATGAGGCGCTGGGTCTGGCGGCGCGCCTCTTCGTCCAGCCGCGGGTCGTCGAGGAGAGGCTGGAACGATCCGTCGGTGAGGTCGGTGGCCCGCGAGGTCGCCTGCTTCAACCGGAGCAGGCTCTTCGGCGTGAAGAGGATGAGCGGACGTGCCTTGGGATGAAGCGCCTGGCGGCGGAGCACGTGGAAGTACTGAGCAGCCGTCGTGGCGTTCACGATCCGGATGTTCTCCTGTGCCGCCATCTGCATGAAGCGTTCGAGCCGCGCGCTGGAGTGCTCCGGCCCATTTCCTTCGTAGCCGTGCGGGAGAAGCAGCGTGATCCGTGACGTCTGGCCCCACTTCGAGAGCCCGGAGACGACGAACTGGTCGACAATCACCTGCGCCGCATTCACGAAGTCGCCGAACTGCGCTTCCCAGAGGACGAGGGCGTTGGGCGTCGCGACCGCGTAGCCGTACTCGAATCCGAGCGCGCCCACCTCGGAGAGCGGCGAGTTGTAGATCTCGATCGGAGCCTCGGCGCCCGAGAGGTGCTGGATCGGAGTCCACGTCTTGCCCGTCTTCGCGTCGTGCAGGACGAGGTGGCGGTGCGCGAACGTGCCCCGTTCAGTGTCCTGGCCAGTCAGCCGCACCGGCGTCCCCTCGCGGGCCAGGGAGCCAATGGCGAACGCCTCAGCCTGCGCCCAGTCGATCCCACCTTTGTCGCCCAGCGTCTCGAGCCGACGCTCGAGCTGTTTCGCGAGCTTGGGGTGGACCGTGAAGCCGTCCGGGACGGCGAGAAGCTCGCGGTTCAGCAGCTCGAGCGTCTCCCGAGGAACGCGCGTCTCCGGCTGCTCGCTGCCGACGCGGCCAAGACGCCGCTCCTTCTGCGGTACGCCCCCGCCGGCCTCGAGCGTCTCGCGCAACTGCTCGTGCGCGGCCTTCATCCTGGCCTGGACCTCCTCCACGAGGGCATCGGCCTCCGCGCGAGTGATCACGCCTGCCTCGACCAGCGCGTCCGCGTACTGCTCGCGCACGGTCGGATGGCTCTCGATCTTCTCGTACATGAGCGGCTGGGTGTAAGCGGGCTCGTCACCCTCGTTGTGCCCGAAGCGCCGGTAGCCGACGAGGTCGACGACGACGTCGTGGCCGAACTCCGCGCGGAAGGCCATCGCGAGCCTGATTGCGTGCACCGCGCCCTCCGCGTCGTCGGCGTTCACGTGGACGATCGGGATGTCGAAGCCCTTGGCGAGGTCGCTCGAGTAGCGGGTCGAGCGCCCCTCGGACGGGTCGGTCGTGAACCCAAGCTGATTGTTCGCGATCAAATGCAGAGTCCCGCCCGTCGAGTACCCCTCCAGCGACTCGAGGTTCAGCGTCTCCGCGACCACGCCCTCGCCCGGGAAGGCAGCGTCGCCGTGGATCAGGACCGAGAGTGCGACGCTCGGATCATGCCGCCCCTCGGGGGACTCGTGATCGGTCTGCGCAGCCCTCGTCGACCCCTCGACCACCGGGTCGACGAACTCGAGGTGGCTCGGATTCGACGCGAGCTCCACCTCCACGTCGCCGCTGGCCGTCTTTCGCGTCCCGTGCGATCCGTAGTGGTACTTGACGTCTCCCGTCCCGCCCTCCGGATCCGAAGCTACCGCCTCGAGCAGCCGTTCGCCCTCGAACTCGCGGAGGATCACGTCGTAGGGGCGCCCGACCGTGTGCGCGATCACGCTCAGACGGCCGCGATGCGCCATGCCGAGAAGGACCTTCCGGGCGCCGTCCGCCGAGGACAACTCGATCGCCTCGTCCAGCATCGGGACCATTGCGTCCAGGCCCTCGATCGAGAATTGCTTTTGCCCCAGGAACGCCCGTCTGAGATAGCGCTCGAAGCCCTCGACCTCCGAGAGGCGCGTCAGCAGGAGCTTCTTCTCATCGGGTGAGAACTCCTGGTGGTAGCGGCCCGATTCGATCGCCCGGCGGAGCCACACCCGCTCCTCGTGGCTCGAGATGTGCTCGATCTCGTAAGCCATCGTCCCGCAGTAGGTCTCGCGCAGGCGCGGAAGCGCCTCGGCGAGCGTGTCGCCCGGGACGTAGAGACGCAGGACGTTCGCCGGCACTTTCGCCTGGAGCTCCGGCGTCAGCCTCGGCTGCAGGCGCTCCGGGTCGAGCGCCGGGTCTCCTGGAGGGTCGGTTCCGAGCGGGTCGAGGCGAGCAGCGTTGTGGCCGTGCATCCGATGTGCCTTCACAAGCGCCATCGCAGCCCCAACAGCGCCGAGGAGCGTCTCGTCGACGTGGGTCTCGGTCACGGTGCCGACCGCCGTCGCTGCACCGTTGCCGCTGTCTCCGAGCGCTGGATACAGCTCCCGGATGCGCTGGACGAGCGGGTCGCCCTCGAGCAGGTCCGGTGGAGCCGCTTCGAAGAGGGCACGCCAGGCCGGGTCGACCGACTCCGGCGAATTTAGATACTGGAAGAAGAGCTCCCGGACAAAACCCGAGTTGAGGTCTTCAAGCTGCTCGAACCCCACGTCGATTCAGGATAGCGAGGACACCACTTGCCGGTTCACGACGTTCTCCGGAACCCGGCCCTCGAGGAGAACGCTCTTGAGGGCGGAGACGCAGAGCATCCCCATGGCCGTCCGCGTCTCGTGGGTCGCGCTCCCGAGGTGTGGTGTCAGCACGACGTTATCCAGGCCTAGGAGCCCCTCGTGCACCGCCGGCTCGTGCTCGAAGACGTCGAGCGCCGCGCCGGCGATCTCCCCTCCGACGAGCCCCTCGACCAAGGCGTCCTCGTCGACGATCGGCCCGCGAGCCGTATTGACCAGGAAGGCGTCTCGCCGCATGGCGCGAAGCTCCTCCCGTCCGATCAGGTGCCGCGTCTCGGGGAGGAGCGGACAGTGGAGGCTGACGATATCCGAGCACTCCAAGAGCTCCGCCAGCGGCAGCCATTCGTACGGAGAGGGGCGCGGCCCGCCGGACGACGTGTAGACGACGCGCATCCCGAGTTCCCGGCCGAGACGGGCGACCTCGCCGCCGATTCGCCCGAGCCCGACGATCCCCAGTGTGCGCCCGCGCGGCGAGGAGCCGAGCATGAAGGTGGGCGCCCAGTCCCACCTCACGCCGGAGCGCAGAAACCGGTCGCCCTCGCTAACGCGCCGGGCGAGGCCGAGCATGAGTGCGATCGCGAGCTCGGCCGTCGCCTCAGTGAGCACGTCGGGCGTGTTCGCGACGATAACCCCACGCCGCGTCGCGGCGTCCAGGTCGACGTTGTCGTAACCGACGGCGTAGTTCGCGACGACCCGGAGGCCGTCGCCCGCGGCGGCGAGCAGTTCCTCGTCGACCTGGTCGCTCAGCATCGTCACGAGACCCGAGCAGCCTCTCGCGCTCGCCAGGAGCTCCGAGCGGGTCGGCGGACGCTCCGAATCGTGGACGCGGAGGTCGAAAAGCCGGTCCAGTTCGGAATGCACCGGGCTGGGTACTCGTCGTGTGAGGAAAACTCTCAGTGCCAAAAAATCCACCTCGTCCGCCCGGAACCGGCGCTAATCTTCCCCCGGTGCGCGAGCTGACGCCCGAGCTACGCGCTTTATACGACCTCGCGCGCGGCGCCGCCCAGGGAGGGATCGGCGTGGACGAGTTGCTCGAGCGCGTCTGCGTGTCGGTGGTCGACAGCCTCGGCTTCGAGCGCTGCGGGGTCGGCCGGTTCGATCCGGAGACGGGGGTGATCACTCCGGTCGTCAGCCATGGTGTGCCCCGGGACGAGGTGCCGGCGGTCAACCTCGACGAGCAGCCGCTCCTACAGCGGGCCCTCGAGCGGGGAGAGGCAGTCCTCGCGGACGCCCGGGGCTCGGGGGGCCTCTCCTCTGCTTTGACGGAGCAGTTCGGTGTTGTGACGGTTCTGGCCGTACCCCTGCTCGCGGAGGGACGCTGCTTCGGCTTCCTCGCAGCCGACCGTGGTGGAGGAGCCTTCGACCTCGACGAGAGCGCGCTCGATCTCATGACCACGATCGGCGCGTTCGGCGGCGCGCTCCTGCACCGGGCGCTCGAGTCGTCCGAGCTCGAGAGCGTCAACGAGGTCGCACGGAACTTCATCGCGCTGGCATCCCACGAGCTCAGGACCCCGGCGGCGGTCGTGCACGGCATCGCTTCGACGCTCCACCTCCGCGGAGATCTCCTCGATGCTGAGCAGCTGCACCATCTCCGCGCCACGCTCTACCAACAGACCGATCGGCTCAGGCGCCTGGTCGACCAACTTCTCGACCTTTCGCGTCTCGAGGCGAACGCGATTTCGATCTCCGTGATCAACTTCCCTGTGCGACGCCGCGTCGAGGAGCTCGTGCTGATGCTGGCAGCAGATCACGTGTTCGAGATCGAGCTCCGCATCGATCCGTCGCTCGAGACGGTCGCCGATCCCGAAGCCTTCGATCGGATCGTGTCCAACTTGCTGACGAACGCGCTTCGGTACGGGAAGCCTCCGGTCTCGGTGGACGCACAGCAAACCGACCGGCACTTCCGCCTTGCCGTCGAGGATCACGGGGAGGGGGTCGCAGGCGAGTTCGTCCCGCATCTCTTCGAGCGCTTCGCGCGCGGCAGCCCCGCCGCCCATGGAACCATCGGGTCCGGGCTCGGGCTCTCGATCGCACAGTCGTATGCGCGTGCGCACGGGGGCGACCTTCTTTACGGAAGGGCGAGCCCAAGCGGCGCGCGGTTCGAGCTAGTTCTCCCCGTCAGCTAGCTAGGACGTGCCGGAGGGACGACCGGCAACCCGGCCGCGACCTGCCTTCTGCCGCCCGCCTCGTAGATCACGTCGACCGAGTCGTGCTTCCGGTACGTGCCTGCGATCCCGAGGAAGATGCTGGCCCAGCGGATGAAGCCGAGCCGGCCCTCCTGAGCGAGCGGCTTCGTGAACTCAAGCACGCGCCCGCGTACAACGTAGTCGGTCCAGGGCGTCTGCGGCACGCCGTTCACGTACACCTCGAGCGGCTCCGCGACATAGTCGGGCAGTGGAACAGTCCAGGCTTCAGCCACCGAAGGACCGAAGCCTAGACTGGTCTTGCCCCCCTCGCGCTGAGCACAATCTCTCTCACGAACACCCCAAAAGACGTACTCACCCTCACGCGCACTCAATCACAGAAGGGGTGAGACCTGAATCCCTCTTTCGAGTGAATCGCCTCTATGTGGCCGGGTCTCCGGGCTGCCCATAGAATCCTGGCGCCTTGGGTCGGAAGCGCGGAGTACTGCTCGCCCTCGTTTGCCTCGTACTGGTTTGGCCGGCGGCGGCCCTGGCGGGGAACGGAGGCCTCGCGCCCCCGGACTCGTCGACCGAGAGCGGCGACACGATTCGGTTCATCTACTGGGTCGTGACCGCCGCATGTGCGGTCGTGTTCCTGCTGATCGAGACCGCACTCATTCTCTTCATCATCCGCTTTCGCCGCCGGCGGGACACTGCCGAGGACGTCGAGGGGCCTCAGATCCACGGAAACACACGGCTCGAGATTCTCTGGACCGCGATTCCCGCCCTGGCGCTCGCAGCGCTCGCGATCTTCACGATTGTGAAGACACCCGACGTGCTCGCGAATGCGAGTGGACAGGCGGCGAGCGACACGACCGAGATCCGGGTCGACGGCCACCAGTTCTACTGGCAGTACACGTATCCAAACGGGGCGATCTCGCTCGACACCCTTTATCTCCCCGTCGGGAAGACAGCCTCGCTCGAACTCCACTCGAAGGACGTGAACCACAGCTGGTGGGTGCCTGAGCTGACCGGCAAGCTCGATGCGATCCCGGGACACCCGAACACGCTCGACTTCGAACCCCGCCGGACGGGCACCTACGAGAACGGCAAGTGTGCCGAGTTCTGCGGAATTCAACACGCGATCATGGACACGATCGTCCGCGTCGTCTCCGAAGACGAGTACCGGGCCTGGCTCGAGGACAACGCCCCCAGCGACTCGGAGAAGGCCCTCGTTGCGCTCGGTGAGCAGGAATGGACCGCCAGCTGCGCCAAGTGCCACGGGCTCGACGGCTCCGGCGACATCGGCCCATCGATCCAGGGCAACGGGACCTTGCTCAATCGGAGCGCCTTGAAGCGGCTACTCCTGAACGGCCAGAACGAAGCGACCATCGACAGCTACATGCCGCCGGTCGGCGCTGGCTGGGAGGAGCGCCAGTTCGACGCGCTCATCGCCTATGTGAAGTCGAATCAGCGTCTCTCGACCTCGCCGGCCCAGGGAGGCCAAAGTGGCGGTTAGGAGCAAGAGCAGCGTGGCGGTGTGCGGGTGAGGAGCATCGCTCCAACCTGGAAGCAGGGCGCGGTCACGAGCTGGCTGACGACCGTCGACCACAAGCGCATCGGCATCCTTTACATCGTCACCTCCTACGTCTTCTTCTTCGCAGGCGGTGTGATGGCGATCCTCATGCGGCTGCAGCTGGCGCAGGCGGATCAGCACCTGATCGAGAAGAACGCCTACAACGAGCTCTTCACGATCCACGGGACGACGATGATCTTCCTCTTCGCCGTCCCTCTCTTCGCTGGGTTCGCGAACTACCTCGTCCCGCTCATGATCGGGGCACGCGATATGGCGTTCCCCCGCCTGAACGCGCTTTCGTACTGGCTCTTCCTGCTCGGAGGCCTGATCGTGCTCGCAAGCTTCCTGGTCAAAGGCGGTGCGGCCAACAGCGGGTGGACGGCGTACACCCCGCTCTCGGGCGAGAGCTACAGCCCTAACCTCGGCCAGGACATGTGGATCCTCGGCATTCATCTGACGTCGCTTGGCTCGATCGCAGGTGCGATCAATTTCATCGTCACGATCCACAACATGCGGACGCGCGGGATGACCTGGATGCGAATCCCGATCTTCGTGTGGACGATCGAGGCCTACTCTGTGCTCCTCGTCCTCGCCCTGCCGACGATCAGCGCCGCCGCAACGCTCCTCCTCCTCGACCGGCAAACCGGCACCTCGTTCTTCGAGCCGGCCGAGGGCGGCAGCCAGATCCTCTGGCAGCACATGTTCTGGTTCTTCGGCCACCCAGAGGTCTACATCATGGTGCTCCCCGCGATGGGCATGCTCTCCGAGATCATTCCGGTCTTCTCGCGGAAGCCGATCTTCGGCTACAAGGCGGTGGCGTTCTCGACGATCGGAATTGCCTTCGCGAGCATGCTCGTCTGGGCGCACCACATGTTCACCGTCGGACTTCCGGTCTGGCTTCAGGCGTTCTTCCTCGTGTCGTCCTTTTCGGTCGCGATTCCGACCTCGATCAAGCTCTTCAACTGGCTGGCCACACTCTGGCGCGGCCATCTCGACCTGAGGACGCCGCTCCTCTTCTGTCTGGGGTTCATCGGGCTCTTCACCATCGGCGGCCTCTCGGGGATCATGCTGGCCGCCTACCCGATCGACTACCAGGCGCAGGACTCCTACTTCCTCGTGGCGCACCTTCACTACGTACTCTTCGGCGGCTCGGTGTTCGGAATCTTCGCCGGGACGTACTACTGGTTCCCGAAGGTCACGGGGCGGATGTATGACGAGCGGCTCGCGAAGGCACACTTCTGGCTGCTCCTGATCGGCTTCAACATGGCCTTCCTGCCGCAGCACTTCCTGGGCCTGATGGGCATGAACAGACGGGTCTACACGTACGACCGCGGCGGTCTTTTCGAGCTCTACAACCTCATCTCGTCGATAGGGGTGCTCGTGATGACGATCGGACTCCTGATCTTCCTCGCGAACATGGTCAAGAGCTGGCGCGCCGGCCCTCGGGTGGGATCCGACCCCTGGCGGGCCGATACGCTCGAGTGGTACACGACCTCGCCTCCTCCTCCGCACAACTTCGACCGGGTGCCCTACGTGTCCAGCCACAGGCCCCTCCGGGACCTGCGCCTTCGCCTGCGGGAGAGGCCCCTGTGAGCCCCGCCGCCGGACCCTGGCTCCGGCTCCTGTCTCTCGGCGCCGCGGGCGCCGTGGCCCTCGTGGTGGCCACGGGCGAGCACGCGCTTCCGCACGACGCCGCCGCACTGGTCGCCCTCGCCCTCCTGGGCGGTGTGGCCCTCGCCGCTCGATTCGGACATCCGGACCGGCCCGAGCTCCTGCTTGCATCGACCCTGGCCCTTGGGGTGTTCATCGTCCAGATCGGGTTGGGCGGCGTGCTGGCACTGACCGACTCCGCCTGGGCGCGCGCCCTCCACGTCGGGCTGGGTGCGGTCTCGCTTGCGGTTGCAGCGATCGCCGCAGCCGCATGCTTCCGAGGCGGCGCACCGGTTCCGCGCGGGTCCTGGCGCGACTACGTGACTCTGACCAAGCCGCGCATCATGAGCCTGCTGCTCCTCACGGCAGCCGGGGGAATGCTGGTGTGCGCAAGAGGCGTCCCGTCGGCCGGCCTCCTGGCCGCGACACTCGGTGGCCTGGCGCTCGCCTGCGGCGGCGCATCGGCTCTCAACCACGTAATCGACCGGGACATCGACCGCCTGATGGGCAAGCGGACCCGGGGGAGGCCCGTGGCGGCGGGGCGGATACCACCTGCCCGCGCACTCGAGTTCGGTCTGGCGCTGTCCGCGCTTTCATTCGTCGTTCTCGCGAGCTTCGCGAACGTCCTGGCCGCGCTTCTCGCGGTCTTCGGCAACCTCTTCTACGTCCTCGTCTACACCCGGTGGCTGAAGCGCTCGACGCCGCAGAACATCGTCATCGGCGGCGCAGCAGGCGCTGTCCCGCCCGTGGTCGGGTGGGCAGCTGCAACGGGGAACCTGACTCTGCCGGCGCTCCTGCTCTTCCTGATCGTCTTCTTCTGGACACCGCCGCACTTCTGGGCCCTGGCGTTGCTCATCCGGCGTGAGTACGCGGCAGCCCGCATCCCGATGCTCCCGGTCGTCAAGGGAGAGCCGGAGACCGCGCGCTCGATCGTCCGCTACACCCTCCTCATGATCGGCGTGACGCTCCTGCCGTTCCTCGCACACACTGTCGGCTGGCTCTACCTCGCGTCGGCACTCCTCCTAGGAGGGCTCTTCTTGCTCCTGGCCGTCGAGCTCCTCCGCGAGACCACGCCTGCACGCGCGCGGAGGCTCTTCACGTACTCGCTGGCCTACCTTGCGCTCCTCTTCGTCGCCCTCGCCCTCGACCCAATCGTGCTCGGCTAGTGCCCCATGGATCCTGAGCTCGCCCGCAAAAACTACCGCCTGGGCCTGCTCTTGCTCGCGCTCGTCCTCGTCCTCTTCGCAGGCTCGCTCGTTGTCGCGATCGCGTATCGCCAGCTGATCTAGCCACGGCCCTCCTAGTCAACGCCAACGCGCACTCCCCCGTCCGAGGGAGGACCGTGCGAGAACGCATGCCGACAACAGCTTTGACGCCATGCTCGCTCGCCTGCTCACCGTGCTCGTAGCCTCACTCGCCCTCGCGCCTGCTGCGGCGGCTGCTCCCGCGCCCAACGGGCTGCACGGGTTCCTGCTCCGGGCCACCGAATCGAGCGGCACCCCGCACACCTTCGCGCGGACCCCGTCTTTCGGCTGGAACACGGTTCGCGGCGCCGCGCGCTACGAGCTCCAGCTTTCGACGAGCCGGAACTTCACCGAGAACGGCATCGTGTGGGAGAGCGAGCAGATCAGGGCGCCGCTCGCCACGATTCCGCTGACGCTCCCCTGGGTCTCGAGCCCCAACTACTCCTGGTACGCGCGTGTGCGTGCGATCGTCGGCGGCAACGTCAGCGCCTGGAGCGACAAGTACGGCTTCAACCTCCGCTCCCCTTCGCCGCCGGCGAGCCTCTCGACCGGCGTCGTCAACCCGCACCCGGGTCTCGTCCGCTGGACTCCCGTGGCCGGAGCCACCGCCTACGAGGTCTCGTTCATCTACGACCCGACGAGCGGTGCGTCGAAGAAGATCAAGTCGGCAACCACTGCCGCTGACCTGCGCGAGTACTACAGCTTCCACAACGACCCGAGCTTCTTTGACAACGGCATCTCCGCCGTCGAGGGCGAGGTCTGGTGGCGTGTCCGCGCCGTGCGCGAAGTCTTCGGCGCCCCGATGAATGACATCAAGGTCGTCTCCTACGGCCCCTGGAGCACGCTTTTCAAGACAGTCGAGCCGCCGGTCGCCGCAACGACGATCGCGCTCACCGACACCGTCTCCCGCAGCCGCACCAGCGACATTGTCGTCTCCGACCTCGCAGGCGGCCCGAGCAACGAGGCGCACGAGCTCGCACCGGCCTTCTCGTGGACGGGCAGCCGAAGTCTCGCCCCCGGGCTCTACGGCGATTGCCCTGGCCTCGGGGTCGACTGCCCCATGTTCCACGTCTACGTCTTCACGGACGAGGACTGCTCGAATCGTGTACACGTCTCCGACATGGTCGGAAGCCCCGCATACGTCCCGCGCCTATCCGGGCCGCTCGCCCTGCCGGCAGATCCCGCGAAGCTCCTTGCAGCTTCCAGCGTGTATCTCGAAGACGCCCCGGAAGAAGGCGCGTCCGTTTACGACGCCGGCGGCGACATAGTCAAGGCGGCCGGGACCGAGCCGGGAATCACTACCGACCCGGACGAGCCCGTCGGACCTGACCTCGTCCCGGACCGAAAGACAGGCTTTCGCGATATGGACTGGCCGAACGGCCGCTACTACTGGACCGCCGTGCCGGTAGTCCCGTATCTGACTCCCGATAGCACGATCGAGTACCACGACGTCGAGTTCGCCGAGGACATGTGTGCGGCCGGCGAGGTTCTGCCCTTCGGCAAGACCAGCGAGCCCGTGACCGAGCGGGAGTCGGGCGTCCCGTTCATCTCGGGCATGTCCGCCGACGGCGAGCTTCGAACCGCCACGACAGCGACACCGTCCTTCTTCGGACGTGTCGTCGTCGCCTGGAAGCCGGCCCTCGGAGCCCGAAGGTACGAAGTGCAATGGAGCCTGCGTGCGTCACCGTGGAAGACGGCCGGCTCGCTGAAGACTCCCGCCACGGCCGCGCTCCTCAGCCTCGAGCCCGGTCGCTGGTTTTATCGCGTGCGCGGCCTGGATACCACCCTCACAACGCTTCGCTACGGGATGACCTGGAGCGACCCGCAGATGGTCAGGATCCTCCCGCGCCGCTTCAGCGTCGGCTAGCTCCTATACCGAGGCGGGCGTGAGGCTCCGGACCGCCGCCTCGTAGACGCCGTCGCGGCCGAATAGATCGAGCTGCTCCGAGAGCAGGTCGCTCGCCGACTCGTTGTCCCTACGCGTCGGAGCCACGGGAACGCCGTCTGCCTCCACCAGCTCGATCTCACCCGCGGGCTCGAGCGTGAGCGAGATCTCGCGGCCGAGACGAGTCGAGAGCCAGCGGGCGAGGAGCGTCCCATCAGCCTCCGGCCCGGCGACCCTGAGCGCCGAGACGTCTTTGACGCCCGGCCAGAGCGCTGCCAGTGCCTCCCGCCACGGCAGCGTCCTCGCCCAGGCGATGTCCGAGACCATGACCTCGTCGAGGAGCCCGGCAACATAGCCGTACTCGTCCTCGAGGTCAGGCCACTCGCTCGAGTCGATGATGAGCCGGTCGACAACGCGGATCAGCTCCCGCTCGCCGTCGGTCCTGCCCACGGCCCCGCGCCAGCGGAGGAACACGGGCAGGTCTGTCAGGAGCAGCGGCTCGACCACGCTGGCGGGAGAGCTCGACCTGGCGCCGCACAGATGGATCTCGATCACCTCGGAGCAGACCTCGCGATGCTCACCTCGGTGTACATAGCACCGCAGGTCGACATCGGCCTCGAGGACGTCGCGCTCGTTGTCCGGCTCGGGGAAGAGGAGAATGGAGCGGGACGGATGCCTTTCGGCGAGGCCGACCAGGGTGCCGGTCGCCGCTTCCACCCAGCGTTCCGGCACCCACGCGATGTGCGTCATGCTGCTCGTTCGCTGGGTGGGGCCGCCGTCAGGCACGCTGGCCTCATGACGAAGCGTCGTCAGAGCCTGTTCGATCTCCCGGATGGACGAGAGCTCGCTCAATGCCGGCGCCAGGAGCGGCCGTCGCGGTGCAGAAGGTCGTCGGACGCGGGCGGTCCCCAGGTGCCGGCCGCGTAGTTCGGGAACCCGGGACGATCGCGCTTCCAGGGCGCGACCATCGCATCGACCAGCGACCACTGCTCCTCGACCTCGTCGGCCCGGGTGAAGAGCGTCGGGTCACCGAGCATGCAGTCGAGGATCAGACGCTCGTAGGCCTCCGGCAGGCCGGTCCTGAACGCGCCGCCGTAGAGGAAATCCATGTTGACGGTGCGGATCGTCATTCCCTGCCCCGGCACCTTGGCGCTGATGCCGAGTGAGACGCCCTCGTCTGGCTGGATATGGACGTTCAGCACGTTCGGACGCAGCTCGTCGGCGGAGTCGAGCTGGAAGGGTGGATGCGGAGCGCGCTTGAACTGGATCGCGATCGTGGTCTCACGCCGCGGCAGCCGCTTTCCCGTGCGGATGTAAAAGGGCGTGTCGGCCCAGCGCCAGTTGTCCACGTAGAGCTTTGCCGCGACGAAGGTCTCCGTCATCGAATCGGGCGCAACACCCTCCTCCTCACGATAGCCGGGCACCTCTTGCCCTTCGATGTAGCCGGGGCCGTACTGGCCGCGGACAACGTGCTTGGGGCCAGGGGTGTGGAGCGCTTTCAGCACCTTCACCTTCTCGTTTCGGACCGATTCGGCGGTGAAGTCGATCGGCGGCTCCATGGCGGTGATGCAGAGAAGCTGCAGCATGTGGTTCTGGACGATGTCCCGGACGGCTCCTGCCTGCTCGTAGAACCCGGCGCGGCCCTCGATCCCGAGGGACTCGGCGACCGTGATCTGGACGTGGTCGACGAACTGGCGGTTCCAGATCGGCTCGAAGATGCCGTTGGCAAAGCGAAGGACCAGCATGTTCTGGACCGTCTCCTTGCCGAGGTAATGGTCGATCCGGAAGATCTCGCTCTCCTCGAAGTGCTCGAGGATCGTGGCGTTCAGCTGCCTCGCGCTTTCGAGGTCGTGGCCGAACGGCTTCTCGACGATGAGCCGTGTCCAGCCCGTCGCGTGCCGGCGCTCGCCGAGCTCGGTGACGATGGTCTGGATCGCCGACGGTGGGACGGCGAGGTAGTAGAGGCGGTTCCCGGCCGTCCCATACTTCTCATCGAGCTCGTTCAGGCACGCGATCACCAGGTCCTCACCGTGGTCGTCTGCGAAGTCCGTGGAGACGTAGCGGGTGACTTCTGCCAGTTGATCCCAGACGTCCTGCCGGAACTCGTCGCGGCAGTGCTCCTTCACGGCCTGCTCCATGCTCGCGCGGAAGTCGTCCGTCGACATCGGGCTCCGTGCAACGCCGACGATCGCGAAGCGCTCGGGGAGGAGCCGCCGGAGCGCAAGCGAGTACAGGGCGGGGACGAGCTTCCGCTGCGTCAGGTCGCCCGAGGCGCCGAAGATCGTGAGCGCGCATGACTCGGGCGCACGGCGGCGGCGAAGCCCTTCGAGAAGAGGGTTCTCGGTGTTCTCGGCGACCTCGGTCACGTCAGCGAGGGTCGGGGCTCTGTTTGGCCTGCTCGACGGCCTTGACCGCATGGCCGCCGAACTGGTTTCGGAGCGCGGCCGTGATCTTGGCCGCGAACGACTCCTCCTGGCGTGAAGCAAAGCGCGCGAAGAGCGCGGAGCTGATCACCGGTACGGGAACGTCCTCGGCGATCGCCTCGGCGATCGTCCAGCGCCCCTCGCCGGAGTCCTCCACGTAGCCCTCGATCCTTTCGAGGTGTGTCCCCTCCTTCTCGAACGCGGCCACGAGCAGCTCGAGGAGCCACGACCTGACGACCGACCCGTAGCGCCAGATGCCGGCGATCTCGTGCAGGTCGAGATCGAACTCCGAGCGCTCCATCACCTCGAAGCCCTCCGCGTACGCCTGCATGAGCCCGTACTCGATGCCGTTGTGCACCATCTTCACGAAGTGCCCGGCGCCCGATGGGCCAACGTGGGCGTACCCGTCCTTGGGCGCCAGCGTCCGGAACGCGGGCTCGACCTCCTGCACGGGCTCGTCGTCCCCGCCGACCATGAGGCAATAACCGACCTCGAGCCCCCAGACGCCGCCCGAGACGCCGGCGTCCACGAAGTGGATGCCTTTTTCTGCAGCCAGGCCGTGGCGGCGCTGGGAGTCCCGGAAGTTGGAGTTTCCGCCGTCCACGATCACGTCGCCCTCGTCGAGAAGGCCGAGAAGCTCCTGGAAGGCCCCTTCGGTCGGATCGCCCGCCGGGATCATGAGCCACACGACGCGGGTCGGTTCGAGCTGGCCCACCAGCTCCTCGAGCGAGGAAGCCGTGCCGCCGCCGCTCCGCGCGTAGGTGGCAAGCTCGTGCCCGTCCCCCTCGAGCCGCTTCACCATGTTGCCGCCCATGCGGCCGAGCCCGACCATGGCGAGCTTCATACTGCGAGATCCTCCCAGCGCGCCCGCGCAACCCGGAGCCCTCGCTCCTTGAGCGCCGCGTAGTCGCCTGCAGCCTGAGCTCTGATCAACCGGCCGAACCCGAACTCCTGGCCCGGAATAGGCAGCTCTTCGCCGGGATCGTCTACGACCTGGAGGAACACCCCGCTCGGCGGGCCACCCTTGTGGAGCTGGCCGGTCGAATGGAGGTAGCGCGGGCCGTACCCGTGCGTGACGACGCACCCGGTCTCGGTGCGGGCGCGGTCAACGAGCGCCTCGATGTGGCGGTCGTTCTCCTCGTTTGGCTCGACGAAGGCCAGGATGGCGACATAGTCGCCCTCTCCCGCCCCGGCGAACGGCACCCCCTCCGGCTCGAGCTCGGGATCGTCGCCCGAATCGAGGATCGCCTTCGTCCGGTCCTTCGCCTCCTGGACGTTGGGCTGGTCGAACGGGTTGATGCCGATCAGGGCCCCGGCGACCGCGGTTCCGAATTCCCACCGGAAGAACTCCTGGCCGAGCTCGTACTGATTCTCGACCCTGACCTCCTCGCTCTGTCGGTCGGGACCCTCCCCCATCTCACCGGGTGCGGGCACGAGGCCCTTTCCCTGTTTGCCGGTCGACTCCGCGATCAGCTGCTCGGCCCAAAGCCCGAAGCCGCCGGGGTTCGGGTTGATCTGCACCTTGTCCCGCCCCTCCCGCCAGCCGGTTCCGAGGCGCTCGCCGAGCTCGAGCCCGGGATTGCCGTCGTCCAGCCGGCAGGCCTCGACCATCTCGGCCGTCCTGAGCAAGAAACGCTCCAGGTCGACGCCCATGAGCGCCGCCGGCACGAGCCCGAACATCGAAAGCGCCGAGTAGCGTCCGCCGATCGTCGGCTCGCCCGGAAACGTGGCTCGGAAATCGCGCTCCCCGGCGGCCCGCTCGAGATCCGATCCCGGGTCGGTGACCGCGGCGAAGTGGCTCCCGTCCGCTACCTGCTCCCAGAAGTAGTCCATGTGCGAGCGCGTCTCGAGTGTCGAACCCGACTTCGACGAGACGAGGAAGAGCGTCTTCCCGAGATCGAGTCTTTGCTCGAGAGCCCGGATGGCCTTCGGGTGCGTCGTGTCGAGGACGTGGAAGCGCGCCGCCCCGAAGGTCTGCCGCAGCACCTCGGGCGCGAGGCTCGAGCCGCCCATGCCTGCCAGGACGACATCGGTGAGCCCGTCCTCGTACACACTGAGGGCGAACGCCTCGAGCTCCTCGATGCGCTCCTGCATCCGCAGGGGCTCGTCGAGCCAGCCGAGCCACCGGTTCTCGTCGACCCCGGTCCAAAGCGTCGCGTCGCGGTTCCAGATCCGTTCGACGAGCTCGGAAGTGCCGACCTGCATCAGGCCGCGACGAGCTCCCGGCTCGACTGTCGAATGCCCTCGAGGAGCTCTGCGAAGGAGTCTGCGAACTTCTCGACGCCCTCCCGCTCCAGGGTCTCGACAACGTCGTCGTAGTCGACCCCCGCCTTGGCCAGGTCTTCGAGCAGCTTGCGAACCCCGTCGAGATCGCGCTTGACGGTATTCGGGACCACCTTGCCGTGGTCCTGGAAGGCTTCGATGGTTTCCGGCGGCATCGTGTTGACGGTCATCGGGCCGACCAGCTCCTCCACGTACATCGTGTCCCGGTACGCGGGGTTCTTGGTCGACGTCGAAGCCCAGAGGCACCGCTGAGGCGAAGCCCCCTTGCCGGCGAGGAACTCCCAGCGCTCGCCGGAGAAAAGCTGCTCGTACCGCTCGTAGGCGAGCTTGGCATTGGCGATCCCGAGCTTCCCCCTCAGCTTGTCGTGCCCGCCGATTTCGTCGAGGCGCCTGTCCGTCTCCGTGTCCACCCTCGAGACGAAGAAGCTGGCGACGGACGCGACAACGGTTGGGTCTCCGCCGCCCGCCACGAGGCGCTCGAGTCCGCGGATATACGCCTCGGCGACCTCCAGGTAGCGCTGTAGCGAGAAGATCAGCGTCACGTTGATCGACTTCCCCTTGGCGATCATGTCCTCGATCGCGGGCAGCCCCGGCTTCGTCGCCGGGATCTTCACGAAGAGGTTCGGCCGGTCGATGAGCTTGTGGAAGCGAAGCGCCTGGGCCACGGTCCCCTCGGTGTCGTACGCGAGTGTCGGATCGACCTCGATCGAGACGTAGCCGTCCTTACCGCCGCCCTCGTCCCAGACCTTGCGAAGGAGATCGCACGCGTCTGTCACGTCCTTGGCCGCCAGGCGGATGAAGATCTCGGTCGGATCCTTCTCCTCCTCGAGCACCTCCCGGAGCTGCTCGTCGTACGCGTCTCCGGAGGAGATCGCCTTCTGGAAGATGGTCGGATTCGAGGTGATGCCTACGACGGCATCCTCGCGCATCATCCGCTCGAGCTCCCCGCTCTGGATCAGGTCGCGCGAGAGGTTGTCGATCCACACGCTCACTCCCGCCTCCGAGAGCTGGTGCAGCCTGGACTTCGCCATGGTTCTCCTTCCCTAGACGCGCTGGCGTCGCTCGAGGAGCGACTGCGCGCGGCTTGCGATGTTCTCGGGCGTATAACCGAACTTCTCGAGGACGATCGCGCCCGGCGCCGAGGCGCCGAAGTGCTCGATCGACACGATCGCGCCGTCCATCCCGACCCACCGCTGCCAGCCGAGCGAGACCCCGGCCTCGACCGCGATCCGCTGGTCGACGTCGGGCGGCAGCACCGAGTCGCGGTAGTCCGAAGGCTGCTCCTCGAAGAGCTCCCAGCAGGGCATCGAGACAACCCGGGCCGAGACGCCGTCCTCCTGCAGCTTCTTCGCCGCCTCGATGGTCACCCAGACCTCGGAGCCGGTCGCGAGCATGAGCAAGTCGGGCAGCCCGTTGTCGCTCTCGGCCTCCCAAACGACGTACCCGCCGCGGTCGGCGCCCGCGACCTGCTCGGGCTCGAGCACGGGCAGGTTCTGGCGGCTCAGGAGGATCGCGACGGGCCCCTCCGTGCGCGCGAGCGCGACCTTCCACGCGATCGACGTCTCGTTCGCGTCAGCCGGGCGAATCACCCAGAGGTTCGGGATCGCGCGGAGCGCTGCGTAGTGCTCGACGGGCTGGTGCGTCGGGCCGTCCTCGCCGAGGCCGACGGAGTCGTGCGTCCACACCCAGAGGACGGGAAGGCGCATGAGCGCCGAGAGCCGGACCGCGGGTCGCATGTAGTCGCTGAAGATCAGGAACGTGGAGCCGTACGGCTTCACGATCCCTCCGTGGACCGCGAGCCCGTTCACGATCGAGCCCATCCCATGCTCGCGCACCCCGAAGGGAACGTTCCGACCCGCGAAGAACCGCGAGAAGACTCCGGCGCCGTCGAAGGCGGTCTTCGTGGACTCGACCAGGTCGGCGGCGCCGCCGACCATCGTCGGCGTGAAGCCCTTGAAGGCCTCCATGACCTTCGAGCCGGCCGCGCGCGTGGCCATCGAGTCTTCTTCCGCCGGGTCGAACGAAGGGAGGGCCTCCGCCCAACCGGGCTTCGGCTGGCCGCGCCAGGCGAGATCCCAGTCCTCGGCCAAGGCCGGGTAGGTGGCGCACCAGTTCTCGAAGCGCCTGCGCCACTCGGTCTCGAGCTCGTCCCCCTTGTCGTAGAGCTTCATGTGCTCCGAAACCTCGTCCGGGATGAAGAAATGCTTGTCCGGATCCCAGCCGAGGATCTTCTTCGTCGCGCGCACCTCGTCCTCCCCGAGCGGCGCGCCGTGCGCCTTCGCAGTGTCCTGCGCGTGCGGCGCCGGGTAGGCGATGTGGCTGCGGACGATGATCAGGGACGGGCGCTCCTCCTCGTTCCTCGCGCGCGTGATGGCGCTGCGCAGCTTCGTCAGGTCGTTGACGTCGTCGACGTGCAGGACGTGCCATCCGTAGGCCTCGAAGCGCTTCCCCTTGTCCTCGTGGTCGAAGGAGAGCGCGGTCGTGCCGTCGATCGTGATCCGGTTGTCGTCGTAGAAGAAGACGAGCTTGCCGAGCCCGAAGGCGCCGGCCAGGGAGCAGGCCTCCGCCGAGACGCCCTCCATCAGGTCGCCGTCGGAGGCGATGCCGTAGACCCAGTGGTCGACGATCTCCTCCTTGGGCCTGTTGTAGCGCTGCGCGAGGAACTTCTCCGCCATCGCCATGCCGACCGCGTTCGAGACTCCCTGGCCGAGCGGGCCCGTGGTCGTCTCGATGCCCGGCGTCAGGAAGTGCTCGGGGTGCCCGGGTGTCAAGGACTCCCACTGGCGGAAGCGCTTGATCTCGTCGAGCGAAAGGTTGTACCCACAAAGGTGGAGCGTCGTGTACTGGAGGATGCAGGCGTGGCCCGCGGAGAGGACGAAGCGGTCGCGGTCCTCCCACTGGGGATTCGCCGGGTTCACGCGCATCGTCTCTCGGTAGAGGAGGTAGGCAAGCGGAGCGAGCGCCATCGCCGTCCCCGGATGCCCAGCGTTGGCCTGCTGGACGGCGTCCATGGACAGCGTTCGGATCGTGTCGATCGAAAGCCGCTCGATGTCGGTCACTGCCACCTCATTCGTTAGCTCGCCCGACGGGAGATAGGCCAAACCTTACTTGCGACCCTCTCGACCGCGGGCCTCGACCGGCCGGCGGGAGCGAGCGCGCATGCGACCATAGGAGGGTGGCCGTTCTGATCGCATCCAACCTCCGCAAGGAGCTCTCCGGAGACCCCCTCTTCGACCGGGTCTCCTTCAAGCTCGAGCGCCGCGACCGCCTGGCGCTCTCCGGGTCGAACGGCGCCGGCAAGACAACGCTGCTCCGGATGCTCACGGGCGAGACGTCGATCGAGGGCGGCAAGCTGGCCTTCGAGAAGGGAGCGCGGGTCGCGCTCCACGACCAGCGCCCTCCGCTCGAGCGCGGATTGACGCTGCGCGACTACGTGCTCGCGGGCGCGGCCGACCTGGTCGCCACCGAGCAGGAGCTCGCACGCCTGGAAGGGGCGATGGCCGGGGGCGCCCACGACCAGGAGACGATGGCCGCGTACTCGGCCGCCCAGGCACGGCTCGAGCATGCAGGCGGCTACGACTGGCGCGACCGCGCGAGCTCGACACTTCGTGGGCTCGGGTTCCACAACGACGATCTGGACCGAAGCCTCCGCACGTTCTCGGGCGGCGAACTGACCCGTGCGTCGCTCGGCCGCGCGCTCGCGGGGGACCCCGACTTGCTGCTCCTCGACGAGCCGACGAACCATCTCGACATCACGAGCCTCGAATGGCTCGAGCGCGAGCTGGCGAGCCTCGACGCCGCGTGCATCATCGTCGCGCACGACCGTTGGTTTCTCGAAGCGACCACGAACGCAACCCTCGAGCTCGAGGCCGGCCGGTCCACGTACTTTCCAGGGCCGTGGCACGCCTGGCGCCGCGAGAAGGCCGAGCGGGCCGCTCACGCGCAGAAGACCGCCGAGCGGGTGGCACAGGACATCCAGCGACTCGAGCGCTTCGTGGAGCGGTTCCGGTACAAGAAGTCGAAGGCGAAGCAGGCGCAGGCCAAGCTGACCCAGATCGGCAGACTCGAGAAGGAGCACACGGAGGCCAGCGACGAGGTGGCCCTCCTCTCGCGCCGCCGGCGCGGCCTCGGCTTCGACTTCCTGGAGCCACCCAGGAGCGGCCGCACGGTCCTCGAGGTCGAAGGGCTCGAGGTCGCGGCAGGAAGCAAGCACCTTCTCAGCGACGTTACGCTCGCGCTCGAGCGCGGCGAGCACGTGGCGCTCGTGGGCCCGAACGGCTCCGGCAAGACGACCTTCCTCGAGACCGTCCTCGGACAACGCGGAGAGATCGAAGGGAAGGCGCGGCTCGGGCACGGGGTGGAGGCGGCCTACTTCTCCCAGCACGAGGCGGAGCTGGACGAGCGCGGGAGCGTGCTCGACTGCGTCCAGTCGATGACGACCCTCTCCCGCCCGAAGGCGCAAACGCTCCTGGGTCGCTTCCTCTTCTCGGGCTGGGAGGTCCACCAGAAGCCGGTGACGGCGCTCTCCGGAGGCGAGCGGCGCCGGCTCGCACTGGCAATCCTGGTCGCCTCCGGAGCGAACTTCCTCGTCCTCGACGAGCCGACGAACCACCTCGACCTGGAAAGCCGCGAGGCCCTCGAGGAAGCCCTCGAAGGATTCCCTGGAACTGTTCTCCTCGTCTCGCACGATCGTGCGCTCCTCGATGCGATCGCTCACAGGACCGCCGCCGTCGAGGAGGGGACGATCCGCGTTTACGACGGCGGGTGGGCCGACTACCTCCGCCAGCGCGAGGAGCGCGAAGCGGCTCCGCCCGAACGCCAGGCCAAGGAGAAGAAGGCAAAGCCGCCCTCCGACAGCCGGAAGAATCGCCCTCGCCCTCTCGACGAGATCGAAAGCCGGATCCACGCGCAAGAAGCGCTGATCGCGTCGCTCGAGACGCGGCTGGCGGAAGACTGGGCGGACGCGGACACGATTGCAGCCCATCGGCACGCCCGCGAAGAACTCGGACAACTCCTAGGACGCTGGGAAGAGCTCCTCGACGAGGTCGGCGCCTGACGGCACAGCCTCTAGAAGCCAGCGACGCCCGTCCTCGAGCGCTGCGGCCATCGGGGTGACGCCGCTCGCCTGGGCAGCGTCGAGGACGCGAACCGTCGTCTCGGCGACGATGGCTTCGATCCGCGCCAGAGCCGTCGGGGCGTCGTCGCCCGGCTGCAGGCTCTCGTAGAGGTGGACGCCGCCGGAGTTGGCGACGAAGTCAGGAAGCGCGACGATGCCACGGGCGTGCAGGGCCTCGATCGCGCCCGGGGCGTAGGGCACGTTCGCTCCCGGAGAGACGACCGCGCAGCGAAGTCTCTCCACCACCCCCGGCGTCACCGAGTCCGGCCGCGCGCCCGGGACGACCACGTCGCAGTCGAGGGTGAAGAGATCTTCGTGCGGGCGATGCGGCACCGTGGCGTGGCGCACGAGGCCGTCCCTGTGGCGGGAGCGGAGCTCGAGCAGTGCCTCCACGTCGAAGCCGCTCGGATCGGCGATACAGCCCTCGATCGTGCTTAGGCCGACCACCCTGGCTCCCCCCTGCACGCAAGCCAGAGCGGTGCCGGCGCCCACCTTTCCGAACCCTTCGATCGCGACCGCCGCTCCCTCCAGGCTACCCCCGTGCCGGGCGAGAGCGGCCGCGGCCGCGGCCACGACGCCGTGGCCCGTTGCGAGGTCGTCCATGCCCATTCCCTGATAGGTCTGCGCCCAGAGCGGAAGCTCGGCATCCGGGTCCTCGACGAAGTCCGCGGGGTGTGTGCCCATGTCCGGGCCCGTCAGGAAGGAGTCCTTGAGTGGCTCGAGCGCCCGGAAGTAGGCGGCGAGCACAGCGGCACGGTCGCCACCTCCGAACCGCAAGCCCGCCTTCGCACCCGCATAGGGCAGGCGGCAGGATGCGAACTTCCAGGTCATGGCCCGCGCGAGCCGGGCGACCTCTTCCACGCTGACGTCAGGGATCATCCGGGTCCCGCCCGCAGACACCGGGAAGAGCTCGTGGTCGACGACGACGACAGCGTCGAGCCCGACTTCGTCGTCCCGTAGCTCGATGATGCGCGCGGGTGTACGGCCCTCGGCCACGCGGGCTAGCTCTTCGGCGGCGGGTCGAAGGTGGCGATAAGGGCCTCGGCCACCACGCGCATGGGCCGGCCCGATCGCTGACTTGCACCGCGCAGCCGCGCGAAGGCCTCCTGTTCCGACAGCCGCTCGCGCTCCATGAGCAAGCCCTTTGCCCGCTCGACGACCTTCCGAGTCGCGAGCGCCTCTCCGAGGGACTCAGCCTCCTCGCGGAGCGCCTCGAGCTCGGCGTGGCGAGCCCGCGCGGCCTCGATGGCCGGCAGGAGGTCGGTCTCGCGGAACGGCTTGACGAGGTAGCCGAAAACACCCGCCTCGACCGCACGCGAGACGAGCTCGTTCTGGCCGTAGGCAGTCAGCATCACAATCGGAATGGGGCGCTCAGCGAGGATCCGGCGGGCCGCTTCGATGCCGTCGAGGCCCGGCATCTTGACGTCCAGGATCGCGAGATCGGGCGCCTCGCGCCGCGCGAGCTCCACCGCCTCCTCGCCGTCCTTCGCCGCAGCACAGACCACGAACCCCGCCGCCTCGAGGATCTTCTCGAGATCGAGTCGGATGATGGTCTCGTCCTCGGCGACCAGGATCCGAAACGCCATCAGCTGCGCGGTATATAGGCGCCGGGGCGCGAGCCGATGACGACGTACGACAACCCCTCGGGGCCGGCAATCACCTGGCGCGTCTGCTCCGGAGGAACGAACACGTACCGGCCCGGCGCCAGAGCCTCTTCCGCGTCCTCGATCACGATGAATCCACTGCCGGCGAGCGGGACGTAAACCTCCTCCTGGCCTGAATCGAGCTCGTCGTGGGCGCGGCCTTCGAATCCTGGCGGAGAGTCGTACTGGTTGATGCCGAACGCCGTCACACCGAGGCCTTCGCGGATCGGCTTCCGGCGGCCCTCGAACTCACTCGCGTCGGCGACCCGGTAGGCCATCAGGCTGGAAAGGTCACCTCGGCGCGGAGACCGCCGTGGTCTTCGAGCCGCAGTGTCCCGCCGAGCTCGTCGCGGACGAGCGCGCGGACGATCGAGAGCCCGGTGCCGTCGCCGTTCGGCTGAGTCCACTCACCGTTGTCCGAAACGCTGAGGAGCGCACTCCCATTCCGTCGCGCGAGGCGGACCCGGATTTCGTCGCCGCCGTGTTCGAGCGCATTCTGGAGAAGCTCCGCGAACACGAGCGCTAGAGCCGTAGCGCGTCCACCCTGGAGGGAGACAGGCTCGACCTGCGATTCGACGTGCTTCTCGGCTCCGAGCCCTTGGACGAGCATGGCGCGCAGCCGCTCGACCAGCTCCCCGAGATCGACGTCATCGTCGCGCTGCTCCGTCAGCACCTCGTGCACGGCGGCGATCGCGAGGATTCGGGTGACCGAGTCCTCGAGCGCCTTGCGCGCGTCGGTTCCGGGGGCCCGCGCCTGGAGGCGAAGAAGGGACGCGACGGTCTGAAGGTTGTTCTTCACGCGGTGGTGGATCTCCTGGGCGATAACACCGCGCATGACGGCCCGGCCGTGCTCGAGCGCGACTGCCGCGTGGTTCGCGATCGAACCGAGCAGCTTGGCCTCGTCCGCCGTGAACGGCGTGTCGCGGTCGCAGACAAGCTCCCCGATCTCTCGGCCCTTCCAGCGCAACGGAAGCCTGATCGCGTGAGCGCCGGGCCGCCCCTCCGGCCACGCGATCTTGCCATCCTCGAGCACGAGCGCCGCACCGGTCGCTGCAACCGCGGCCATCGTCGTCTGCACGATCGCGCTCAGCGACTCCTCGAGGTAGAGCGACTCGGAGACCGCCTCGGAGATCTTCGCCAGCGCCTCGAGCTCAGCCACCCGTTGCTGCGCGTGCTCATACAGCTTTGCGTTCTCAATCGCCTGCGCAACCTGGCCGGCGATGGCCATCAGGAGGTCGATCTCGGCCTCGTCGAACTCACGGGGCCTCTCGGTGCGCACGTTCAGCGCGCCCTCGAGCCGCTCCTTTGCGAGGATCGGCACGGCCAGGATGGACTGGTACTGCTCCTCCCGGAGGTTTGGAAAGCTCTTGAAGCGCGGATCGAGGTGTGCCTCTCTCGGGATCATCACAGGGACTCGTTCCGCCGCCGCGGCACCCGTGATGCCCTCTCCCGGGCGCATCTTCGGAACCCGCGTCATCTCGTCCACCCGCGTTCCGCACGAGGCGCGCAGGACGAGCTCGTCTGCCGCCTCGTCGTAGAGGTAGACAAAGCAGGCGTCTGCTTCGAGCGCCTCGGCAACCCGCGCGGCCACGAGATCGAAGAGCTCTCCGAGATCGAGGGTCGAATTGACGGCCGCGATCGTCTGCGTGACGAGCCGGAGGTGCCGTTCGGACTGGTTCACGGCACGGTGGACGGCGAGTCAGCGTGGACGACCCGGCGCGCGGCCGCACGCCCGCTTGCGATCGCGCCTGCGATCCAGCCGCCGTGCTCTTCGGCGATGTCCGAGCCCGCGAGCATCACCCGGCCACGACGCTCGTTCCCGTCGAATAGTCCCTCGGTCACCCAGCCGGGCCTGGCAGCAAGCCAGGTCCCCTTCGACCATGGATCCTCGATCCAGTTGTGGGCGTCGACCGCGAGCACGTAGGCATCCGGCGCGTAGACGTGAATGGCCGCCTCGAGGGCGTTCGGATCACTCAGGTCCAGCCCGGCGGTCTCGTGCCCGAAGCCGACGACGAGTGTCCCCTCGGGAACAACGCGCTCGGTTGACAACCACTGAAGAGGAGTCCCGAACCCCAGCGCCAGAAGCCCTGCAGGAACTCCCTCCACGAGTGCCCAGACCTTTAGCGAGCGGCCGGCGTGCTTCTCTCTCGCCATCCGAGCCAGGCCCCGAGGGAGCGGCGGATCGAAGTCGATCGCTTCGAGCGCATTCACGGGGACCGAGACGACGACGGCGCCGGCACGCACTTCCTCGCCCGCGTTCGTCGTGATGACGACCTCATCGTCGCGCTCCTCGATGCCGGTCACGGGCGCCGAAAGCCTCACTTCGGTGTCGGCGTCCTCCACCAGCGCGTCGAGGAGGCTTTCGGTTCCATCGGCGAAGCACTCGGAAATCTCGTCGTAGAGAGACCAGACGTCGCCGCCGTTCGCCGCGAAGATGCCGAGAAACTCGATCATGGACACGTCCGCCGGATCGGCGCCGCTCATGAACGAGGCCCACGCGAAGAGGAAGTCCCGGGTCGCGTCCGGAAGATCGTCACCCAGCCAATCCGGCACGGAGACGTCGTCGCGCTTCAAGTCGATGTCACCCGAGGCGACCGAAAGGCGGCGGAGCGTGCGCTCCAGCACCGCCCCCTCGCTCTGCGGGACAGGAAAGCCGTGCCGCGTCACACCACCCGTGTGCCAGCGGGAGCTCTGCCTGGTCGCCGCCGGGACGACGCGAATGCCGTAGCGATCGACCTCCTCGGCAAGGGGCGGCTGCCGGGAGAGGGAGAACCACGTTCCGCCCAGCTCGACGCAGTGCTCGGTGCCGGCGAACCGCCGGTACCACGTGCGCCCCCCAAGCCGGTCTCGTGCCTCGAGGACGACGACGGACCGCCCAGCGGCGGCGAGGTCGCGTGCGGCGGTCACTCCGGCGAAGCCTCCACCGACGATCGCGACGTCAAAGGTCATGAGCTGACACGGGCAGTTGACTCGTGCATCGCAAGACGATGATAGGCGCCACAAGCCGTTCGCCTCCTCTGACGAAGTGTGCGCCATCCGGACGTTCTCCAGGCGTAGGCTGAACGCGGTGGGTGGTTCGCGGTCGGCCCGAGGACGACCGGAGCGGAATAGGGCGGTCGACCGCCTTAACGACCACGAGCCACCTTTGCAGGGGGCTCGCGATCGGCCGTCAGTACGTCCCCGCTTCGAAGAGAAGCGGTGACACAGGTGTACCCTACTTGGACGCCTTCCAGTTCACAAGACCGGGAGGTACTTTTCGAGCTCCCAGGGCGTGAGCTGCACCCGGTAATCGTCCCATTCCTTGCGCTTCAACTCGACGTAGCGGGAGAAGACGTGGGGCCCCAGCGCCTTGCGGGCGAGCTCGGACTCCGCCAGCTCGCCGATCGCCTCGCCGAGCGTCTCCGGTAGTGCCACGATGCCGCGCTCGCGCCGCTGCTCGGCCGTCAGGTGGTAGAGGTTCTGCTCCATCGGAGCCGGGAGCTCGTAGCCCTTCTCGATTCCCTCGAGTCCGGCATGAAGGAGGGTCGCGAACGTCAGGTAGGGGTTGCAGGCTGGATCGGGGCAGCGGATCTCCGCCCGGGTCGCCTGCTCCTTCCCGGGGTGGTAGAGCGGGATCCGGATGAGCGCCGAGCGGTTTCGCCGCGACCAGGCGCAGTACACGGGCGCTTCGAAGCCGGGTACGAGGCGTTTGTAGGAGTTCACCCACTGCGCGAACACCGCCGAGATCTCGCGGGCATGGCGAAGCTGGCCCGCGATGAAGGCCTTGCCGACCTCCGACAGGTGCCAGTCGTCCTCGGCGTCGAAGAACGCGTTCTTGCCGTCCGTGAAGAGCGACTGGTGCGTGTGCATGCCGGAGCCGTTCTCACCGAAGAGCGGCTTCGGCATGAAGGTGGCGTGGACGCCGTACTTCTGAGCCATCTCCTTGACGACGAGGCGATACGTGAGGGTGTGGTCGGCCATGTCGAGGGCAGGCTGGTAGCGAATGTCGATCTCGTGCTGCGAGGGCCCGACCTCGTGGTGTGCGTACTCGACCGGGATCCCCATCGACTCGAGCGCGAGGATCGTCTCCTTGCGAAGCTCGGACGCAGCGTCGAGCGTCGTCATGGAGAAGTAGCCTCCCTCGTCGAGGGCCTGGGGGTCGGACCCGTTGTCCTCGAAGAGGAAGTACTCGAGCTCAGGGCCGACGTTGAAGGTGTCGAAGCCGAGCTCGCGCATTCGCGCGAGCGCGCGCCGCAGCACGTGGCGCGGGTCGCCCTCGTACGGCTCCCCTTCGGGCGTGACGACGTCGCAGATCATCCTGGCGACCTTTGACTCGCCGGAGCGCCACGGCATCATCTGAAAGGTCTCCGGATCGGGAATCGCGATCATGTCGGACTCCTCGATCGCGTTGAACCCGGAGATCGAAGAGCCGTCGAATCCCATGCCGTCGTCGAGCGCGCCATCGAGCTCGCTCGGAGTGATCGCGAAGCTCTTCAGGTGCCCCTCGATGTCCGTGAACCAAAGGAGCACGAACTTGATGTCTTCCTTCGCAACCCGCTCCACGATCTCCCGCCGCTTGGCGGGCTCGCTGGTCGCTCGATCCTCCCGTTCCACTGTCGCCATTTCACGCCTCCTTAAACGAAAAGAGCCCCGGGCGCGGACGCCCGAGGCAACGTCGCCTCGACCTCCGGATCGTACTCGGTGGACGGCCTGTGCGCAATCCGACCACGGAAATTGGCGCCGAGATCAGCCAGAGCGCTTGAGCTTCCCGTGGCGCTTGGCGTATACCTCGCCGCGGTGGAACACGTAGAGACCGAGCGGGATCGAGGCAGCGCCGATCACGAGCAGCGGCCAGAGGTCGTCCCAGAGATTTGACACGCTGGCCCCGTCGAGGATGGCGGCCCGGATGCCTTCGAGCGCATAGGTCGCGGGCGAGACGATCGAGAGGGCCTGCATCCAACCGGGAAGGATGTCGACGCTGTAATAGACACCCGACACGACGAGCAGCGTCCCCTGCGCGATGAAGCCGAGCTGCGTCCCCTTCTCGGGCGATATGAGCGGCAGGACGGCCGTCATCATGCCGATCCCGATGAACGAGATCGACGCAACGAGCAGGATGAGGAACGCGCCCGTGAAGTTGGCTCCGGGAAAGCTCAGATCGAAGAAGAGGGCGACGAGCCCGAAGAGGAGCAGTGTCCTGAAGAGGCCGTAGAGCACCGCGAAAATCCCCATCCCGAAGAGATGCGTCGGCCGAGCCAACGGAGCCATGAACGTGTACTCGATCGTCCCCTCCCAGCGCTCCCAGGCGACCGTCTCGGTGAGGATCTCGAAGACCGCCGACAGGTACGCCCAGATGACCGCGCCGATCAGGAGGATGACCGTCTGGCGGTTCACATCCAGCCGGCCACCCGCTGCCTCGATCCCCTTTGCGATGAAGACGATGGTCAGCGTGTTCGCGACCGACCAGACGAACCACGCGATCTCCCACCAGACGTAGCGCTTGACGAGATAGGCATTTCGCTCGACGACACCTCCGAGCCCGATCAGCTCACGGCGAAACCCACCTTGCAGGGCGCTCATCAGTCCTCCTCCTCTTCCTGCTCGTCCTCGAACGGGCGACCGGTGGCGGCGAAAAACGCTTGCTCGAGCGTCTCGGCCTCGTACTTGGCCAGGATCGCCTCGACGGTCGCGAGGCACACCAGCCGCCCCTCGTCGAGGATGCCGACGCGATCGGCGAGGGCCTCCGCCTCGTCCATGTCATGCGTGCAGAGCAGGATCGTCGCGTCGTGCTCCGCCCGCACCTCACGGATGAACTTCTGCACCTCGAGCTTCGAGCGCGGATCCAGGCCGGTGGTCGGCTCGTCGAGGAGCAGGAGGACCGGCGAGGTCAGAAGGGCGCGCGCGAGCGCCACCTTCTGCTGCATGCCGCGCGAAAGGTTCTGCATCGGCTCCCCCCGGCGCTCCGCCGGGAATCCGACCCGACCGAGGATCTCCGGGATCAAGCTTTTTGTCTCGCGGGCGGTCAACCCGTAGAAGCGGGCCGCATAGGACAGATTTTCGGCCGACGACATCCGCTTGAAGAAGGAGGCCTCTACCGAGACGCGGTTGACGAGCCGGCGCACGGCCCTGGCCTCGCGGACGACGTCGTGACCGAACACCTCGGCGCTTCCGCCGTCGTGGAGGAGCAGGGTTGCGAGCAGACGCACCAGCGTCGACTTCCCCGACCCGTTCTGGCCGAGAATCGCGACGCACTCGCCGCGCTCCATGTCGAAGCTGACGTCACGGAGCGCCGGGACACGCCGTCCGCGCAGCCGGAAGCCGTGTCCGTCGCGGCGGACGAACTCCTTGCGCAGATCAGAGACGTGAACGGCGTTCATGCATGCTCCTTCGGGTCGAGAGTCGGACGAAAACGGCAGGGCAAAAGTGGGCCGAGGAGGGCCCCTGCACCTGGTGTCTCAGACTCTGCGAGTGAACATGCCGGGACGACGATACCGGCTCTCCTTTCGTCCGTCCAGCGCGCGCGATACAGTGTTTCGCGCCGGCCCTGAGGAGGGGGCCGGCGACAGGCGACGGAGCCTCAGCGATCTCTCGGGATCCCTGGGGCTTTTTCATTGGTCCAGAAGGAGGCGCGCATGCAGGAGACGACGACCAAGCACTACCTGGCGAACGGGACGCGGCCGGAGCCCGAGGAGGCGGTCGCCTGGGCGATCGAGACGAAGACGAAGATGGTCGACCTCAAGTTCTGCGACCTGCTCGGATCGTGGCAGCACATGACTCTGCCCGTTTCCGCGTTCGACGAGTCGGCGTTCGACGAGGGACTCGGCTTCGACGGCTCGTCGATCCGAGGATGGCAGGGGATCGCGGAGAGCGACATGCTCCTCATGCCGGATCCTGCTTCCGCGACGCTCGACCCGTTCGCGGCGGAGCCCACCCTCTCGCTCGTCTGCGAGATCGCCGACCCGCTCACGGGAAAGCCCTACGCCCGCGACCCGCGCCGCGTCGCCCGCCGCGCGGAAGAGCACTTGAGAGAGACCGGGATCGCCGACACGGCGCATTTCGGGCCAGAGTGTGAGTTCTTCGTCTTCGACGCCGTCTCTTACACGCTCGACGTGAACCGAGCCGGCTACGAAGTCGACTCGACCGAAGGGCACTGGAACTCGGGCCAGCCCGGGCTCGGCTACACCGTGCGCGAGAAGGGCGGCTACTTCCCGCCGGCGCCGCACGACACGCTCTCCGACCTACGCACGGAGATGGTGCTGACCCTGGAGCGCCTCGGCATTCCCTGCGAGTTCCACCATCACGAGGTGGCCTCAGGCGGCCAGTGTGAGATCGATCTGCGCTACCAGCCGCTCCTGCGGATGGCCGACCAGGTCATGTACTACAAGTACGTCGTCCGAAACGTCGCCCGGGCGGCCGGGAAGAGCGTCACCTTCATGCCGAAGCCGTTGTACGCGGACAACGGGTCCGGCATGCACACCCATCAGTCGCTCTGGCTCGAGGGCACTCCCCTCATGGCCGACAAGTCGGGCTACGCAGGCCTCTCGAAGCTGGCCCGCTGCTATATCGGCGGACTCCTCGCCCATGCGGGCGCCCTGCTCGCCTTCTGCGCCCCCACGACGAACTCCTACCGAAGGCTCGTCCCGGGCTTCGAGGCGCCGGTAAATCTCGTCTATTCGCAGCGGAACCGCTCTGCGGCGATCAGGATCCCGATGTACTCGAGCTCGCCGAAAGCGAAGCGGATCGAGTTCCGATGCCCGGACGCAGTCGCGAATCCGTACCTCGCGTTCTCGGCGATGCTGATGGCCGGCCTGGACGGGATCAAGCGGGACCTGGACCCAGGGGCCCCGTCCGACTTCGACCTCTTCGAGGAGGCCACCGGCGATAGAGCCCAGGTGCCGGGGTCACTCGCGGAGGCACTGGCCGCGCTCGAGGCCGACCACGACTTCCTGCTGGAGGGCGACGTCTTCAGCGAAGACCTCATCCGTACCTGGATCGACTACAAGCGGGAGAACGAAGTCGATGCGGTCGCCCTGCGGCCCCATCCAGCCGAGTTCGCGCTTTACTACGACGCCTGAAAGGAGGGGCTGGACTTGTCCAGCCCCTAACCGGTGGGAGCCCTACGCGAAGGCGGTCAGGTACGGCTGCCAGCGATCCGGGATTCGTGGCGCCGAGAGCGTCACGAAGAGCGCGGGCGCGGGGGGCCGAGGGTTCCTTTGGAGGCGCATCTGCACCTCGTCGGGTGTCCGGTTGCCCTTCCTGAGGTTGCAGGGCGCGCACGAGGCCACGACGTTTTCCCAGATCGACTCGCCGCCTCGGGATCGCGGCACAACGTGGTCCAGGGTCAGCTTGCCGCTTTCCGAGCCGCAGTACTGGCATTGCCAGCGGTCCCGGGCGAAGAGGGCGCGCCTCGAGATCTTCCGCTGAATCGCGTTCGGGACCCGGACGTACGAGAGGAGCCTGATCACGTGCGGCCAGACGAATGTATCCGCGGCCGAGCGCAGGGGCTTGCCAAGGTGCTCGATGATCTCGGCCTTCCCCTTGAAAACGAGCACGTGGGCACGCCGCACCGTGCACACGTTGAGCGGTTCGTAGCTCGCATTGAGGACGAGAACCTGACCCATTTGCCTCGCGAATCGTACTGAATCGCGAACCGGCCGAAGCCGCGCTCAGCAGGGTTCTTAGGCTTGCGGAAGCACCAGCTCGAGCACGTTCTCCCCGACCGACACGAAACCACGCCCGCGATAGAAGTCGTGCGCGCGACGGTTCTCGTCCTCGACGACGACCTGGAGCGTGGCCGCCCCCTGTGAGATGGCGTAGCCCTCGGCGTACTCGAGGAGGCGCTTGCCGACGCCCTCGGCTTCGTGCTCAGGGCTCACGAAGAGCTGGTCGACTCGCGCAGACACCTCTGTCAGCTCGACTGCGACGTAGCCGGCAGGTGCGCCGCCCACCTCGGCCACGAAGACGGTCTCGCCCTCGAGAACGTCGAGCGTACGCCGGTCTGCGCCCCGGTCGAGCCGGGCCAGGCCGAAGAGGAGGGGCTCATCCTCGCGGCGAAGGGGCCGGACGTCCACCCGGACCTCGATCACAACGCCATCGCCCGGTCGACTGCCTCCTGCTCCTCCGGTGAGAGCGCGATCGGCGCACGGCCACGATCGAGCTCCTTCACGTAGATGCGCGCGTAGTCGCGGCCCTGGATCGCGCTGACGACGATGCCCGACCGGACTCCGTCCAGGAAGGCGAGTGAAGCCGATTGGTGCCCGCCGACGTCCTCATACGCGTCGTAGCGAACGATCGACGTATGCGAGAGGCAGCCGTCGATCCGCTGGTCGAGCCGCGAGAGTCCGACGGCGACCTCGTCGACGGCCCGGTGCAAGTCATCGATCCGACCCTGAAGGGACACCGCGAACTCGACGAGGTCGCCTTTCGTGCCCCCGAGGAGGACAAGCTGGTCCTGCCTGACCCGGCGAAGCTTGAGATAGAAGCCCAGCACGAGCAGGAAGGCGAGCACCGCCGCGGCGGCAGACCCGACTGCGAGCCAACCGGTAACCGCGTCGCCAGGAGGCACTAGGCGATCCTCCGAATCCGGCTTCCAGATCTAGCCGAACGAGAAGATGACCGGGTACTCGACCGTGTTGTTGCTCGTGTTCTGCTCACCCTCGACTGGGAGTACGTTAACTCGGACCGTCGTCCGGGTCCCGAACGGGAGTGTGCCGAGGTCGCGGAACACGACCGACTTCGTCTTGCTGGGGTCGATGATCGCGATGGTCTTCGTACGCTTGATCGGCTGGGTGCCGCCCTGGATCGTGAGGGTCACTTCGACCTGGGTCTCCTGGCTGTCGCCGCTGTTTCGCACCGCGACCTCGAACGCCAGGCGCTCAGAGGCCTCGACGGTGTTCTCATCCGTCGGCGAGAGGCGATCACCGCCCGGGAGGACCCGGACACCGTCGATCTGGTTGCCGTGGAGGCCTCCGCCCGGGCTCTGAGTCAGGCGCTTGACGACGAGCTCCCAGGAGGATGCGGTCGCGAGCTCAGGCGTCGTCAGGAAGGCCGAGTCCGGCACGTCCACGCCCGTGATCCCCTCCTCTCTGAGAATCAGCTGGGAAGGGGTCCGGAAGAAGTCGTCGTAGACGACGTCGCTCGCGACGAAGCGGGCGGACTGCTGCGCGAGCGACTTGCCGGCCTGGGTCGCGTCGGAGGCGGCGGTGATCCGGGCGAAAGCCTGGGCGAGGCCTGCGAGACCGCTCACCCGGAGCGCCATGGTGTCGACGAGGCTCTCCTGTTGCTCACGGAGCGTGCCGGGCGGATCGAGGCCCTGCGCCTGCGTCACGACCTGCGCTTGCTGATTTCGAAGCCCATCGAGCCGGTCCTGGAGGTCCTGGAGCTTCAGCCCGGGTGTCGCGATCAGTGTGTTCAACTGCTTGCCGATCTGCTCGGAGTCGCTGGTCACCTTGTCGACGTCGGCCATGTAGCTCTTGTACGCATCGACCTTCTGGTCGTTTCGACAGCCGTTCACCCAGAGGACGAGCACGACGGCAAGGATGATCGCCCCCGCGATCAGGGCTGCGAGGCGCACAACCGGGGGCGCGGTCCCGCCTCCGGGGGGACGCCGCGGCAGCCGGCGGGGCTTCGGACCACGCGGCGCGTCCTCTGTCGCCGACGCTTCCCTCGTCGGGGCGTCGTCGAAGAAGTCGAATTCGATTTCTTCGCTGTCGCGTCTGTCGCGATCGATCACGGCCGTGACCTGGCGAGGGGGCGGAAAGTCGGCGGAGTTTACCAGCGTGACCGGCGATTACATCACTTTGCGGGGCAAATGGAGGACTTCGCACGCGAAGGAACAAAGGCGGAAGCCCGTGCAGACAGCCACCGCTCTTCGCACCGCCGACCTGGTCCTCGGGCGCTACAGGCCCCTTCGCCCGCTCGGAAGCGGCGGCTCGGGCTCCGTCTGGCTGGTGCGTGACGAAGAGGCGGGCCGCGACGTTGCATTGAAAGTTGTCGAGCGCACGGGCAAGGCGGGCTCCCGCGCGAAACGGGAGGTCGACGCGGCGACACGCCTCCGGCATCCGCGCTGCCTGCGGGCGCTTGCGTTCCACCGCGATGACGGACATGTCTACGTCGCGTACGAGTACGTGCGCGGAAAGAACCTTCGCGAGGCGCTCCGCGCCGGCAAGGTCGACGATGCGACCGCGATCGAGGTGGCCGCACAGGTGCTCGACGCTCTGGCCCACGCGCATGCGAAGGGAATCGTCCACCGCGATGTGAAGCCCGCCAACGTCATGGTCGAGGAGTGCGACGAGGTCTCGACGCGGCTCCTCGACTTCGGGCTGGCCCGTCTCGACGAGCTCGAGGGCCTGACCGCGACCGGAGACGTCCCGGGCACCCTCGCCTACGTCGCGCCCGAGCGGCTCGAGGGAAAGCCCGCCGGCGGCGCGGCCGACGTGTGGGGCGTGGGAGTGATGCTTTGGGAAGCTCTCGCCGGTTGGCATCCGTTTGCGGCCACGTCGCCCGTGGAGACGGCGCGGCGGATCGCAGCAGGGGCGCCGCGGCTAGCCGCGGAGCGGCCGGACCTGCCGCGCGAGGTCTGCACGACGGTCGATTCGATGCTTTCGGTCGAGCCCCGGCGCCGCCCACCCGCCCGGCGGCTTGCGGCCGACCTTCGGGCCGGTGGCGAGCTTCGAGTGCATCACCCGCACTCGGCAGCCTCTCGCACCGCCTTGCGCGAGCGCGCAGCTCATGCGTTGCTCGCAGCCCTGGCCGCCGGTGGAGCAACAACGCTCCTCCCTTTCTTCCCGCGTGGGTGGCCGCTGGTGCTCGCGGCACTGGCCGGTCTTGCGGCTCTACGGTCGCCCGTCGCCGGCCTCGCCGTAGCCCTCGCTGCTCCTGTGCTGCCGCTCGGAAACCTCTCGCTCGGACTCGCGATCGCCTACGGAGCGCTCGCGTGCGCCTGGCTTGCCCTGCACGCCCGGGATGCAGAGCGGAGCCTCCTCCCGGTCGCAGCCCCGCTTCTGGCTCCGTTCGGAGCCATTCCGCTCCTCCCAGTGGCGCTCCTCGAAGCCCGGGGGCGAATCCGCCGAGCGGTCGGCGCCGCCGCCTGTGTCCCGCTCGCGGCCGCAGTCTCAGTGCTCGCAGGCCGACCGCTTCCGTTCGCCGGAGACTCCCCGGGCTCGACGGCTCCGGTCGCCGGCTCGACCGGCCCGCTGGACGTCACCGCCACGCTCTACGGCGCCCTCACGGCCCATCCGACCCTCGCCGTCACAGCCGTGGTTCTCGCGCTCGCCGCGGCGTCCGCCGACCTCGCTGTCTCTCACGGACGCTGGGCAACCGCGGTCTGGGGGGCGGCCCTCCTCGGCGGCGTGCTCCTCATGCCCACAGCCTTTGGGGGTGAGCCCCCGCACGCGCTCTCCACGACGCTCTTCGTCTGGGCGGCAACCTGCCTTCTCGCGCTGCGCGGGCACCGCAGCCCCGACTCACCGGGGTCGGGCAGAATGCCCGAGCCGGGTGAGCGTCCTACGTAGCATCGAGCACCGCATCGAGTCCCTCATCGAGGGAGCTTTCGGACGTGCCTTCAAGTCGCACGTCCAGCCGGTCGAGCTCGCCCGGAAGCTCGCGAAGGAGATGGACGAGAACAAGTCGGTCTCTGTCTCCCGGGTCTACGTGCCGAATGAGTACCTCCTCTATCTCTCGCCATCAGATCGGGAGCAGTTCTCGAGCTACGAAGAGTCCCTGGTCACCGAGCTCTCCGACTACCTCTCGGAGCATGCCCGCCGGGAGGGCTACGCGCTCCTCACGACGCCCCGGGTGATCCTGCACGAGGACGAGGACCTCGAGGTGGGTGAGTTCGGGATTGCAACCAGGATGGTGCAGCCTCGGCGCGAAGCGCCGAGCCCGCAGGCGCCGCCCGCTCCTAGTGCGCCAGCCCCCGCCGCGGACGCGCCTGCTTCCTCGGAGGCCGGCGAGACAAAGATCTACCGGCCTGCGCCTGACACGGCAGCTGTCAGCGCCGACGAGGCCGACCGCCTCGGGCTCGCCCACACGCCGCCCGCCATCGTCCTGAACGGTGTCAAGCACCCGCTGGACAAACCTCGCCTGGTAATCGGCCGCTCGCGCGATTGCGACATCACTGTCGAGGACGCAAACGTTTCGCGCCGTCACACTGAGATCCGCGTCGAGGACGGCGCCTACTGGCTCGTCGACCTCGGCTCGACAAACGGGGTCGAGTTGAACGGCAAGCGCGTCGAACGGGAGCGCCTGGAGCACGGGGACTCGATCGTCGTCGGAAAGACACAGCTGACGTTCGAGCGACCTGAGTAGGAGTCGTCTGTGGAGCAGCTCCTCCTCGGTCTCCAGGCCCTCTTTCTCATCATCCTCTACCTCTTCATCTGGCGGGTGATCCGCGGGGCCTCGAGAGACCTGCGCGTGCCCCAGGAGAGCTTTATCATGGCGCCGGCCCAGGTCAGGGGGACGCCTCTTGCAGCCGGAATGTCGGCGGCCTCAGCGCGGCTCGTGGTCGTCTCGAGCTCCTCCGTTCCGATCGGCTCGGGCCACGATGTCGGCCCCGTGCCCGTCACGATCGGGCGGTCAGACGAAAACACGATCACCCTTGACGGAGACGAGTACGCGTCGGGCCACCATGCTCGGATCGAGGCCGGCCGCGACGGGGTCTGGCTGCACGATCTCCACTCGACGAACGGGACCAGCGTGAACGGCGAGCGTGTCGAAGGCCGCCGCCGGCTGCACGAAGGCGATCTGGTGCGGGTCGGAGAGACCGAGTTGAGGTTCGAGCAGTGAGGCTCGGGGAGCGCGCGGCTCTCACCGATGCCGGCCGCAAGCGGCGGCGGAACGAGGACTCCTTCGTCGCCGAGCCTCCGCTTTTCGCGGTCGCAGACGGCATGGGTGGGGCGCAGGCAGGCGAGGTGGCATCGAGGCTCGCTGCGGCGGCGTTCCGCGAGTTCCACGAAGCCGACGAGCTCGACCCCGAGCAGCGGCTGGAGGCGATCATCCAGGAGGCGAACCGGCGCATCTTCGAGCGGGCCCAGACCGACACCCAGGCCTCAGGCATGGGGACGACCGTCACGGCATCGCTGGTGGGTGAGGAGCAGCTCTCGATCGGGCACGTCGGCGACTCGCGGGCCTATCGAATTCGCGGAGGCGCCCTGGAGCAGCTGACGGAGGACCACTCGCTCGTCGCCGACCTCGTTCGGAGCGGACGCCTGAGCCCGGAGGAGGCCGACCTGCACCCGCAGCGGTCGGTGATCACGCGCGCCCTCGGCACCGACCCGGAGGTGGACGTCGACACGTTCACGGTCGGCATCGAGACGGACGACGTCTTCCTTCTCTGCTCCGACGGGCTGACAACGATGGTCGAAGACGACCGGATCCTCGCCGTCGTGCGGGGCGCCAAGAGCCTCGAGCACGCCGCCAGATCGCTCGTGAAGGAGGCCAACCGCCGGGGCGGAGAGGACAACGTCACGGTCGTTCTCTTCCGGCTCGAGGCGGGGGACGCGCTTGCCGACACGCTCGCCGCCGGGAACGGCCACGACGCTTCCGCCGACCTCGAGGACACGCTTTCGGGCCTCGAGGCGCCCGCCCTGCGGGACGCGGCTCCGACCGAGACCATCGTCGCGCCCCCGGAGCGAGCCCGCGGCTGGCAGGCGCCCGACGGCGCCGACCCGCCCTCGAAGGGCAAGCGGCCCCGAGGTCCCCGCGTCCCACGTTGGCTCCTTTGGTCGCTCGCGCTCGTCGCGATGCTCCTCATCCTGGCGGCGGCCACATTCTGGGGTGTCTCCCGCGCCTACTTCATCGGCGTCGAGGACGACGGTCAGGTGGCCGTCTACCAGGGAATTCCCTGGGATCTCACCGACGACGTCCATCTCTACCGCGCCAAATACGTGAGTCAGCTTCGCGCGGAGCAGCTCACGCGGGCTGAGCGAGAGCGGCTGTTCGACCACAACCTCGCGAGCTACGAGAGCTCCAGGGACCGGCTCGCCCCGTTCGAAGAAGAGGGCGTGCCCTGAGCCTTCGCAACCGCGAGCTCCTGCATTTGCTCGGTGTCGGGATCCTGACCGCCGCGGGGTTCACGGCGGTGTTTGTCGCCCGGCAGGCCTCGGACGACTTCTCGACCGCCTCACTCTCTTACGCGGCTTTCTTCGGGGCGCTCTTCCTCGCCGCACACCTCGTCCTCCGGGTGCGCCTCCCGCACGCGGACCCCTACCTCCTCCCCCTCGTGGGGATCCTGACCGCGGTCGGCCTGACCCTCATCTACCGAATCGATCCTGACCTCGCCTTCAAACAGGGGCTCTGGGTCGTCGTGGGAGTCGTGGCCTTCGCGTTCGTCGTGGTCTTCGTGCCCGACTACCGCCGCCTCGACAGCCTCAAGTACACGCTCGGGATCGTCGCGGTCGGCCTGCTCGTACTACCCGCACTGCCGGTTATCGGGGCCACGATCAACGGCGCCTCTCTGTGGGTCGCCGTCGGGCCGATTACGTTCCAGCCCGGGGAGTTCGCGAAAGTCGCGCTCGTCATCTTCCTCGCCGGCTATCTCCGCGACAACCGGGAGATGCTCTCCATGGGAGTCGGGCGTGCGGGACTGCCCTCGCCAAAGCACTTCGGGCCGCTCATCGTCATCTGGGGTGCAGCCATGCTCGTCCTCTTCCAGACGAACGACCTCGGCGGCGGGCTTCTCTATTTCTCCGTCTTCCTGGCCATGCTCTACGTCGCGACGGCCCGTTGGACCTACGTTGGTGCGGGCCTCGGGCTCTTCGTCGCGGGCGCGTACGGGCTCTACCACGTGAAGCCACACATCGCCGAGCGGGTTTCGATCTGGATCGATCCGTGGAAGGACGCCTTCGACGACGGCTATCAGCTCGTTCAGTCGATCTACGCGATCGCCGGCGGGGGCCTGTTTGGAGCCGGCCTCGGGCAGGGCGTGCTCGTGAAGCCCGAGGGCGGTACGTACATCCCCTTCCTCGAGACGGACTTCATCTACGCGGCAATCTCGCAGGAGCTCGGGCTCGCCGGAGCGACGGCGATCGTCCTCCTCTACCTGATCTTCGCCTACCGCGGCCTCAGGATCGCCATGCTCGCCGACGACGGTTTCTCGAAGCTGCTCGCGGCCGGGTTGACCGCGACACTCGCGATCCAGGCGTTCATCATCATCGGAGGAGTCACGAAGCTGATCCCGCTCACGGGCATCACGCTTCCGTTCGTCTCCTACGGCGGGTCGAGCGTGGTGGCGAACTTCCTCCTCGTCGGGCTCCTGCTCGCCGTCTCGAACCACGTGAACCAGGAACGGTGAGGGCGTGAACACCCAGATCCGCCGGCTCTTCCTCTTCTTCGCGGCGCTCTTCGTCGCGCTCGTCGCGATGTCGACCTACTGGCTCTGGAAGGCGCCCGACCTGGAAGCTCGCCGCGGCAATCCGCAGCTCGTCGTGCGCCAGGTGACGATCAAGCGCGGGCTCATCTACGCGGCCAATGGAAAGACGATCTTCGCAGCCAACAAGAAAAAGCGGGTCCAAGGCCGCACGTGGTATCTCAGGCGCTACCCGACCAGGGGCCTCGCCGCGCAAACCGTCGGGTACTCGACCATCGAGCGTTCACGGACCGGCCTCGAGAAGTCTTTGAACGACTACCTGACCGGCTCCAACGCGAACCTGCGGACGCTCTTCGACAGGACCGTCGACACGCTCAAGGGCATCACACGCCAGGGCAACGATGTCGTCACGACGATCGACGTGACGGCCCAAAAGACCGCAATGGAGGCCCTCACCGGCAAATGCGGCGCGGCCGTCGCTATCGATCCTCGCGATGGCCGCGTCCTCGCAATCGCGTCGACGCCCACGTACGACCCGAATCTCGCGGAGAAGAAGTTCGCGCAGATCCTCAGGATCAAGGGCCCCTGCAAGCCGGCCTCGCCGCTCGTCAACCGGGCTACCAACGACCTCTTCATTCCCGGCTCCACGTTCAAGGTCGTGACTGCGACGGCGGCGCTCGACTCAGGGCGCTTCACGACTCAGAGCACGTTCGACGACCCTGGCTACTGCACCGAGTACGGCAAGAGGGTGTCCAACTACGCCGACCAGGACGGCGCCGAGGTCTTCGGCCGCGTCGACTTCCCGACCGCGATGGAGCACTCGATCAACTCGGTCTTCTGCAACATCGGCAAGGCGATCGGGCCGGCGCTCATACTCGACTACGCGAAGCGTTACGGCTTCTACGAGGATCCGCCGCTCGAGACGCCCTCCGAGGAGCGGCTGCGAAGCGGGCTCTACAAGGGGAGCAAGCTCTTCGAGCCGACGGAGCCGAACCAGGTCGACCCGGGCCGGCTCGCCTTCGGACAGGAACGGCTCCTTGTTACACCGCTTCAGATGGCGATGGTCGCCGCGGCGATCGCGAACGGCGGCATCCTCATGGAGCCGCACGTGGTCGACCGGATCGTGGACCCCGACGGCAACGTGGTGACACGGACGAGCCCGGAGCAGTACCGAGAGGTCATGAAGGCCGGGACGGCAGCCGACCTGACGGCCATGATGAGGCTTGTTGTCGAGTCCGGAACGGGCACCGCCGCCCAGATTCCCGGCGTTCCGGTCGCCGGCAAGACAGGGACCGCCGAGACAGGCCGCCAGGGACAAAACGACACCTGGTTCATCGCGTTCGCACCGGCCGACCGGCCACGTGTAGCCGTGGCCGTGGGTCTTCACAACCAGAGCGGTACGGGCGGCTCCACCGCTGCACCGATCGCGAAGGCCCTCATCCAAACGCTCCTGAGTAGGGAAACGTTGTGATCACAGGGTTCAAACCGAACCGCGTCCTGGCGCAGGTCAGGTATCTAGGCTAAGACGATGGCCGTTTCCGACACCCTGATCAACACGCTCTTCGACGGGCGTTACCGGATCCTTCGCAAGCTCGGCTCCGGTGGGATGGCCAATGTCTACCTGGCCGAGGACGAGGACCTCGGCCGCCGCGTCGCCATCAAGATCCTGAGCGAGCGCTACGCGAACGACGAGAGCTTCAACGAGCGCTTCCGTCGCGAGGCCAAGTCGGCCGCATCCCTCTCGCACCCAAACATCGTCTCGATCTACGACCGGGGCGAGGCCGACGGGATCCCGTACATCGCCATGGAGGTGATCGAGGGGCGGAGTCTCAAGGAGCTCATCCTGACGCGCGGCCCGCTTCCACTCGCGACCGCGATCGACTACACGCACCAGATTCTGGACGCGCTCCGGTTCGCGCACCGGAACGGGATCATTCACCGGGACATCAAGCCGCACAACATCCTGCTCGGAGCGGAGAACCGCGCCAAGGTGACCGACTTCGGCATCGCGCGCGCGGGTGCCTCCCAGATGACCGAGGTGGGGTCGATCATGGGCACTGCGCAGTACCTGTCGCCCGAACAGGCTCGCGGAGCTCCGGTCACCGCAGCCTCGGACCTCTACTCGGTCGGCATCGTCCTCTACGAAATGCTGACCGGGCAGGTCCCCTTCAGCGGCGACTCGGCGATCGAGATCGCCATGAAGCACCTGAACGAGACGCCCCGCCCTCCCTCGAGTCTCCGGCCGGAGCTGACCCCGGAGCTCGACCAGGTCGTCCTGCGCGCGCTCGCGAAGAATCCCGAGGATCGCTACCAGGCCTCGGAAGAGTTCTCGGCCGACCTCGACCGCGTCGAGGCCGGCATCCCGATCGCGCCGGAGACAAGTGCTGCCGCTACGGCGATCTTGAGCGGCGGCTTCGAGACTTCCGCCACCCAGGTGATCCCACCCACCGAGACCGCTCGCCAGCATCCGCCGACGCAGCCCGCCGCGCCGCGGCGGCCACCTCCGACCTATCCACCTCGCTATCGCTATGACGAGCCGCCGCGCAAGCGGAATCGCTTCCTGCCCTGGCTCCTCGTCATCTTGCTCCTCGCCGGAGCGGCGGTCGCCGGCTGGTACGTCTACACCCAGATCCAGGACGAGCTCAGGTCGACCCAGGTCGCCGTGCCGAACGTGATCGGGTTGGAGCGAAAGCTCGCCGTCAAGAAGATCGAGGACGAGGGTTTCCAGGCCGATGTCCAGACAGGGGTCGGGACGGCGGAGGACCGCGGCAAGGTAATCGACCAGAATCCGGACGGAGGAACGCGGATCGAAAAGGGGAGTACCGTCAGGATCCTCGTCTCGGTCGGACCGGAGCAGGTCGAGGTTCCGGAGGTGGTGGGCAAGCCTCTCGACGAGGCGACGCAGACCCTCGCCAACGCAGGCTTTCGCTGGACGACGAAGCGGGTATTTTCGCCGGACGCTCCCGAGGGCGAGGTGACCAAGCAGAACCCGAAGCCCGGCGAGCAAGCCGAGAAGGGCGCGACGATCGCGCTGACGGTCTCCAAGGGTCAGGAGCTCGCGGCCGTGCCCGACGTGCTCCAGCAGACACGCCAAAGCGCCGAGTCGGAGCTCAGGTCGGCGGGGTTCGTCCCCGAGGCCGTGCTGGTCGACTCGGATTCTCCGCAAGGCCTCGTGGTCGCCCAGGACCCCGACCCGGGGACGGAGAAGCCGAAGGGCGAGACCGTTCAAATCAGCGTCTCGAATGGCCCGCAGACGGCCACAGTCCCGGACGTCCTCGATCAGGATCAGGCCAGCGCCGAGTCCGAGCTCCAGGCGGCCGGCTTCAAGGTTCGGGTCGTCAAACAGGACACCGCCGACCCGACACAGGACGGCGTCGTCATGGATCAGAGCCCGGCACCCGGGCTCGAAGCGCAACCCGGCTCAAGGGTCACGATCGTCGTCGGTCGCTTCAGCGAGCCCGTTCCACGGGGCCGACGGCGCGGAAACGGGGGCGGCAGAGGCTGACGCGGGTCCGGGTCGCAGTCCTCATGGGAGGTCGCTCGAGCGAGCACGAAGTCTCGATGACCTCGGCGCGATCGGTGGTCGCGGCGCTCGATCCAGATCGTTACGAGGTGCGCGAGATCGAGATCGGACGGGATGGCGCCTGGGAGCTCGGAGCCGGGTCGCAAGGCGAGCTGAGTTCCGGGGCGGCCGGCGGTCTAGCGGTTCCGACCAACGGGCGGCCGGTCGAGCCGCTCGGAGAGGTCGACGTCGTCTTCCCGGTCCTGCACGGGCCCTTCGGTGAGGATGGCACCGTCCAAGGGCTCCTCGAGCTTGCCGGCGTCGCCTACGTCGGTGCGGGCGTGACCGCCTCGGCCCTGTGCATGGACAAGGATCTTTTCAAGTCGGTGATGCGCGACAAGGGGATCCCGGTCACACGGAATGTCACCGCCCTCGCCCGCCACCGGGACCGGGTCTCGAACCCGTTCGGCTACCCGGTCGTGATCAAGCCCGCGCGGCTCGGTTCGAGCGTGGGCATCACGATCGCCCACGGCGCCGAGGAGTTCGCCCGCGGGACCGACCTCGCGTTTGAGCACGACGAGAAGATCCTGATCGAGGAGTTCGTCTCCGGGGTCGAGGTGGAGTGCAGCGTGCTCGGAAACGACGAGCCGATCGCCTCGCTCCCGGGCGAGATCGTCCCGCTCGCGAGCGAGTGGTATGACTACTCGGCGAAGTACGACGAGGGCGGTATGGAGCTCGTGATTCCGCCCAGGATTCCCGAGCAGACGATCCGGCGCGTCCAGGAGCTAGCCGTGGCAGCGTTCGTCGCGGCCGACTGCGAGGGAATGGCACGGGTGGACTTCTTCGTCCGCGAGGACGGCGAGGTGCTCGTGAACGAGCTGAACACGATTCCCGGCTTCACCTCGACGAGCGTCTACGCAAAGCTGTTCGAGGCCTCCGGAATTCCCTACGCCACGCTTCTCGAGCGCCTGGTCGACCTCGCCCTGGAGCGCCGGGACCGGCGCGCG
>Ga0307287_10000034_pt1 | contig 45238 bp, 43 predicted proteins | sample ER_DNA_141_FD_194485 | JGI IMG/M metagenome (GOLD analysis project Ga0307287, IMG submission 194485) | Bulk soil microbial communities from the East River watershed near Crested Butte, Colorado, United States - ER_DNA_141 | ecosystem: Environmental > Terrestrial > Soil > Floodplain | place...
TCTGCGAGATCTTGAGTCTCATCGATCGCCCCTTCTGGCGCGAGGTCGGTCCTCGCCACGTCGCGCGAGGATCTCCTCGACCGCGAACAGGACGAACCACATGAGGGAGAGCGCCGCCATCGACAGGTTGACCCACCAGTACTTCTCGGGCGTCGGCGCGAGCAGAACCAAGCATGTGACTGACATCCCCAGGAAGAACCAGGACCGCCGAGAGAGCCTCATCGGACCAGCCCCTTGAACGGCAGGTACGCGATCCAGGCCATCACGAAAGCACCGGGGATCGTGAGGACCCACGCCCAGACGACACGACCCGCGACCCCCCAGCGAACCGCCGAGAGGCGTTGCGTCGTGCCGACGCCGACGATGGCTCCCGCGATCGTATGCGTCGTGGAGACCGGGATGCCCGCGAGCGTCACTCCCCAGATCGCGGTCGCGGCGGCGGACTCCGCACACATGCCGCCGACCGGCTGGAGCTTCGTGATCTTCGAACCCATCGTGTGGACGATCCGCCACCCGCCGAAGAGCGTTCCGAGCGCGATGGCCGCATGCGCGGAGAGCACGACCCAGAGCGGGACATCGGACCCTTTGGCGAGCAAACCGTTCGCGATCAACAGCGCCAGGATCACCCCCATCGTCTTCTGCGCGTCGTTCCCGCCGTGCCCGAGGCTGAACGCGGCGGCAGAGACGAGCTGGCCACGTCGGAATCCGCGGTTCAGTTTCTCCACCTTCCGATAGCGGTGGAACAACCAGAAGACGCCGGTCATGAACGTGAATGCGAGGAGGATCCCGACGATCGGCGACAACACGATGAACACGAAGATCTTCTGGTACTCGGATGCGACCAGCGTTTCCCAGCCCGCGGTCGCGACGGCGGCGCCCGCCAGACCGCCGACGAGCGCGTGCGAGGAGCTCGTCGGGAGGCCCAAGATCCACGTCACGATGTCCCAGAGGATCGCGCCCACCAGCGCTGCGAAGATCCCAGCGTTCGTGAGCGTGCCCGGGTGGACGACGTTCGAGATCGTGTCCGCCACTTTGGTTCCGAAGATGAGGAACGCGGCGAAGTTGAAGAACGCCGCCCACGCCACGGCTTGTCTCGGCGTCAGGACGCGCGTCGAAACGACCGTGGCGATCGAGTTGGCGGCGTCGTGGAAACCGTTGAAGAAGTCGAACGACAGCGCGACCAGGACGATCAGCGCGATGGTGATCGTCATGCGAACTTGGCCACCACCGACTCGATCTGGTTAGCGACATCCTCGCAGCGGTCGATCGCGGCCTCGACCTGGGCGAGCAGGTCCTTCCACATCAGGACCTCCAATGCCCGGTAGTCGCCCGAGTACAGGTCGGCCACCGCTCGACGGTTGATCCAGTCCCCCTCGCGCTCCTCCCGCTTGATCACTGAGACATCCGAGGGCACCCTCCGGATCTGTTGGAGGTGGCCGACCGCACCCACCATCGCTCCGCACGTCCGCGCCAGCGTCTCGACCTGCTTGCGGAACCACGGGAACGTCTCGTCGATCGGGAGCAGCTCCATGAGGTCCGCGACACCGTGCTGGTAGTCGAGCACGTCATCGAGCGCTGTCGCCAACCGGTAGATATCGTGCCGGTCGATCGGCACCACGAAGGTCGTGTTCAGGGTACCGATGATGCGATGCGTGAGTGCGTCGCCCTCGTGCTCGAGCCGGCGGATCTCCGCCGCGTGCTCAGCGACATGTGGTAGATCGTCAACGAGCGCGAGCAGCTCCCCCGCTGCGTCGGCGACGTTGCGCGCGGCCGCGTCGAGCAGGTCGTAGAAGACGAGCTCGCGCGGGATCACCTGGAACGGCACCGTCGTGGCTCCTCGTCTCCGGTATCTCCGGCATCTGGGGCATCTCCGGAGTGCGGAAGGTACCGGGTGCCATCCCAGGTGTCCAGCGGGTGAACGAAAGATGAATGACCAGTCAGGCGGCGGCGTCAGCCGACGAACTTGTACCCGAGGCCGCGGACCGTGAGGAGCAGCTCCGGGTCGTGCGGGTCGTTCTCGATCTTCTGGCGGATCCGTTTCACGTGGACATCGAGGGTCTTCGTGTCTCCGACGTAGTCGTGGCCCCAGATCTCCTCGATCAGGAACTCGCGGGTCAGCAGGCGGCCGCGGCGTCGGAGGAACGCCTCGAGCAGCTCGAACTCCTTCGGAGGGAAGGCCACCAGTCCCTCGCCGACCCGCACCTCGTGCTTCGCGACATCCATCACGATCGGGCCGCCGTTGAGCATCTCCTCGGCCACCGCCGGGGCCTGCATCCGTGCCCGCCGCAGATGCGCGCGAACGCGCGAGACGAGCTCGCGGATCGAGAAGGGCTTCGTGACGTAGTCGTCGGCGCCGAGCTCGAGGCCCGCCACCTTGTCCGCCTCCGAGTCCTTCGCGGTCACCATGACGATCGGCACGTTGGACTCCTCCCGGATCAGCCGGCAGACGTCCAGCCCGGAGAGCTCCGGCAGCATGAGGTCGAGGATCACCAGATCGGGGGCGTCGCTGCGGAACCGCTCGATCGCCTTCCGCCCATCGGCCGCGAGCGTGACGGTGAACCCGTCCTGCTCGAGCGAGTACCGGATGGATTCGGCGAGCGACTCTTCGTCTTCCACCAGGAGGATACGGCGCTGCGGATCGGTCACGCCTGCACCTCGTGGGAGGCGTCGGTGAACTCGCGGAACTCTCCCGTCACGAGGTAGTTCACCTGCTCGGCGATGTCGACCGCGTTGTCGCCGACGCGCTCCAGTGCGCGCGCGGCCAGGTTCATGTGCATCCCCCAGTCGAGGGCGCTCGGGTCATCGGCAAGCTTCAAGGCCTCCAAGTGCGTCCGGCGGTTCAGTCGGTCCACCGGATCGTCCATCGCCGGCAGCTTCTGACAGAGCTCGAGGTCACGCTTCGCGAAGGCTTCCATCGCCGTGCGCAGCATCTGGACGACCAGATCGCCCATCTCGCGGATCTGCCCGCGCATCGCGTCGCTGCCGACCGCATCACGCGTCATGAGATGGAGCTTGGCGACGTTCACCGCCTGGTCGCCGATCCGCTCGAGGTGCAAGCAGCTGTGCAGGATCGCGGAGATCAGGCGGAGGTCGGCCGCGACCGGCGACTGGAGGGCCAGCAGCGACAAGGTGCCGTTGTCGATGCGCAGGTACAGCTCGTCGATCCCGTCGTCCCCTGCGATAACCTTCATCGCCTTCTCATCATCGCGCTCCGACACCGCCTCGACGGAGCGTTGTACGGCTGAGCCGGCGAGCTCCCCCAGCTCGAGGAGCTCGAACTCGATCCGCTGCAGCGCTTCGTGGAATGGTTCCCGAGTCATCCGAACCTCCCCGTGACGTAGGCCTCGGTCCGCTCGTCCGACGGGTTCGTGAAGAGCGTCTCGGTGTCGGCGTACTCCACGATCGTCCCGGTGCGCGCTCCATCTTCCCGGACATCGACCGTGAAGAAGGCCGTGCGGTCGGAGGTGCGCGCAGCCTGCTGCATGTTGTGGGTGACGATCACGATCGTGTAGTCGGAGACGAGCTCCTGCATGAGGTCCTCGATCCTCGACGTCGCGATCGGGTCGAGAGACGAGCACGGCTCATCCATCAAGATCACGTCGGGTTTCGTGGCGATCGCACGCGCGATGCAGAGCCGCTGCTGCTGCCCGCCGGACAGGGCCAGGCCCGATTCCTTCAGTTTGCCCTTGACCTCGTCCCAGAGCCCGGCCCGATGAAGACACTCCTCGACCAGGTCGTCCATGTTCACCTTCATGCCCGCGATCTTCGGTCCGAAGGCGATGTTGTCGTAGATCGACTTCGGGAACGGGTTCGGCTTCTGGAACACCATCCCGATGTGCCGCCGGACCTCGACCGGATCGACGTCGGGGTCGTAGAGGTCGATCCCGTGGTAGAGGAACGTCCCGTCGACGCGCGCGCCTTCGATCAGATCGTTCATCCGGTTCAGGCATCGGATGAAGGTGGTCTTCCCGCATCCCGAGGGCCCGATCAGCGCCGTGATCTGGTTCTTGAGGATCGGGAGCGACACGTCCCGAAGGGCTTGGAACTCGCCGTAGGAGACACCGGCATCATGAACGTCGAAGACGACCTCGCGCTTGGCCTCCTCCTCCTTGTTCACGCGTGCCGCTTTCACGGTGAGCGAGACCTCCCCCGGCTCGGACTGAGACGGCGCCGGATCGACCTTCGCTACGTCCGTCGTGTCCATACGGTCACCACTTTCGCTCATAGCGGTTCCTCAGCAGGATCGCGGTGAGGTTGACGAAGAAGATCATGAGGATCAGAACCAGGATGGCAGCCGCGGCCAGGTCTTGAAGCTCGGGCAGCGGCTTCTTCGTGTACGTGAAGATCAGCGTCGGGAGGGCGGTGAACTTCTCCCTGAGGGACGCGAGCGGTCCACCACGCGTCGACAGGAAGCCGGTGACCGCTCCCACCATGATGAGGGGGGCCGTCTCCCCGAGCGCGCGGGCCATCGCGAGGACCGACCCGGTCAGGATCCCTGGCGCCGCGTTCGGGAGGACGTGGCTGCGGATCACCTCCCACCTCGTCGCGCCGACGCCGAAGCCGCCCTCGCGGATGCCCGTGGGTACGGAGCGGAGCGCCTCCTGCGTCGTGATGATGACGATCGGCAGCACCATGAGGGAGATCGTGAGCCCGCCCGTGAGGAGGCTCAGTCCCCCGACCTTCGGTCCGGTGACGGAGCCGAGCAGTTGCGCGAAGACGGCGAACCCGAGGATCCCATAGACGATCGCCGGCACGCCAGCGAGGTTCCGGATGTTCGTGTTGATGAAGCGCGCGAGCCGGGTGTCGCGTGCGTACTCCTCCATGTAGATCGCCGCCCCGATCCCGAGCGGCACCGCCAGGAGGATCACGAAGATCATCAAGTAGATCGAACCGATCAGGCCGGACCTGATCCCCGCGTTCTGCGGGAGCGCCGAGTAGTCGTTCCCGAGGACCCTCCCGCCCTGATGCACCAGCAACGGGACCGCGGTGCGCGCCACGTTGAAGAGCAGCACGACCAGCACGGCGAGCGCGATGATCAACGTGAGCAGGAGCACGAGGCTGAAGAGCGTCTCACGGATATCGCGTCGCTTCCCGGTGAGCGACCGCGCCACCTCGGCGCGCGTCGCATCCGTGATCCCAGTGATCGCCATCAGAACCGCCTTCGGACGCGGCGGACGAATCGCTCCGACAGCAGGTTCAGACCGAGCGTCAGCGCGAACAACAGGAGACCGACGAAGAAGAGGCTCGGATAGGCAGCGTCGGTCCCACGGACCTGATCCGACCCGGTCGCGAGGGCGGCGATGGCGGCGGTCATCGTCTGGCCGCCTTTCAGTGGGTTCAACGTGAACAGGGAGCCGCCCGTCCCTCCGGCGACGATCGCGACGATCATCGTCTCGCCGATCGCGCGGGAGACCCCCAAGATGAGCGCGGCGGTGATCCCCGAGACGGCCGCCGGGAACACCACACGCATGCTCGTGGATCGGCGGCGGGCTCCGAGCCCGAACGATGCTTCGCGGAGCGCATGCGGAACCGCGTGCATCGCGTCCTCGGCCACCGATGCGACGAGCGGCGTCACGAGCAGCCCGACCGCGATCCCGGCCGCCAACATGTTGAAGAGCGGGACCTGCGATCCGAAGAGCCGTTGCACCAGCTCGGGGCTGATCACCCGGATCGCGAAGTACCCGAGCACGACGCTCGGGATGCTCGCCAGGGTCTCGATGATCGGCTTCAGGTACCGCCGCGCCCGCGGCGTCGCGTACTCCGAGAGGTACAGAGCGGCGCCCAGACCGAGCGGAGCCGCCACGACCATCGCGATGAGGGCCACGATCAACGTCCCCGCGACGATGGTCTTGATGTCGAAGAGGTTGTTGCGCGGGAGCCAACCGTCGGACCACAGCGTCGACAGGTCGACCTTCCGGAGGAAGTCGATCGTGCCTCCCAACAGGCTCAGCACGATGCCGATGCTGATCAACACGGAGAGCAGCGCAGCCGAGAAGAAGAGGGCGCGCATCCGCCGCTCGCGGCGGAGGCGCGCTGGGTTGCCGCGCAGCACCTCGGCCGTGATCGGGGTCGAGATCACCGCTTGAGCCATCGACCCCAGTCTCCTCTCTCTGCGGGCGCCCTCGGACGGGATCTCCCCCGGACGGGCGGCGGGATCGGACCTTCGGTCCGATCCCAGCCCACCCGGGCGACCCTCAGGCCGACGGCGACGCCGACGACTCCGTCGTCTGCCAGGTGCTCCTCGACGTCTGAAGCTCCTCCGTCGGCAGGGCGATGTACTGGACCTGGGTCACGGCGGAGATCCCCTCGTCGCCCAGGTAGTAGTCGACGAACGGCTTCAGCGCGGGGTTGGAGGCCAGCTTGTCCGTGTTGACGTAGATGTACAGCGTGCGGCCGAGCGGATAGGTTCCGTCGTTGACGGTGGCCGCGCTCGGGGCCACGCAGCCGTCCCCGCCGTCGACCTGGAACTCCTTCACCTGGCCGCCCGCGTTCTGCGCGTACGCGAAACCGACGAATCCCAGCGCACCCTCCGTCCCTTCCGCGTTGTTGATGATCACGTTGTCGTCCGCCGAGGACTGGTAGTCCGGGCGAAGGGTGTCGTTCGGCTTGTTCCGATCGTCGGCGATGCCCTTGATCGCGAGATCGATGAATGACCCGTAGGTCCCGGACTCGGTACCGGGAGCCACGATCGTGAGCGGCTCATCGGGGAAGTTCCCCTTGCCGCCGAGCGACTTATCCAGCGCGTTGGCGTCGGACCAGCTCGTGAACCCCTTCGCCTCACTGCTGAAGAGTGAGTAGAGGTCGGCCAAGGAAAGGCAGCTCAGCGGGTTCGACGGATTGCCGACGACGGTCAAGGCGTCACGCCCGATAGCCAGCTCGACGTAGTGGACCCCACCGTCGGCGCACGCCTTCTTCTCGTCGTCCGAGATCTGCCGGGATGCGTCGCTGACATCGGTCTGTCCCTTGCAGAACAGGACGAACCCGTCGGTCGTCCCCGGGCCGTCGACGGAGATATCCACACCCGAGTTGGCGCCCTGGAAGTTCTCGGCGACCAACGAGGTGATCGGCTCGACGGTCGACGAGCCGGAGATGTTGAGCGAGCCGGAAACGTCCCCCTCACTCGAGGCACCGCTGCTGCTGCTGGAGCTGCTGCAGGCCGCCGCGACCAGTGCGATCGCGAGCACGAGCGCCCCTGATCCCGCGAGCCCCCGGATCTTGTTCATCTGCCGCTTCCCTCCTCGATATCGGACGACCTCTGACCTCCGCGACCGAGGCTAGGAACCCCACATGGCAGTGCGGGGGCCGTTCCATGAACGGCGGGTGAACGGCCCTACGCCGCAGCTCGAGACGCTCGTACACTCCCGCCAGATGGCGGATGCGCTGCTGGTCGCCGGAGTCGCCGCCGGGGCGGCCGCGGTGGGCGCTGCCGGCGCGGCAGCGACTTATCGACGGCGCCTCGCTCGGATACGCAGGCAAACCCTCACGGCACGAACGTCCCTCGAGGCGATCCAGCGAACATCGACGGAAGACCGGCGGGTCCGCGACACGATCCTTTCGTCGATGCGTGAGGGCGTCTTGTTGGTCGACCCGGATGGCCGTTGCGTCTTCGCCAACGACGCGCTCGTCACGCACCTGGGTGGGTCACCCGATTCCTTGGACGAGCTCTTCCCGACGGAGATCCGACACGCCGCCAGGCGTGCCGGGTATACGGGCGCGCCGAACACCGTCGAGGTGGAGACCGGGGTGCCATCGCGGTGGCTCCAGGCCAGCTCCCAGCCGATCGACGACGGAGGATCTGTCCTGGTGGTCGTTCGGGACGTGACGGAGGCACGGAGGCTCGACGCGGTTCGGCGAGACTTCGTTGCGAACGCATCGCACGAGCTCAAGACGCCTGCAGCGTCGATCCGCGCGGCCGCGGAGACCCTCCTCAACGGCGCACTCGAGGACCCGCCTGCCGCGCACCGGTTCACCGAGCAGCTGCAGCGCGACGCGATGCGCCTGTCGCGCATCGTGTCCGACTTGCTCGACCTGTCCCGCCTCGAAGGCGGGAGCGACCTCGCCGAACGCGTCCGGATGGACGTGATCGCGGGCGACGAGGTCGAACGACTCCGCGATCGAGCGAAGGAAGCCGGAGTTGTGATCGAGCTGCATACCGACGGTGTGCCCTCGGTCCCGGGCTCGGGTCGGGATCTGGCGCTTCTCGTCCGCAACTTGATCGACAACGCGGTTCGCTACACGCCGTCCGGCGGTCGGGTGGATGTATCGGTCTCGGCGGAGGATGGACAGGTCGTCCTCCAGGTCGCCGACACCGGGATGGGCATCCCGCAGCGCGATCTGTCTCGCGTCTTCGAGCGCTTCTACCGTGTGGATCGCGCCCGCTCGCGCGAGACGGGTGGCACCGGACTCGGACTGGCCATCGTGCGGCACGTCGCGGAGAACCACGGCGGGGAGGTGACGGTGCGGAGCGAGCTGTCGGCCGGATCGACCTTCGTCGTTCGACTGCCGGTCGGCGGCGCCGCGCGAGCCGACGCCCCGTAGGCTGACGCCTGCTGATGGCCACCACCCTCTTCCTGATCCGGCACGCCCTCACGGCCCAGACAGGCCGCGTCCTCTACGGACAGACCCCGGGCATCGACCTCGACGACCGCGGGCGGGCCCAAGCCGCGAAGCTCGCCGAGCGGTTCGCATCGGTGCGACTCACCGCGATCTATTCGAGCCCCCTCGGCCGATGCACCCAGACCGTGGAGCCGCTGGCGGCCGCGAAACGGCTGCGCGTCTCCCCCGCCCCCGACCTGATCGAGATGGACACGGGATCGTGGACCGGCCGGACGCTTCCCCAGGTTCGCCGGACCAAGCTCTGGCGGATCGTGCAGACGGCGCCCTCCCGGTTCCGGTTCCCCGACGGCGAGGGCTTCGTCGAGGCCCAGACGCGCGCCGTCGCCGCGGTCGACCGGATCGCGCGGAAACATCCCCGCGGCCGTGTCGCCGTCGCCTCCCACGGGGACATCGTTCGTATCGTGCTCGCCCATCTGCTGGGGACGCCGCTGGATGACTTCCAGCGGATCGTGGTGGACACGGCCTCGGTCTCCGTGATCGTGATCCACCGCGGCCAACGGCGGGTCGTGCTCGCGAACGACACGGGTGGGCTCGAGCGGTTCGGCGAGCCGGCCGTCGCTCCCTGGGAGGCGGCGGCCGACGGCGGGCGCCGCCGCTCGGGGAAGCTGCGAGGATAACCGTCGTGGAGCTCGGACCCGTTGATCGGATCACCGCGGATGCGCTCGGCGAGCCGGGGATGCGGACCTTCTACCTGCAGGCCCGTGCCGGCGACGAGCTGGTCACCGTGGTCGTCGAGAAGGAACAGGTCGTGCTCCTCTCGCAATCCGTCCTCGAGCTCCTCGCCGAGGTGCCGCTCGAGACCGGGCCGCTCGACGAGACGGAGCTCGCGCTCGAGGAACCCGTCGATCCCCTGTTCCACGCGGGGCGCCTGTCGATCGGCTACGACCCGGACGGCGACCGGTTCCTGCTGGAGGTCACCGAGTTCGAACCCGACGACGAGGACGAAGCCGATGACGAGGGTGGTCCCGGGCTCCTCGACGACGACCCCCTCGCGATCGGTCCCGAGGGCGAACCGGAGACGATCCGCTTGTGGGCCAGTCGTGAGCAGATGCTCGCCCTGTCGCGTCACGGCGCCGAGGTCGCCGAGCGCGGCCGTCCGACCTGCCGGTTCTGCGGCAACCCGATCGACCCCGAGGGCCACGTGTGTCCGGCAACGAACGGGCACCGCGCGGCTCGCGCGTGATCCCACGGCCGCTCGCCGAAGGAGCGATCGAGGTCCTCGGCCTGATGCCGGACTCGTCCAACGACGCCTTGCTCGTTCGCTGTCACCTCGGAGGCGAGGAGTGCTTCGCGATCTACAAGCCCGAGCGCGGCGAGACCCCCCTGTGGGACTTCCCCGAAGGCACCCTGCACCGCCGCGAGGTGGCCGCCTACGTCGTGGCCGACGCTCTCGGGTGGCCGAACGTTCCCCCGACCGTGCTCCGTGACGGTCCGGAGGGGCCGGGATCGCTCCAGCTGTTCGTTCGATTCGACGCGACACAGCACTACTTCACCTTGGGGCGGGAACGAGCGGACGACTTCCGTCGGGTCGCCCTGTTCGACGTGGTCATCAACAATGCCGACCGCAAGGCCGGGCACTGTCTGCTCGGCGATGACGGGAAGATCTGGTTGATCGACCACGGCGTGAGCTTCTCGGACGAACCGAAGCTGCGAACGGTGATCTGGGAGTTCGTCGGCGAGCCGATCCCGGACCAGCTCTGCGCCGACCTGACCCAGCTGGCGACCGCGCTCGAGCCGGGCGGCAGCACCCGGGCCGAGCTCCGGAAGCTCCTGGCCGATCCCGAGGTGGAAGCGACGGCAGAGCGGCTGGGGCGGCTCCTCGCGCTCGGACGGTTCCCGGAGCCCGAACCCGGGGTTCGCCCGTTCCCATGGCCTCCGATCTGAGCCTCGGCTTTACGTCGGTCGCCACGCCGCTGGGCGAGCTCACGATCGTCGCCACGGACGAGGGGATCGTCGCATCTGGGTTCCCGGCGGACCGAGGATCGTTCCTGGCTCAGGTCGAGGAGCGGCTGGGGGCGCGGGCCGCGCGCGCGGAGCGCGCGCTGACCGCGGCCCGGGAGGACGTCCGCGCGTACTTCGCGCGGACCGCCAGGGTCTTCGGCGTGCCGGCGGACCTCCGGTCCGCCGGCACCCCGTTCACGCGGGCGGTCTACGAGGCGACGATCGCCGTCCCATACGGCGGGCTCCGCACGTACGGCGACGTCGCCGCTGCCGCCGGCCGGCCGCGCGCATGGCGCGCGGCCGGCCACGCCCTGCGCGTCTGTCCCACCGAGTTGTGGATCCCTTGCCACCGAGTGGTTCCGGCAGGACCCGGCTTCGGCACCTACGGAGGGCATCCGGAGCGGCGCGAGTTCCTCCTGCGCTTGGAGGGAGCGATCTGACGAACCCGGACGTTCTTGGTCGCGTACGAGAACATGTGGCCATGTCTCGGCTTACCGTCGCGCTGCTCGCGTGCGCGATCACCCTCGCGGCCTGCAGCTCGGGTGGCACCACCTCGGCGGCTGGCGGCGGCAATTACTCCGCCGAGGTCGGTAGCACGGATCTGTACGCGAAGGCGCCCCAACGGTTCCAGATCGGCGTGTTCCGATCGTCCGACCAGGGCGTCCAGCTGCTGACCTCGGGCTCGATCGACATCCAGCTCAGCCCGTTCCAGGGTGGCCCGGGCACGCCGCTGCAGGGGACGGCGCGGTACGTCGGGGCTCCCGGAACCGGAGCCGACACCGGTACCCCGCACCTCACCGACCCCAGCACGGCCCGCGGCGTCTACGAGTTCGACGGGACGTTCGATGCCGCCGGGGTCTGGCAGGCCGACGTCGGTTTCGACGTCGACGGAGCGCACCAGTCCCTCTCCACGCAATTCTCGGTCTCCTCGGAGCCGACGCTCCCGGCGCCCGGCGAGCGAGCTCTTCCCACGAAGAACCTCACGATGAGCTCGCACGTCGATCCCGCGGCGATCGACTCCCGGGCCCAGGGGGGCGCACCCGTTCCCGATCTCGAGCTCCACCGGGCCACGATCGCCGGCGCGATCGCCGCGCACCGCGCAGCGCTCGTCCTGTTCGCGACGCCGGTCTACTGCATGAGCCAGTTCTGCGGTCCATCCACGGACGCGCTCGAACAGATCGCGAAGACGGGCCCGAAGGACGCCGACTACATCCATGTGGAGATCTACGCGAACTACGACAAGCACCAGATCAACCGGGCCGCGGCCGCGTGGCTCCTGCGCAAGGGCAACCTCACGGAGCCGTGGCTGTACCTGATCGCTCCGAACGGCATGATCGCCGATCGCTGGGGGCCGCTGTTCGATCCGAGCCAGGTGATGACCGAGCTCCGTCGCGTCGCCGGCTGAAGTCCGCTCTTCGACTCCCCACTCAACATCGGCTGCTACGGTGCTCGCGCGATGTCCGTCCAGGACCATGAGCACTTCGGGCCGGCAGACGCGGCGTTGCTGGCGACCCGGGCCGGGACGCGCGCCACCTGGATCTCGCTGGGCGGGCTCGCGCTCACGGCCGCGATCCAGCTCGTCGTGGCGATGCTGTCGGGATCCGTGGCGCTGCTCGCAGACACGATCCACAACCTCACGGATGCGCTGACGGCGATCCCCTTGTTGATCGCGTTCCGGCTCGCGCGCAAGCCGCCGAGCCGCCGCTATCCCTACGGCTACCATCGAGCGGAAGACGTCGCCGGACTCGTGATCGTGGCGTTGATCTTCGGGTCAGCCGTCGTGGCCGCCGTCGAGGCAGTGCAGCGGCTGATCCATCCGCAGACCGTCACCTCGACCGGGTTGGTGCTGGTCGCCGGGTTCGTGGGCTTCATCGGCAACGAAGCCGTGGCTGCCTATCGCATCCGGGTCGGACGCCGGATCGGCTCGGCGGCCCTCGTGGCGGACGGTCTGCACGCGCGGACCGATGGGCTCGCGTCGCTCGGGGTGGTCGTCGCCACGATCGGGGTGATGCTCGGGTTCGAGCGCGCCGACGCGCTCGTGGGGCTCGCGATCACGATCGCGATCCTCATCACGCTCTGGCGGGCAGCCCGCGCCGTCCTGCACCGCGCGCTGGACGGGACCGACGAGACGACCCTGGCTCTGATCGAGGCGGTCGCGGGCGCCGTGGGCGGCGTCGAGCACGTCACGGAGGCGCGGGCTCGCTGGAGCGGTCACCGGTTGCTCGCCGAGCTCAACGTGGCGGTCCGGCCGACGCTCACGGTGCAGGAGGGCCACGCGATCGCGGACGACGTCCATCACGCCTTGCTCCATGAGGTCCCACGCCTCGCCGACGTCATGGTCCACGTCGACCCGCACGACCACGATCCTCACGGCTGATCCACAGGGCGCATCCACGGTCCGCCCGTACGATTGCGGTCGTGGATCCGACGCCCGTGCCACCGCCGCCCCCCGTGATCGAGCATTGCTACCGGCATCCCGACGTCGAGACCGGCGTGCATTGCACGCGATGCGGGAGGCCGATCTGCCCGGACTGCATGTATCCCGCGCCGGTGGGACATCAGTGTCCCGAATGCGTGAAGGAGCAGAAGCAGGAGTTCCACCGGCCGGCCGAGCGGGTCGGGACGACCGGTCGCGGCCTCACGCTCACGAACCTGATCCTCCTGTCGCTCGTCGGCATGTACGTCGTGGAGGTGGCCGTGGGCGGTCCCGGCTCCCTGGTCGGTGGGCCCACGACCCCCGTCCTGGTCCGCCTGGGCGCCAACGTCGGCTTGTTCCAGTCCCGAGGCGAGATCGTCGGCGTCGCGACGGGCGAATGGTGGCGCCTGTTCTCGGCGATGTTCCTGCACGCGGGGCTGATCCACCTGGCGCTCAACGGGTACGCGCTGTACATCGTGGGCAACGTGGTCGAACAGGAGCTCGGTCGGGCTCGATACTTCTTCTTGTACTTGGCAACTGGGATCCTCGCCTCCGCGGGCAGTTACGCGTTCGGTGCGTTGTCGATACCGTCGGTTGGCGCCTCGGGGGCGATCTTTGGGCTGTTCGGCGTCTTCTTCGCCTACAACTATTCCCGCCGCCATCTCGCCTTCTACGCCGCACGCATGAGAACGATGGGAGTGTTGATCCTTCTCAACCTGGTTCTCTCTTTCGGTCTGAGGGGGATCATCGATTGGAGAGGGCATGTGGGCGGGCTGGTGGCCGGACTCGCCGGTGGATTCGCCGTCGACGGGTTCGGCCAACGATCAGCGCGGAAGGCCATATTCGCGGCCGCGATCGGGGCGATAGTCATCGTCGCTGTGGGATTGACCGTCTGGCGGACGTCGGTGATCCGGTCGCAGTTCCCCCAGGTGTTCGGCTGATCTACGCGGCCGGCTGGGGGACGGCCGTGCCATGGTCGGCGATCCCGTAGAGGAACCCTTCCCTGGTCCCGACATAGAGCCAGCCCTGCCACACCGCGGGGGTCGACTCGATGCAGTCGCCCAGGTCCAGGTTCCACCGGAGCAGGGGCGGGACCGTCGGGTCGCTGACGTCCCAGGCGTAGAGGTGCCCCGAGCAATCCCCTTGGAGCAACGTCCCGTCCACGACGACCGGGGACGCGATCGCGGGCGCCCCGATCTGGAGCTGCCAGACGATCCGGCCGGTCGTTCGTTCCACCTCCATCACGCGGCCGGCCGCCGTCGTGAAGTAGACGTACTCACCGTAGAGCGCCGGGGTGGACCAACTCCCCCCTGCGCCCTCGAACCCGATCTCGGTTGCCGGGATGCTCCACACGAGGGGATCGGTGGGGTTCCGTGGATCCAGCTTCATCAGCTGACCAACCTGCTTGGACCGGTCGTCGAACCGTTGATACTCGCTTGCGACGTAGAGGAAGCCCTGGTCATCGATCACGACCGAGGCATCCGTGTCGTCGCCGGTCCAGAACCGGAACACCTTCGTGGCGACCGTGCCGCCGTGCAGGATGTCGGAGATGTCCCACCCTTGGACCAGGCCGGCCGAGTTCGCGAAGTACACGACGCCGTCGCGGAACGCGACCGAGTTCTCGATCGAGACATCCCACTGCGTGTCGACCGGGCCGCTCGAAGGGGGGCCGTCGGGCGTCCCGAGGTCCGCGAGGAGCTGGTCGTCCCAGCCTTGGATCGTCGTGACGATCGTGGGATCGACGCGCACGAGCCCATCGGATCCCGTCCCACGATGCAGGCGGATCACGTACAGGTAGCTGTTCTCCCCGCCCTCGATCAGGTAGTCCCCCAGCTGGAGCGGAGCGCCGTCCCAATCGTCGTTCCACATCGGGTGCGGGACCGAGATGGTCGAGTCGACCGACCAGAGCTCGGTGGGGACCGGCCGATCCGTCGCGATCACCCGCAACTTGTTGTCACGCGAGCCCGCGTAATAGAGCGGGTAGCCGTTGGAATCGGTCGTGGCCGAGCCCTTCGCCAGGTCGCCGGTCTGGAAGACCGGCAATTGCGGGGTCCCGGTCCCGGCGTCGAGGAAGTGATACCCATCGTCGAACGCGCCCTCGCGCACCTGCATCCCTCCCTGCCAGGGGACGACATTGGGTTGTCCTGTCCACCCCGTCCCGCACCACTCCTTCTGCGGCCCGGTCTGCGTCTCGGCGGACATCGCGCACATCTTCGAACCGTCGGGGGGATAGACCCACCGCACCACGGGCGCGGAGGGCACCGGCCCTTGCCCGTAGTAGCTGCGGCTCGCGTTCCCGCGGAAGGTCGTCAGCCCGGGGAACGTCGTGTTGATCGGTCCGGGAACGTGGACGGGTCCGTTCGATCGTGGGAACGGCGGTTCGTTCGTCGCGGCGACGCCGCGGGCCGCGTGGATCACCGAGAGGACGCCGACGATCGTGACGAGCACCGCCAGCCACACCGGGATGGGACCTGAGGACCTGCGACGCCCGGTGGTCGTCATCCGCGCGTCAGATCGGGTCGCCCGCCGACCGGTAGGTCCCGAGCACCCGGAGCATCGACGTGTGATCCTCGACCTCCTTGAGAGCGGCCTCGAGCTCGGGCGATCCTCCTGGCGCCATCACGTCGACGTACATCAGGTACTCGAACGCCCTGCCACGCCGCGGACGGGACTCCAGCTTGTGGAGGTTGATCCCTCGCTCGGCGAAGGGCTGCAACGCCCCGAGCAACGAGCCGGGCCGGTCGAGCACCGCCATCACCAGCGACGTGGTGTCCGGTTCCCCCAGCCCCGGATCCTCGGTGCCGAGCACCGCGAACTTCGTGAAGTTCTCCTTCTCCGTCTGGATCCGCTCGGCGAGGACGGCCAGCCCGAAGATGGACGCGGCGTCGACGCTCGCGATCGCGGCGTCCTCGATCGATCCCGACTCCGCGATCATGCGAGCCGCACCCGCTGTGTCGTGCACCGGGACGGGCTCGATCCGAAGCGACGAGAGGAACTCCTCGCACTGCGCGAGCGCCTGCCAGTGCGACCGTGCGCGCCGGACGTCCTCGAGCCGGGCGCCGGGGACGCCGAGCAACGCGTGATCAACCCGAACGAGCACCTCGCCGACCACCCGGAGCAGGGACGTGTGCTGGAGCAGGTCGTAGGTCTCGTTCACCGACCCCGCTTGGGAGTTCTCGAGTGGGACCACACCGAAGGGCGCCTCGCGGCTGGTCACGCGGGAGAAGACCAGACGGACGGTGTCGCACGGGAGCGGGTCGGCATCCGGGAACGCGCTGCGAACCGCTCGCTCGCTGTACGCGCCCGGTTCCCCCTGGTACGCCACCTTCATATGGGCGCAGAGCGTAGCAACGGGCCCGCTCCCAGCGAATCGAGGTCCGCGCGGGAACCTAACTCCGAAGGTTGATGAAGCTGTTGAAGATCTGGATCGCGCCCGGGCCGACGATCACGACGAACAGGGCGGGAAGGACACACAGCACCAGTGGGAACACGATCTTGACGGGCGTCTGCTGCGCCTTCGCTTCGATCGCCTGACGACGCTTGATCCGCAGCTGGGCCGCCTGGGTCCGCAAGACGCTCGCGATCGAGACCCCGAAGATGTCGGCCTGGATCATCGCCAGCGCGAAGGCGTTGAGCTCGTCGACGTCGGTCCGCTCGGCCAGGTGCCGGAACGCCTCCGACCGCGGCACGCCCAGCTGGATCTCCTGGAGCATCCGCGCGAACTCCGATGAGAGCACGCCCGGCACGTTCCGCACCACCTGAGCGATCGCTGCGTTCAGGGAGAGTCCCGCTTCGACGCTGATCGTCAACAGGTCGAGTGTGTCGGAGAGGGTCCGCAGGACCTCCTTCTTCCGGTCCTCGACACGGCTGTTCAGGATGGAATCGGGAACGATGAATCCCACGAACGTGAGCAACGCGATGATCACGATCCCCAAGAACTGGGAGAAAGACACGATCTGCAGCAGCAGCAGCGACCCGACGAACCCGGCGACGGCGCCGATGATCTTGAACGCGAGCACCCGCTCCGCGTCCCACCCGGCGGGACTCCCCGCCACCAGAAGCTTCTTCGTGATCCGGTCGCGAGCATCGAGCGGTGTCACGCGTCGAGCGATCCGCCCCGCCCGGGTGACGATCGGCACGAACACGCGCGACCCGAAGTTCTCCTTCAGCTCTTCTTCGCGCAGATCGACCCTGGGCGCGGCTTGTCCGCCGGCACCGGTGACCTGCGACTCCAGCAACCGGACGGCACGGTGCCGCTCCGCGATCGTCTGGTCGATGAACACGCCGACCAGCACGATCGCCAGGAAGAGCGACCCGATCGCGAGGAACAGCCAGACCTCAGACATCGATGTTCACGATCTTTCTCATCCAGAGGATCCCCAGAACCATCAAGGCTATCGCCGTGCCGGTCATCACGAGACCGACCGTGGTGGTGACGAGCAACCCGATGTAGCTCGGGTTGACCGCGGCCATGTAGAGCCCGATCGCGATGGGCAGCAGAGCCAAGACCCAAGCAGATAGACGACCCTCTGCGGTGAGCACCTTGATCTGCCGGCGGAGCATCGCGCGCTCCCGGAGCGTGTCGGCGACCGTATCCAGGATCTCCGCGAGATTACCGCCCACCTCGCGCTGGATGTTGACCGCGAGCACCGCCCACATGAAATCGGGACTCCCGACGCGTTGAGCAAGAGCCTCGAGCGCATCCTCTGCCGGCCTGCCTAGACGGATCTCGGCAACGACCCGCTGGAACTCCGAGGCGGCCGGCTGCGCGATCTCCTTCGCGACCGTGTCAAGCGATTGAAGGAAGCTGTGCCCGGCCCGGAGCGACGAAGCCATGATCGTGAGTACGTCGGGCAGCTGCTCACGCAGGTGATCCGCACGCTTGCCGAGTGCGCTCCGCAGCAGGAACGTCGGGAACGCGCCTCCGACTCCCGCGACGATCAGCGCGAGGATCGCGTTGCGTAGTAGTGCAGCACCAAGAACGCCGAACACGAGTGCTGCGACGACCGACGCGACAACGAACTCGCCGGAGCGAAGGGAAACTCCCGCGGCCTCGAGCTCAGCGTCCAGCCGGTCGCTGAACCCGCGCGACTCCGCGAACCGCTGGCCGAACTTGGTTACGTTCTCGGGGATCCATCCCGTCCCGGGGACGACCGGGACACCCCCCGGCGCGACGGGTTGCTGCGTTGGCGCGATCACAGCGCGCATGCGCGCCTCGACATCGCGATCCTTCTTCGCCCTGGCCGCGCTCCCCAGCAGGAACCACGCCAGGAGGAACGCGACCAGACCGACCACCACCGCGATGAGGATCTGCGCGGTGGAGGACGTCCAGAAGGTGTCCGCCAGAACCATCAGACCTCCCTCGACTCCAGTGCGAAGAGCTCGGGCTCGACATACACGCCGCGCTCGGCCAGCTTGTCCAAGAACTTGGGTCGCAGACCCGTGGACTTCAGGCGCCCCTTGAACCGACCTTCCTCGTCGATCCCGGCGGAGAAGTCGAACAGGAAGATGTCCTGCAGCGTGATGACCTCTCCCTCCATGCCGGCGACCTCGGTCACGTGCGTGAAGCGACGTGTCCCGTCCTTCAGACGCTGCTGATACACGATCAGCTGGATCGCCGAGGCGATCTGCTCACGGATCGCCCGGTTGGACAGCTCCATCCCGGCCATCATCGTGATGGTCTCCAGGCGGCTCAGCGCGTCGCGCGGGCTGTTGCAGTGGATCGTGCTGACCGACCCGTCGTGACCGGTGTTCATGGCCTGGAGCATGTCCAGGGCCTCGGCGCCACGAACCTCCCCGACCACGATGCGGTCGGGACGCATGCGGAGGGAGTTACGGACCAGATCGCGGATCGTGATCTGGCCTTTCCCCTCGATGTTCGGCGGGCGCGACTCGAGTCGGATCACGTGCGGCTGCTGCAGCTTGAGCTCCGCGGCGTCCTCGATCGTCAGGATGCGCTCGTCGTCCGGGATGAACGACGAGATGACGTTGAGCGTCGTGGTCTTCCCGGCGCCCGTTCCTCCCGCGACCAGGACGTTGATCCGGCCACGGACGCACGCCTCGAGGAACTGCGCGACCGGGGAGGTCATGGTCCCGAACTCGATCAGGTCGTCCGCCTGGTAGGGATCGGCGGCGAACTTCCGGATCGTGAGCGCCGGCCCGTCGATCGAGAGCGGCGGGATCACGGCGTTCACACGGGAGCCATCGGGCAGACGTGCGTCGACGTACGGCGACGCCTCGTCCACGCGGCGCCCGACCTTCCCGACGATCTTGTCGATCGTCCGCCGGAGCTGCTGGTCGTCGTGGAACTTCGTTCCCGTCCAGTAGAGCTTGCCGGCGCGCTCGACGTAGATCGTGTCCCAGTTGTTGACCATGATCTCCGTGACTTCCGGGTCACGGACGAACGGCTCCAACGGGCCGAGACCAAGGACGCTGTCACCGATCTGGCGGACGATGAGCAGCTTCTCTTGGGCAGAGAGCGGGCCTTCCTCGTCGTCCAGGAGCTCGCGGAGCCGCTGGTGGACCAGACCCTCGAGCTCGGTGTCCGACAAGGTTGCGTCGTACAGGCGCGGACCCAGCGACTCGACCAGGCGCTCCTGCACCCGCGCCCGAACCTCCGAGATCCGGTCTCGCTGTTGTGCCTTCGCGAGGCGATCTGCAAGCGACATGGGGGGATGCCCTCCTTAGCTCTTCCCGGAACGGGCGAACAGGCCCTTCTTCTTCTGCAGTCTCTTGTCGTCGGCGATCTCGGTGCCTCCGAGCTCACCGACCTGCGTCGCGCTCCCGGCGAACCGCGAGGCCAGGCTGTTGATCGCCTGCGCGACCTCGGAGCCGGGCTCCTCGAGCACGACCGGACGGCCCTTGTTGAGGGACGTCGGAACCAGCCGGCTCGACGGGATCATCGCGTCGACGCGGATCTTCATGACGCGCTCCACATCCGATGCGTCCAGCCCGACCTTCGAGTCCGCGCGGTTGAGTACCACCCGGAACCGTTCGCGCGGGAGCCCGATCGTCAACAGCGTGTCCAGCGCCTTCGACAGGTGCTTCACGCCGACGACGTCCAAGCTGGTGACCAGGCAGATCATGTCCGAGAGGTCGAAGCACACGAGCGCCGAATCCGAGTAGTCGACCGACGCGTCGACGATCACGAACGCGAACTCGTTGCGGATCGTGCGGAGGAACTTCCCGATCGCCTCGCCCGCGGGCGCCTCGGCCGCGGGGTCCGGCGGTGCGCCGAAGGCCCACGTGTGCGGCGCGACCTCGACCCCGACCTCGCGCACCCGAGCGCGCTCGGCGCCCTCGCCGAGCTCCATCAGATCGGTGACGCTTGCGGTGGGCTCCCGTCCGAAGTACGTGAAGACGTCGCCCATGTCGACGTCCAGGTCCACGAGCGCCGTGTCCTCCCCCGTCACCTGCGCGATCGCCGTGGCGAGGTTGGTCGTGAGGAACGTCTTCCCCGATCCACCCTTGGACGAGAAGATCGAGATGATGTGCCCGCGCTGCGTGCGAACACCCTCGCTCTTGGCGCCACTTGCGTTGGCGGACCGCAGGTTCGACGCCCACGAGATGGCCCGCTCCACGGCCTCACGCAGCTCGTCGGTCCCCTGGGTCATATCGACGACGTCGCGGATGCCCGCCCGCATCGCAGCGGGCAGGAGTCCGTTCCACGTGTGATCGCGGACCAGCACGATCGCCGTCCCCGGCGAGGTGCGACCCACGAACTCGGCCAGGCCGAGCGCGTCGGCCTCTTTGACCTCAGGTGACAGCACGAGCACGTCCACCGTGTGGTACGGGCCGATCAGGAGCTCTTCGGCCGCGGTGGCGGACTGAACCCAGCCCACCTCCTCAGCCTCGAGCTCCAGGGATCGAGCCAGCTGTTGACGGAACGATTGCGGCGTCCCGACGGCGACGACGCTCGCGTCTGTCAAGGGGTGCCCACCCCGGTGACCTTGGCGAACGGCACTCCGAAGACCGCCGGGCTGTTGTAACCCAGGGAGGGTGAGGCATCGTTGTTCGGAGGCAGCAGACCCAGCCAGATCTGCGTCCCGTCCGTACTTGCGAACACCAGACTCTGCGCGTCGTCGGGGAGCAGGTCGAGGACGAGGGAGGAAGCGCCGCTGACGGACTTGCCAGTCGAAGTGTCGACCGCTGGATTCTGGATGGACAACACTTTGACGGACTTGACGAGGCTCATCGTGAAGTCGAACGGCATCGTGATCACCGGCGTGTGCGAGAGCGTGGCGGTGTTACCGGACTGCACCGCGGTGAGGAACCTTTGCAGCTGGGCGGGAGCGAGCAGTTGCCGCAATCCTAGTTTCGTGATCGTGGTGCCTTTCGGGAACGTCACGTAGATCACCACATGATCGTTGTTCTGGATGTTGCCGTTCACGGCTTGCGGACCCTGGATCTGGATGCCCAGCCCGACATGGCCGTCGGAGATGCCCAAAGCGTTGCCCGTTCCTGTCGCAAGACGTGACGTCGGGATCTGCTCGTTCGCGAAGATCTGTGAGGCCGTGGTCTGGTCGCGAAGCTCGCTTTCGTCGACGACCGCGCCCTCCACGAGGGTGTCGTTCGGAACGTTCAGTGTCTCGAACACACCTTGATCGATCAACGGGTTCAGGGACGTATTCGGGGCGATGTCTTGGCTCGCCACGATGACCGCCGTGGTGCCCCCCGTCGTGTTGTTCTTCACGCTGTTCGTGTAGACGATCACGCCCACGGCTGCCAGAACTGCGAGCACGACGGCGATCGCCACCACCAGACCTCGAGACCTCATCCCACTACTCCTTCCAGAGCTTGTCTGAGTCTTCGTCTCTCTTGCAAGATTCCTTTACGGCTTCTGGTCCGGACATGTAGCCAGGGTGCGATCGCAGAGGAGATAACCGAGCGTCCCGAAGTTCGGACCGACCCCCACGGTGCCCCCGACCGTCGTGAAGCCCTGGTACTCAGTCTGAAGGCACAGAGCGTTTGGATCGGACGTATGGGGGTGACAGATCCCGGGGGTAGGCGCGATCCCGTTGACCGTCCAGGTGAAATGAACGTCGTAGGTCTTCGCCGTTGATCCGCCAAAACCGCCAGTCGCCAGGTTGTACCAATCGATCCGGTATGGAGACGCGGGGTTGAAGAGGTAATCGCAGTTCGCCGGGACGCCTGCCGACGTGCACGGCACATAGGTGACCTTCTTAGAGCCGTTCCCGCTCGTCACGGAAACCGCTGTGATCGAATCCGGGGGCTTCGATGCGCCACAGGTTCCGGTGGCGAGCGTGCCGAGAGACCATCCGCCGGCCCCGAATGCGCCCGTATCCGCAGGATTACCGAGGGTCGTGTTGCACGGTTGCGTCGTGGGATTGGTTCCCCCGCAGTCGATAGCGCAAGGGGTGCCGTCGGTCGTCGAGTTGTCATTCCCCTTGAGAACGTTTATCAACTTCAGCCGAACGAATCCGATGATGTCGTATTTGTCAGGAGTCGCGGGGCAAGGAGAGACATTGCCTGATTTGTCGAGTTGACCGCTGCAATCGTTCACCGGGAAGAGCAGGATCGGGTTCGCGTTCATGCGGTCAACGAGGTCACTCCAGTCTCTTGCCGAATGGCCGGTGTCGACGCACACGTACGTCGGCGCGCTTCCGGCCGGGTCACCATTCAGAGTGAGGGGGTTCGGGTAGTCGTTGTTGATCCAGTCCGCGCGATCGCTCGATCCGGCGTTGGAGCAATTCGCGTTCCCAGAAACGTTCCACTGATCCAGGTTCATGAATCCCCAGTCGGCGTTGCCGAGGTCGTTGTTGTTGTACCAAAGCGGGCACGTGCGAGGAGGATCTACGTTCGGGTCATACGTTTGATCTGGGATCTGGCACGGTCCCTGCAAGGTCCCTTCCTCGATGACGATCGGCACTGCCTGGCCCCCAGCGAGAGGGCCCCACGCCGCCGTCGCAGCGCTTGTGACGTTCCCGTTGCTGCCGAACCCGAGCACGGGTGCGAAGAAGAGCTTCTGGCCCGATGTGTACTGAACGGTGACGTACCCACTACTTCCAGAGTCACAGCCGGGGTCGGTCTGGATGCCCCCACTACCCGCATTGAGGCTCCCTACGTTGGACATCGCGAATGCATCCGCCTGTGTCTCGGGATTGGAGGTATCCGCCTGACTCGCACACGTCTTGGCCGCAGCTAGCGCAGCGGCATCGGCCCCATTGACCATCTCGCGGCGCTTGAAGAGCAGTCCACCGACATCTACGACCAACACGAGCATCCCGAAGAGCGCGACGAGACACAGCACGACGATGACGAGGGTTACGCCCTTCTCGTCGCGGTGGAGGCGGCAGGTCAAGGACCGCACCTCAGATCCCCTCGCAACGGAACTCGCCAGACACCGCAGTCGAACGCAGCGATATCGGCGGTAACAATGGGATGTTGACGGTGAAGATGTTCTGCAGCCCGCTCGGCAAGCTGGGGGAGCTAAGGTCGATCCGGACACGCGTCGCCGACTGGATCGTCTGGGCCTGCGGCGTTGGACAAGCAGCGGTTGTGGCTGTGACCCACGTGGAACCGTTCGTCGTGCTTTCGACGATCACGGCTGCCGAGTTCGCCGGCAGAGTTCCACCTGAGTCGTCGGCGACCCGCTGTTTCACTTGTGTCACTGTTCCGCCGACCGCCCCAACGCGAGCCCCTTCCCGAGCAGCCGCTCGGAGGTTCTGGAGCTGGAAGAACGCCAGACCGAATTGAAGCATGCCAAAGAGCAACATCGCGAGCACACCCACGATGAGGGCGAACTCGACGGCTGCTGCCCCATCTTCTCGACGAAGCTTGTCGCGGATCCGCATCCCTTCACCTTCTTCGTCGCCGGTCCCCCAGTGTCTCGGCGATCCGACCCGAGATACTGAGCGGCCGGCGGGCCGACCACTCCACGCGACCTTGCTCAGCAGGCCGTGGTGGCGTTCAGACACGTACCAACGCTGTGGAATTGGTTACTCGCCCCTCTGCCGACGAACGCCACCGCGGCGATGATCACGACCGCGATCAGCGCGACCATCAGAGCGTACTCAACCGCGGTCGCACCACCCTCCTCAACGGCGCGTCTCTTGAACTCCGCTGACCATGCGCTTACGGCCGTGTAGGCGCGCATGAACATATTTTCTCCCCTTTCATTCCGAGCCCCGAGATACTTCATCTCCCGCGAATCGTCACCCGCTCGCCGGGTTCGCCGGCCCCTCGACCCTCCGGCGCCTCCCGCCGATGGATCGAGCGGCCGGCGTACCGGTCGCTCTTGCATCTTTGATCAACAGCCAGCCGGTGTGTTCACACACGTACCGACGCTGTGGAACTGCGTGCTCGCCGACTTGCCGACGAACGCCACCGCGGCGATGATCACGACCGCGATCAGCGCCACCATCAGAGCGTACTCAACTGCCGTCGCGCCCTTCTCCTCCTCGGCGCGGATCTTGAGGTCGCTCCACCAGGTTGTCACACCCGTGTAGACACGAAGGAACATCTGTCACCCCCTTCCTCCAAGCCCGTAACGACCGGATCCTTCGACCCGAACCCGGCGGCGGATGCTACCCCGCCAGAAGGAAGAGTAGAAGGCCGTGCGAGTGTCGGGAATTCCAACTTTCCCTTACATCACCTACGTATTTGTACGTATCTCAGGGCCGCAACCGCACGAGCGAGCACGCACCACGAAGTGCCCTAACATCCGCGGAGTGACGGTGGCGGAAGCTCCATCAACATCAACCGATCCCATCAATCGGCGACCGATCGATCTCGCTTGGGCCAGCTTGGCAGCTTTCGTGCCCGCGATCGTCGTGCTGCTTTCGCGGATGGACACGATCGACCTCGCTTACCACCTGCGAGCGGGGAACATGATCCTCGGGAGCCATTCGATCCCCCGGGTCGACACCTTCACGTTCACAGCCGCCGGCGCTCCGTGGATCGATCAACAGTGGGGCGCTCAGGTGATCTTGGCATCATCGATGAAAGCGGGTGGCTGGCCAACCCTCGCTGCGCTGCAAGCCATCCTCGTTGCAGTGACGTTCCTTTTCGTCTATCTGGCCTGTCGGACTTCGGGTGCGAGCGTCCGCCTCTGTTCAGTCCTCGCCCTTGGAGGGTTCTTCATCGCGTCCCCCGCTCTGGCGATGCGACCCCAACTTCTTGCCATCGCGCTGTTCGCGATGGCACTTTGGGCGGTTGCATCACGCGATCGGCATCAGAGCCGACTGTGGATCGTCCCCATCGCTGCTGCCGCCTGCGCAAACATCCATGGGAGCTTTCCGCTGTTCCCTCTCCTCCCGGGGATGGCATGGCTTGAGGATCTGCATCGCAAGGATCCCAGGGCCGGGAAGGCGCTGGCAGTCACTGTCGCAACCATCGCGGCAACGTTCCTCAATCCTTTCGGCCCGAGAGTGTGGAGCTACGTTGCATCTCTCTCAACCGATCCTGTGATCCGACGAACCATCACGGAATGGGCGCCAACCACGCTCGCGCATGTCTCAGGTTGGTTGATGTTGGGATCGGGTCTTGGAGTCGCCTGGTACTTCGCGCGGCGTACGATCGTCGTCCCCTGGCCTGCCTTGCTCTGGCTCGCGATCTTTTTCGTGCTCGCGATGGCCGCGCAGCGCGCGATCGTCTGGTGGGCGCTCGTGGCCCCCGTGATCCTGTCCCAGATAGCCGTCCCATCCCCCCGATCAGCGATACGACACGACCCAGCTCTTGCCGAGAGAACGGAGGCCAGATCACCAGCTGTCGCTCTGTTGGTCGTCATGGTTCTTTGTCTCGTGGTGTTGGCCCCCTGGTGGAGAGGTTCTGACGTCGATCGGTACGTCATCTCCCCAACACCAGGTCTGACGTCGGCCATCCGAGGGCTTCCGGGCGGTACACGATTGCTGGCGGATCAGCCCTGGGCGTCCTGGTTCGAGTACGCCACCCCGGAAGCGAAGGTGTTCGTCGATTCTCGGATCGAAGTCTTCTCTGCGGATGTATGGCACGACTACGGTCAGGTCGCCTACGCGGGGGCAGGATGGTCTGACGTGCTGAAGCATTGGGACGTGCAAGCGATCGCAGCGTCGAAAGCGGGCGACACGACGTGGCAATTGATCCCGACGCTTCTGGAAGATCCAGATTGGCGGATCGCGTACGAGGATCCCGAGGGGATCCTCTTCGTCCGGTCGTGACTACTCGGCTGAGCCGACGCTGACCATCCCGGAACGGGCGGCCATCCGGATCGCGGAGAGCCGGTTGCCCACCCCGAGCTTTCCGTAGATCCGTCCGAGGTGCGTGGTCACCGTCCGTTCGCGGACCCCCAACCGCATGGCGATCTGTCGGGCGGTCAGCCCCTCGGCGGCAACCGCCAGGACCTCGCGTTCGCGACCCGTGAGGCGGACGTCGAGATCGCGGCGAAGGTCGATGCTGTCGGCGATCTGGCCGACCGCGGTCGCGACCGGCCCCTGCAGGACCATCTCACGGTCGGCAACCTTGATGATCGCGCCGAGGAAGTCGCCCGGGTCGACGTTCTTGTCGACGTACCCATCGGCACCCACGAAGAGCGCACGGCTGACCATCGTCGGGTCGGCGTTCGCTCCCATCGCGAGGATCGCGTGAGACGGGAAGCGCTCGCGCACGGTGCGGATCAACCACGAGGCATCGTGCTCGCCCTCGAGCCCCAGACCTACCAGCACCACGACGCGCGAGCGGCGGACGCGAGCGAGCGCATCCACCCCGTCGAGGCCGTCGCCGGCTTCAGCCAGGATCTCCATATCGGGCCGTTCGTCGACCAGGAGAGAGAGTCCTGCGCGAACGACGGGGAGCGGGTCGATGAGGACGACGCCGAGCTTCCGACGGACTGCCGGGGGTGAGGCTGCCTCGGGGGATGGTCGCCTGCTCATTCGATGTCGTACTGCCATCAGGGTACTCCAGAACGCCGATGGGGGGACCGCCGATGGCGGTGTCCCCAAAGACGTATCGGCAGGTCAGCGAGGCCGCCTGAGCCGGCTATCGCAGCTCGATGAGCCCGAGGGACGCTGCCCGTGAGACCGCCTGGACCCGGCTTCGAACGGCGAGCTTCCGGTAGAGGTTCGCCACGTGTGTCTCGACGGTGCGGGGCGAGATGTCGAGCCGCCGGCCGATCTGCTGCATCGTGAGGCCTTCGGCGAGGAGCTCCAGGATCTCCCGCTCTCGGGACGTCAACGACGCATCGATCTCCGAGCTCTCCCGCGCCTGCCGAGCGAACCGTCCGAGCTCGAGGACGGCGGCTTGCTCCAGCGTCGGATCGATCACTCGCTCGCCGTCGAGGACGCGACGGATCGCGTCCCCGATCCGTCGAAGCCCGTCGGGCTTGATCAGATAGGCATCGACGCCGAGTCGCATCGCGCCCAGCACCGTGGCACCGTCGGCTCGCTCCGACACGACGACGACAAGACCGCGGAAGCCCTGGTCTCGCAACGATCGCAGGACATCGACGCCGTCCGTCCCTGGAAGATCGAGGTCGATCACGGCAAGCTCCGGCATGAGCGACGTGGCCGCGGCGACGGCGGCCGGGCCATCGCCCGCCTCGGCCACGATCTGGACGTTCGGAAGCGCGTCGCACGCGAGCCGAACGACGCCCAGGATGACCGGATGACCGCCCACGACGAGGACGCGTGCGGGGCTGATCGACATGTTCGGAGGCTACTCGGCGTTCGCGAAGCCCGCGATGCCTCAGGCGCTCGCGGGCATCGCGATCGCCCCGAAGCGCCAGGCCAGCCGGACGGCCTCCACCTTCGAGTGCACGCCGAGCTTCGCCAGGACGTTCTTGACGTGGCTCTGAACGGTCATCGGGCTGATGCCGAGAAGCGCGGCGATCTCGAAGGTGCTCCGCCCATCGGACAGCAGTCGGAGCACCTCGAGCTCGCGAACCGTCAACGAATCGAGGTTGGTGGCCCCGTTGAGATCGGCACGGACGGAACGCAGCCGGTCGACCAATGAGGACAGGTGGTCGTCGGGAAGCACCAGCTCGCCAGCGATCGCTCGCCGGATCGCATCCTCCATCTCCCCAGGTGCGCCCCACGAAGGCAGGAGGCCACTGGCTCCTGCGGTCACGATCGCCGACCCGAGCTCGGGGTCCTGTTCGGTCGTGGCGGCGATGACACGGACGTCGTGCACCGCCTCGCACACTTCCACCAGGGCCGCGAGACCGTGCCCGTCGTCCCGCTCCAGATCGACCACGATTACATCCGGCTCAGCGCGGAGGGCCGCGACGCCTGGGGCGAACGGCCCGAGCACCCGGAACCCGGTGCCGTGCCCCCACGCCAGCCGGAGGCTCTCGACGAGCCGGTTGTGGTCATCGACCACCGAGACGCGGAGGCGACCGTCCATCCTGTATCACCATCGGCTGCCACGGCCGGGTTCTGAACGCCGATGTGGGAGCTCGCATGGCCGTGCAGACTGGTGGTGATGACCGAACGCCAGGCGAACCGGCTCGCGGGAGCGTCCAGCCCGTACCTCTTGCAGCACGCCCACAACCCCGTGGACTGGTTCCCATGGGGAGAAGAAGCCTTCGCCAAAGCCCGGAGTGAGGACCGCCCCGTGTTCCTGTCGGTCGGCTACGCCGCCTGTCACTGGTGCCACGTGATGGAGCGGGAATCCTTCGAGGATGAGACGATCGCGAAGCTCCTGAACGAGCGGTTCGTCGCGATCAAGGTGGACCGAGAGGAGCGGCCCGACGTGGACGGGATCTACATGGACGCCGTCCAGGCGATGTCCGGGAGCGGCGGATGGCCGATGTCGGTCTTCCTCACGCCCGAAGGCAAGCCGTTCTACGCCGGCACGTATTTCCCGGATGAGCCACGCCACGGGCTGCCGTCGTTCCGACAGGTCCTCGAGGGGATCGCCGACGCGTGGACGACGAGGCGCGACGAGGTGGAGGTTCAGAGCGGCCGGGTGATCGAGTCGATCCGTCGCGCCGGCGCCTTGGAAGCCAATGACGAGCCGCTCACGGGCGCCGTCGCGGACGAGGCCTTCCAGACCCTCCGCCACGCGTTCGACCCAGCCTGGGGAGGCTTCGGCGGCGCACCGAAGTTCCCGCAACCGATGACGCTCGAGTTCGTGCTCCGGCAGGCGATCCGTGTCGTTCCCGACGCCCTGGAGATGGTGGTGCTCACGCTCGATCGCATGGCGCGCGGCGGCATGTTCGATCAGCTCGGCGGTGGGTTCGCCCGGTATTCGACGGACGTCGCGTGGATGGTGCCGCACTTCGAGAAGATGCTGTACGACAACGCGCAGCTCGCGGTGCTCTACGCACGCGCGTGGCTCGTCACCCGGAACGATCACGACCGCGAGATCGCTTCGCGAACGCTCGACTACCTGCTGCGCGAGATGCGTCATCCCGAGGGCGGCTTCTTCTCGTCGCAGGATGCCGACAGCGAAGGGGCCGAAGGGAAGTTCTTCGTCTGGTCGTGGCAGGAGCTCGTGTCGCTCGTCGGGGAGGAAGCCGCGGATGCCTTCGGCGCCACGCCCGGGGGCAACTGGGACGGGACGAACGTGTTGCGTGCCCCGGCCGGGAACGGCAGATGGGACGAGGCCAGGAGCCGCTTATTCGAGGCGCGCGAGGCGCGGGTGCGTCCCGCCGTCGACGACAAGATCCTGACCGCCTGGAACGCCCTCGCGATACGCGCCTTCGCGGAGGCGGGACGCATCTTCGACGACCGGACCTACGTGGAAGCCGCCGTCAGCTGCGCAGCGTTCGTCTGGGACCACCTGCGGCATGGGGACGGACGGCTGCTCCGCTCGTGGCGCGAGGGGGTCGCCGGAGTTCGGGGCTTCGCCGACGACCATGCGCTCCTGGCGGGCGCGTTCCTCACGCTCTACGAGACGACCTCCGACGCCCGATGGTTCGTCGCGGCGCGGGAGCTGTGCGACACGCTGCTCGACCGGTTCGCCGATCGGGAACGCGGCGGCTTCTTCCAGACGGGTTCCGACGCCGACGAGCTCGTGATCCGACCCAAAGATCTCTACGACAACGCGGTCCCCAGCGGGAACTCGGCGGCTGCCGAGGCGCTCTTTCGGCTCGCCCTGTTCAGCGGCGAGGCGCGGTACGAAGAAGCCGCCGTGTCGGCCTTGCGGCTGGTTCGCGACGCCCTCCCGTCCGCTCCGAGCGGGTTCGGACAGGCGCTCTGCGCACTCGACCTCTACCTCGGCCCGTCCTACGAGGTCGCGATCGTGGGGGATCGCCAGGCCCCGGACACGAGGGCCCTCGTCAACGAGGTACTCAGGGCACGCTGGCGGCCGAACCTCGTGCTGGCGGTCGCGTCACCCAAAGACGTCGACGCCGCTGAGACCGTCGCCTTGCTCTCGGATCGACCACGGATCGGCGACCACGCGACCGCGTACGTCTGTCAGCGGTTCGTTTGCAGGATGCCCACGACAGACCTAAAGGGACTTGCGAAGGCACTCGATGTCCTCGATAGCTCGTAGGTTCCTCGGACTCCGTTGTTCGTTCCGGGTCTGTTCCCAGAGCATGATGTGGGCGTGAAGAGCGAGGCTCCCAGTTGCCGTTGACCGACACCACCGACAGAGACGTTGGATCGGATGCAGCTGGTCACGTCCATCCTGCTCGAGAGCTCGTCCCCCTTCGGGACGGCATCTTCTTCTGCCTGATCGTGTTCGTATCTCTCCGACTCGTCTTCTCGTTGGCAGGTGTTCTTGGCGTCCGATACACGGAGCCGGATCCGTCAGCGTTGTTGCCCGGCGCGCCGCCGGCTTCGTACGTGATCCCTGCGACACCTGGATTGCATAACGCGTGGGACGGCATGCAACGTTGGGATGCCCCGTGGTTCCTGTGGATCTCGCACACCGGATGGGGTGCGGGCGCCACCATCGCGTACTCGCCAGGCTACCCCGTTGCCATCAGCATCCTCGACCCGGCTCTCTTCGGCCACGAGCTTCCAGCCGCGCTCACGATCTCGAACCTCTCCTATCTGGGTGCGCTCATCGTCCTGTTCTCGTTGACGACGATGGAGTGGGGCAGGGACCGAGCCCCCTGGGCCGTACTTCTCCTTGCTGTGTATCCGGGTTCTCTGTTCTTCCTCGCTCCCTACAGCGACGCCCCGTTCCTCTTCGTAAGCCTTCTCTCATTGAGGTGGGCCAGATCGGGACGCTGGGAACTCGCGGCGATCGCTGGGATCACGGCTTGCCTCTTCCGCAACATCGGCGTAGCTCTCGTGCCGGCGTTACTCATCGAAGCGAGGACTCAGTCCGGACCGCGTTCCCGGAGGGCTCAAACCGCCTATGCAGCTTCTGTCGCGATAGGGCCGCTCGTTCCGCTCGTCGCTTCCGCGGTTCTCGGCCACGGATTCTTCGAGCCGATGAACGCCCAGCGATATTGGGGACGCGTTGCCACCTTCCCGCTTGTCTCGATCGGCAAGGGACTCGCGTTCGCCCTCGATGCTGTCGTGGGTCGGGGCGGGATCTTCTACCTCGTGGACGCCGTCCAGGTTGCCATCGTGCTGCTTCTGGCGATACTTGGCGCGCGGAAGCTCCCTCGAACGTACTCAGTCTATGTCTGGGTGTCCCTCGCGATCCCTCTTTCGTTCCCGCAACCGGGACACCCCTTCATCTCGGTGACCCGGTACGCGGCGGTCCTCTTCCCGCTGACATGGGTTGCGCTCGACGCATTGAAAGGACGAGGTCGCTTGATCCTCGCGACATCGATCTCGCTCGCCTGCGAAGTCGCGCTCGCCGTTTGGTTCATGAACTGGGGTCCGGTCGTCTAGGAGCGTGCCGGCCACGTGGGCGATCGGGGCACGCCTCGTCGAGAGCTCCTTCATCCAGCAGTTGCGCAGTGTCCTGATGAAACTGTGCCGGCCTGGTCGATGCCTGCTTGGACGACTGGCGCCAGCACCGCTGATGGGATCGCGTACGACACCGTTGCGTCGAGCACGGATGAGTAGGCAACCATCCCGGCCGCATCGCCGTCGGGTAAGACGAACGGGCCTCCGCTATCACCGGGCAGCACGGACACCTGCAACTCATACAGCGACCGATGGACCACGCCACCGTCATAGATGTCGCGGCTGAGGACACTGATCAGTCCTCGAACGACGGCAGCTCGTGCGGTCGGGTGATAGCCCGCGGGAAACCCCACGACCGCTCCCCCGGAGCCACGCGGCGCCTCGTGCGTTCGCAACGTCAGAGCTGGCGCTGAAAATGTGGGCGAACGGAGGACGGCAACATCGATGTTCGGGTCAAGTGCGACGAGAACTGCAGGGTATCGACGCTCCCCGTCGTAGAGGAATTGATGGCGCGTGCCGGCCACGACGTGAGCGCTCGTGACGACGTAGCCTGCGGACGCGACGAATCCGGATCCCTCGTTGAACTTGCCTGAGAGGCACCCCGATCCGAGGACTTCGATGCTGCTCCGGAGGCCGGTGATGGCGGCGGGGTCCGTCTCCGTGGCGGGGGCGGGCGGAAGACTGGGAAGCGGAACTGGCGGGATCCCGACGAATGTATCGGGAAAGCCGAGGTGCCCAACGACGGACTGCAAGGCCGGGATCAAGCGCGGGGGTGGTGGCAACGCCGTCGCCAGGGAGCGGACAACCATGGATCCGCTCAGCGCATCCGATACCGAAGCGAAGGGACCCGCGGTCAGGTTCACCGCCAAGAACCAGGTGACGATGATCAGAGCTGTCACCGAGAAAGCGGATCCAGCGAGGGCATCGAAACGAGCCGCCCGTGGGGTCCCTGCCCGATCGAGGATGCGCTGCGAGGCCCGTCGTGCAGCGAAATAGGCGCTGCTCAAAGCCGCGATGCCGATCAACGAACACATCAGAACGACCACGACGCGACCGAAACCGGACGCGAGCGAAGCAAGCGCCCACGCGACGATGGATCCAAGGATGATGGTCGAGAGTCCGGCCACCTGTGCTATCGCGCCGCTTCGGTAGCCTGCGACCGCAGACAGGATCAGGAGGAGGACGAAGACCGCATCGAAGACCTGCATCGCGCGATCCTCCCTTCACGCTCCCAAGGCGCAGCTATGAGCGAATGCTTGCTCGCTCGAACACCGAGCCATCGACCGCGTCGAAGATGAGTCGCCATCGAGGGTCCGTCTCTACGGCGGCGCGCAACGCCTCGGACTCCCCAGGATGCAGGATGAGGACATCCACGCCCCACCTATCCAGCACGGCAGACCAGCCATCGCCTGCGTTGGTGACGCGAAGATAGTCATCCCATACAGACACGGGAAAGATCTCGATGCGTGGATCGATGGCAACCGGCAGGTCAGGAGCGGAGAACTCGGTCCACGACGAATACACCTCCGAGACGAACGCTCGTGAACCCGGCGGGCTCGCTTCTTTCGCAGCCGCAACGATGTTCTCGGGAGCGAAGGTCAAGGAAGCAGGCCCCGCCGTGATCGGGTCCGTCCCCGTCCTGAGGGGGACGGTGGCGAGCACGACGAGCCCCGTCGCCACGACGACCATCGTGTTCATGAGCGACCGGTCGGATCCCACCGGGCCCTCGGTCGGACCCATCACGCCAGCGATGATCACCGGAGCCGCCAGGCCCCACCATCCCACGCCTCGGCCAGCGAGCAAGGCGAACGTCGCGAACGTCCCGAGCTCGATCAACGGGATCCAACCGACCTTGCCTTCCCGACGAGCGAGGAAGGCGCCGACCGCGAACGCGCTCGCGAAGAAGAGCCGTCCGGTCCAGGAGCGAACGGTTGGCGGGCTCCATTCCCCGATCAATCGACGAACGACTGGGTGCTGGATCACATCGACCACGTAGGTCCAGATCCGTACACCGGATGGGTTGACCGCGGAGACAGCAAAGGAAACCAGTGCGGCCACCAGACACCGACGGGCAAGTTCGGGCCGGTCCGAACGATCTTCCAGCCATCCGAAGATGAGCAGGAGAGAAGCGAGGACGAAACTCCCGTGAAGGTTCGCCCAGATCACCGTTATCGCTGGGACAAGCCAGACCCAGGCCGGATGTCGATGACGGCTCGCGATAAGCCAAAGCGAGAGAGCGAAGAGCACGAACGCGAATTCCTGAGGTCGCAACTGCGACAGCAACTGGATGCCGACGAGATAGCCCGCAACGGCAAGGAGCGCTGCCGTTCTCGGAGAGACGCCCCGCGCACGGCACGCGAGGAACACGGCACCCACCATCATGCCAGCGAGGAGCGCTCTCACAGCTGCAAGACCGAACCACCCGCCGATGCGGTACACGACGGCGAAGAGGATCTGAGCTCCCCATTGTTGGTCGAGCCACGGACGACCGGCAACGGTGAACGTGAAGGTATCTGTCGTGAGGATGTGATGCGTATCGAGCATGATCTGACCCGCGCGCACTTGGTAGGCGAGGTCGATGGCCAGCGTCGTCCCGGCAAGAGCGATGGCGACGGGGATCATGATCGCGATGGCCAGCCAGGCAGACGCGTTCGTAAGTCCTGAGGGTGCTCGTTCCATCGCTCGATCCGTTCCCACGTCACGGGAGGGTAGACGCATAGATCCAGCGACCATCAAGGGACACGAGTGAAGACGGCACCGTCCACGTCCCGATAGACGAGCTTCCAACCGTTCTCGTGCTCCAAAGCATCGATCAACGCGGCGTCATGATCATCGGCGGCTACGACGATGTCGACGTTCCAGTCGTCCAAGACGGTCTGCCATCCGGCTTGAGCCTCGGAGACCTGAAAGTAGTCATGCCAGACGGCATCGGGAAACAGCTCCGCCCGCGAATCAACGAACATCGGTAACGACGGAGTCGCGAATTCGAACCAGCTTCCCCATCGACCATCGAAGACGCGAACTCCCGGATGGGCAGCTCCGCGGACCGCTTCCGTGATGCCCGAGGGAGCCTCCGAGAGCAGCAACTCCGGGGGGCGCGTCGTGAGTACACGCCCAACACTCAACAGGAGCACGGCGCCGAGCGTGAGACTGAGGATGACGTCCACACGACCGGCCGGGCGCTCGCCAGGATGCCAGGAAGCGAGCAGAGCACCTCCGACAGGGGGCACAGCTACGACCCACCAAACGAGGTTTCGGCCGCTCCAGATCGGCAGCGCGGTGAAGATGACAAGAGTCATCACTTCCTCCACCGACAGCGGACGTGACCGATGCCGTACCGCGGCGACCAGGACTGTCACGTTGAAGACAAGGAACAGCACCCACGCGGGAAATTGGGAAGCGAGTGGCTTCCACTCGTCGATGACGTCGCGGACGATGGACGAAGTCGCGATCGTCCACAGGTATGAGTACACACCGCTACCCCAAGGACTTGCGAGCGGTGTGAGGACCGTGACCACGACGAGGCATCCAGTCCATCTCCAGGTAGGTCGTCGAGACACAACATCATCGACGAACGCGATCAACAGGAGCAGGGGAAGGAGTACGAAGCTCCCGTGGATGTTCGCCCAGAGGACGCCGATCGGAAGGAGCCACGCCAATCCAGCCGGATGCGTCTCCCGATCCCCGATCAATGAAACGGACCCCGCGAACAGTGGAACGGCCAGCAGCTGCGGACGGAGACTGAACGTACCGGGCAGCGTGATCGCAACCAGGAACGCGCCGATGGAGAGGCATCCGGACACGAGGGGATCACCGTTCATGCGGAACGTTCGACGGTAGGTGAAGGCGATGGCGAACGAGGTAAGGCATGCCCTGAGGACGACCAGTCCACGCCAGCCGCCGAGCCGAAAGAGGGCCGCGAGGATCGACGCCGCTCCCCACTGCTGGTCGGTCCAAGGCTGACCATTCATCGTGAATGTGAAGAGGTCCGCCCGAAGAACGTGACCGGTGTTCAGCGTGAAATCGCCCGCTCGCAGCAAGTAAGCGAGGTCGTTCACGGGGAGGCGTGAGAGCAGAACGGCGAGTGCCGGGAGAACGACCGCCACCACCAACCACGGATCAAGCTGTTGCAGTGGGGAGGTGCGCGCTTCGCCCGCACGTCGGGACGCGGCCGTGCGCCAGGACCGGGCGATCAGCGTTTCGTCAGGAATGGGCGGCGCCGCTCCCTTGAACCAAGGCTGTTTCCCCCCTCGCGGTGATGGCGTCGACGGACTCCGCGGTGTGCCCCACGCGCGGCATGAAGGCGTACGCGGCCCCGTAGAGGAGCGCGACAACGATCAGGAGGGCGCGGTAGCCCGTGATGAGGGAAACGTATTCGATGGCTCCGCCCACCATCGCACCGAGAAGATTCGCGCCGAACGCCGCTGTCGGCTCAGCCGTATCTCGGAACCGCCCCGCGAAGATCAGATTCGCCATGAAGATAGGGAAGAAGGCGAGGATGGTTGCCAGCGCGAAGCGGGGCACCGCGGCGAACTGCAGCAGGTCATCGGTGGGTACGAGCCAGGCTCCCAGGAGCCCCGCGTAGAGGAGGAGGAAGAGAAGTCCACGGTGCCCGACCCGGTATCTCTGTTCGATCTCGATCGCGAGGAGAACGGACAAAAGGACTCCAGCGAAGACCAGAGCATTCACGAGCCATGTAGTGCCGAAGAGCAACGCGAACTGCACCACACTCTTGGTCTCCAGCAGGAGGAATGCCGCCCCCATGAAGAAGAGGTCGGCATACGCGACCATCGGGCGGAAGGGCGACCCGGTTGCGCGTACGACGACTATCGAAGCGAGGATGATCAGCGAAAGGGTCAGCACGTATCGGAACGGTATCGAGGGCGACCGGAGATAGAGGAATGGCCGGTCGTCAACGGCAGGTGCCACAACCTCACGACCCCCGGGACTCCACGTCGAGTCGCATCTGAGCGCGGAGGCATCTGGGCTATCAACGAAGATACTGAACTGACCGACACCGCTATCGGCGCCGCGACGCCCGAGATCGAGACACGGCCGATTCCCGAAGACAGTTGTCATCGTGCCGGCAAGACGATCCGCCAACCATTGCTCCCGGTAGTAGTTGTACATCGCGAAAGCACCCCCGGGCGCAAGGTGATCCCGTGCCGCTTCGAACGCTTGCTCGGTGAACAGGTAGCTCTCGAGCCTGATAGCCGACTGGCCGGTCACCAAGGTGAGCGAGTCCGGCAGTGCGAATACGATGAGGTCGTACGTCGTACCCGTTCGTTCCAGGAAAGCCCGCCCGTCGTCGATGAAGCGATGCACACGCGGGTCCTGGTACGGATGCTCGGGATGGTATCTGATCCCGAGTCTTTGGATCTCCGGATCGATCTCAACGGCGTCGATGGACGACGCTCCTTGTCGCAGAGCCACCGAAACGTCATTGCCATTCCCTGCACCTATCACCAACACGTTACGAGGTGGACGGGCGAGCCGCTCGTACGGCATCTCATAATCGGTCCCCTGAGTTGCCTCACCCGTCTGATGGGGCACACCGTTCGCGGCGATGCCGATCGTCGATCCGTCGGTCTCAAAGGTAAGCCGGTAGTAGGGAGACCAGATGGTGTCGCCTTTGAACGTTCCGATGGCGAAGATCGCGATCAACGCGACGGCCGCTACGGATTGGAGGGTGGTCGGTGGTCGCAGCAATGCGATGAACAAGCCAACAACCACGACACCCCACGCGACTGGACCGAAACCGGCAAATGCCAGGCCAGAAAAGGTGACGACACCTGCGATGGAACCGAGGATATCGAACCGGTAGGCGTCAAGGGCCGGAAGTCGCGAGAATCGAACGGCGACGCCGTGTCCGATGGCTGCCATCGTCGCGGCGGTTGCAAGGAAGATGAAGGGCAGCATCACCCAGGCAGGCAGCCCGTGTTGCTGGACACCGAAGTACACCAGCTGGCCCCCGGTCCGATCGATCGTTACCGGGAAGGCCACGACAAGTCCAGCGAACGCAGCCAGGATGATGGGAGCCCATCTGAAGAGATCCGGCGCCTTCTTGGCGCGAAGGAATCCGACCCCGATGCCCAAGAAGCTGCCGAGAAGGATGAAATTGGCGAAGTACGAAAGGTAGATGACGTACGCGCCCGCCCAACGGATCAGAACGAGTTCCGTGAAAAGCATCAGGAAGCTCGCGAGGAACAGCTCTACCCGGGCCCGAGCCATAACCGCGACAGGCTAAGGCCTTGACGCATGGAGCGCCACGACCCGATGGCGGAGGGCCACTCGCCCCACTCCGCAGGCGTGATCGAATCGCGCGACCAGCGACCGAGCGTCTCGGATAGGCTGGTTCATCCACCGACAAGGGAGCAGCAAGGTGCCTCGCGCGATCTTCGTAACGACGATGGGTTCCTTCACGGTTGAATTGCGGCCAGATCGTGCGCCGAAGGCGGTTGAGAACTTCGTTGGACTCGCAACAGGCTCCAAGGAATGGCGCGATCCTCGTGACGGAACCACCAAAGGGGAGCCCTTATACACGGGGACCACCTTTCACCGAGTGATCGACGGATTCATGATCCAGGGCGGTGACCCGACGGGGACCGGCACGGGAGGGCCGGGATTCCAGTTCGAGGATGAATTCCCCCCTGACGCACCGACGTTCGACGAAGCTGGCCGTCTGGCGATGGCAAATGCGGGTCCGAACACGAATGGTTGCCAGTTCTTCTTGACGGTGGCGCCCACTCCCTGGCTCAACGGGCGGCACTCGATCTTCGGTCAAGTGGTCGACGGATACGAGGTCGTTGACGCCATCTCCAAGGTTGAAACGAAAGCTCAGGATCGGCCGGTGGACGACATCGTGATCGAACGGATCGAGATCACGGACTGACCTCCGGCTATCAGCCCCAGCTCGGAGGCTCGACGCCGAGCTGTTCGAACGTGCACGACCGTGGATCGCGGTCGGACCGCCAGCGTTCGAACCGCGCCGCGTGCCGGAACCGCCCGTACTGGACCCGATCGAACGAGACCTCGCACACAAGAGCCGGCTCCAGGTCGACCCACTCCGTGTCCCGGCCGGCCGACCACCGGCTGGGACCGCCCGGACCGCGTCCTCGCCCGAAGCTCTCGCCGCCCTCGAGAGGCGCCAGGAGCTCTCGAAGCTCGCGACGCTCCGCCGCTTTGAACGACGAGGTGTGCCCGACGTAGTGCAGCACGCCGTCGCCGTCGTAGAGACCGAGCAGCAGGCTCCCGACCCCTCTCCCGTCCTTCGCGAGCCGGTAGCCGCCGACGACGCAGTCCGCCGTGGTGCGGTGCTTCACCTTCACCCACCCGCGTTCGCCCGAGAGGTACGCCTGGTCCTCACGCTTCGCGACGATCCCGTCCTGGCCGACCCCCGCCGCGTCGGCGAACCAGGCTTCGGCGAGCGTCACGTCCGCGGTCCACGGCGCCACGAGCAGCTCCGGTCCCGGCGGGACCGCGTTCAGGTCATCAGGCATCACGCCGGCGCCGGCCGACGTAGCCAGCTTCGCGAGGCGGTCGCGCCGCGTCTGCAACGGCAGCGAGCTGAGATCCTCTTCGCCTTCCCGCAGCAGATCGAACAGGATCAGCGTCGCGGGGATCTCCCCCGACAGCTTCCGGACCCGCGACTCCGCCGGATGCAGCCGGAGCTGCAGCTGGTCGAACTCCATCCCGGTCTCTCGGATCACGAGCAGCTCGCCGTCCGCGACGAAAGCTCCCGGCGGCCGCTCGGCCACGAGCTCCACGATCTCGGGGAAGTAGCGGCCGAGCGGCCGCCCGTCGCGGCTCACCAGCCGGACGTCGCCGTCCTCGCCCACCGCGACGATCGTGCGGAACCCGTCCCACTTCGGTTCGTAGGTCCATCCCTCGCCCCGAGGGATCTCGGACTCTGAGGTGGCGAGCATCGGCGCGGGAAGGTCACCCGCGATCGTTCGGCGAGGCATGCCGCAGATGGTAGGCCGCCACCGTCCCCGGGCGCTTGCACCCGTCCGCGGTGTGCACGACCATCGGCGCATGGATGAAGAGGGGCAGCAGCCCGAGCCCTCGCAGCAGCTTCCGCAGCCGCCCCCGCAGGATCCCGGGCAACAGCCTCCTCCCGGCCTGGGGGGAGCGCAGTCGGCCCGGCCCGTACCGCCCCGGGAGGGCAACGCCAACGCCGGGTGGCTGGTGCTCGCCGGAGGGATCCTCGTGATCGTCGGCGTCTTCCTCCCGTGGATCACGGCGAGCGGGCCGAAAGGGACGTTCTCGGCGAGCGGGAAGGACGCGAACGAGTGGGCGTTCCTGATCCTCGGCGGCTTCGCGACGGTCCGCGGCCTTTCGATGGCGAAGCCCGGGCTCTTCCGGTTCCAGCTGGGAACACCCTTGATCGGCGGCGTGATCCTCGCGGTCCTCGTCGCGCTGCGATGGAACGACCTTCAGAAGGTGCTCGACGAGGTGCGTTCGGTCCCCGGGGTCACGGCTTCGCTCGGGATCGGGTTCTGGGCGGTGATCGCCGGGACCGTCCTCGTGCTGCTCGGCGGCGTTCTGGCGATGCAACGCCGGCGGATGTGATACCCGTCAGCCCGGCGAGCGGGCTCGCCTCCCCGCCCGGACCCGCTCCTGCTGCGAGAGCAGCACCTTCCGGAGCCGGACGTTGTTCGGAGTGACCTCGACGCACTCGTCCTCGCGGATGAACTCGAGCGCCTGCTCGAGTGACAGCTGCGTCTTCGGGATGAGCCGCACGAGCTCCTCCGCCGTCGACTGCCGGACGTTGGAGAGCTTCTTCTCCCTGGTCGGGTTGACGTCCATGTCGTCGGCGCGGACGTTCTCGCCAACGATCATGCCCTCGTAGACCTCCTCGCCGGGACCGACGAACAGGAGCCCGCGCTCCTGGAGGTTCAGCAGTGCGAACTGCGTGGTCTGGCCGCGACGATCGGCGACGAGCGAGCCGGTCGGGCGGGTACGCAGCTCGCCGTGCCAGGGCTCGTAGCCCTCGAACACGTGATGGAGCTGACCGGTGCCCCGCGTCTCCGTCATGAACTCCGTGCGGAACCCGATCAGCCCTCGCGCTGGAACGACGTATTCCATCCGGACCCACCCCGTTCCGTGGTTGACCATCTGCTCCATCCGACCCTTCCGGAGCGCGAGCAGCTGTGAGACCACCCCGAGGTACTCCTCCGGAGCGTCGATCGCCACCCGCTCCATAGGTTCGTGGGTCTTCCCATCGACCGTTCGGATGACGACCTGCGGCTTGCCGACCGTGAGCTCGAACCCCTCGCGCCGCATCACCTCGACCAGGATCGCGAGCTGGAGCTCGCCCCGACCCTGGACCTCCCACATCTCGGGCCGTTCGGTGTCCAGCACCCTGATCGAGACGTTGCCGATGACCTCCTGATCCAGGCGCGACTTCAACAGCCGGGCCGTGACCTTGGTGCCGTCCTGGCCGGAGACCGGTGCCGTGTTGATGCCGACGGTGACGCTGAGCGATGGCTCATCCACGCGCGTGACCGGGAGCGGGCGCGGGTCGTCGAGGTCGGCGAGCGTCTCACCGATCGTGATCTCCGGGATGCCCGCGACCGCGCAGATCTCGCCCGGACCGGCGACGTCGGCCTCGACCCGATCCAACGCCTCCGTCACGTAGAGCTCGGCGATCTTGGCGCGTTCGATCGAACCGTCGGACCGGCACCACGCCACGGGGTCGCCGCGGCGAAGCTCGCCGTTGCGAACGCGGCAGAGGGCGAGCCGGCCGACGTAGGGGGATGCGTCGAGGTTGGTCACGAGAGCCTGCAGCGGCGCGCCCTCGTCGTACCAGGGGGCGGGCACGTGCTCCAGCAGCGTCTCGAAGAGCGGGGCGAGCGTCGGCTCGAGCGCGTCCGGCTCTCGCCCGCACTCCCCCGTCCTCGCGTTCGCGTACAGGATGGGGAACCCGACCTGGTGCTCGTCCGCGTCCAGATCCAGAAAGAGCTCCTCGACCTCGTGGACGACCTCGGCCGGCCGCGCGTCGCCGCGGTCGACCTTGTTCACGACAAGGACCACCGGCAGACGCGCTTCGAGCGCCTTCCGCAGCACGAACCGTGTCTGGGGCAACGGGCCTTCCGAGGCATCCACCAGCAGCAGCACGCCGTCGACCATCGTGAGCGCCCGCTCGACCTCGCCGCCGAAGTCCGCGTGCCCGGGCGTGTCGACGATGTTGACCTTCACACCCTGCCACCGCACTGCGGTGTTCTTCGCGAGGATCGTGATGCCCTTCTCGCGCTCGAGGTCCATCGAGTCCATCACGCGCTCCGCGACCTCCTGGTTCGCGCGGAACGCGCCGGACTGCCAGAGCATCGCGTCGACGAGCGTCGTCTTCCCGTGGTCGACGTGGGCCACGATGGCCACGTTGCGGATGTCGTCGCGCGTCGGCATGCCGAGAAGGCTACAGACCGGCGATCTGATCACTCATGGAGCCACGAGGAAGCGGCCCTGGAAGTAGGTCACGGTGTAGAAGAAGACCAGGGTGACCATGGCAGCGCTCGATATCGCGAGAACGATGTTGAAGACGTGCCCCTTCACCGCGAACGCGAGCGCCATGACCAATGGGAACGCCGTGAAGATGAAGCGCGGGCGGGGAGCGAGCGCTCCGGAGAGCAGCGCCAGCGCTTCGTACGAAAGTGCGTACGCAACGATCGGGGCGGGTAGGCACGCTCGCAGCAACAGGATCACCAGCACGATGAGCAGGGCGAACCCCGCCATGAGCCCGAGGAACAGCAACGGCCGGCTCGTCTCCGTAACCCCGCTCCGAGCGCCTCCCACGATCACGCGGAACTCGGGCCACCATCCGATCCGGTCGTGCCAATAGACGTGGTTCGCCTTGAACCAGTAGCCGGCCTCGCCCGTTCGCCACCAGAGGGAGCCGAGGAAGGCGAGGAACCCCAACGGAGCCACGATCGGCGCGATGAGCGACGACCGATCGTCGTCCTGACGGATCGCGATCCCCGCCGCGACCGCGCACGCCACCATCAAGGCGAGCCCGTTCGGCCGAGCCGTGGACGCCAACGCCGCGGTGATGCCGGCCACGAGCCACGCGTGGCGCAGGAGCGCGAGGAGGCACAGGCACGCCAGGAGGATCACGAGGCCCTCCGGGTAGGCGAACGACAAGATGAACGCGCCGGGGAAGAAGCAGAAAAGCAGCACCGCTCGACGAGCTTCGTCCTCCGGCCGCAGCACCCCGCAGAGCTGGGCGAAGGCAACGGTCGCGGCGCCCCCGATCACGAGCGCGACGACGACCGCTACCGCGTCCAGAGGACCCGGAACGATGACGCCGACGGCGGCGACGACCATCGGATACGCAGGAAGGAACGCGACGGCTCCGTCGACGCTCGTGTCCGCATCGGGCGGGGCCCCCGGCCGAACGACATCAGAGCCGGGCAGATAGCCGTGCTCCGCGATGCTCAGGTACCACTGCCCGTCCCAGGACGTGAACACGGATGCCAAGCCGCCCCGATGTGCCGGGACGAGCACCAGAACGAAGACCGCGGCCGTGGCCACGACGAAACGCGAGATCACGTAGGGAAGCAGGGCGGTGGAAACAGCCGGATAGGAGTGCAGACGCATCACTCGCGGACAGTCCTTATCAGGCGATATCAGGCGGCCGCCTCATCATGCAACTCCACGACCGAGCCTGCTTCGCCCGCTCGATTTGCCTAAACCTTTTGCTCCTGAACCTACATCAAAGGATGTAGCCGTTCGGACGTAGCGCGTCGAGCCGTTGGCGCGCAAGGATAGCGACCCACATCGGACATCGGGGGGCACTTGTCCCCCAACAGGGTGACCTTCCCCGGCCTACCGCGTGGGGGACAGGGCTCCCAACGCGCACGGAGAGGAACGTGATTTTGCGCGTCAGCAAGGACGAACCCGAGGCGGTGCAACCTGCCGTGTCGGCCGGAACCGGAGACCCCGAAGGGGTCCGTTGGGCCGTTCCCAGCCCGCCGCCCCCGGTGGGTCCGAGCGTTGCCGGGATCCCGATGCTCGGCGAGCTCCTGATCGAGAGCCAGCTGATCGCCTCGAGCCAGCTCGACGAAGCGCTCCTGCAGCAGTCCGCCTCCGGTAAGCGCCTCGGCGAGCTGCTCGTCGAACTGGGGGCGATCGACGACTTCGACCTCGCGCGTCTTCTGGCGACCCGGCTCAACCTGCCGCTCGCCGACCTGCGACAGAGCACGCCTGAGGACGACGCGATCGCCTTGGTTCCCGAAGCGATGGCGCGCGCCAACGTCGCGATCCCGGTGCGACGGACCGACGAGGGTCTGCAGATCGCGATGGCGTTCCCACAGGACGCCGCGGCCGTCGAACAGATGCGCGGATCGGCGGGGGTGGCCGTCGTGCCGATGATCGCCCCACCGTCGGACATCCGCCGAGCGATCGATAAGTCGTACCGAGCGCTCGCCGGCGTGAGCCGTCACGTCGACGCGTTCCTGGCGGCCGAGGCGATCACGGCGCGGACCGTGACGGAGTCCGACGCCGGCATCGACGCCCCCGTGGTTCAAGTCGTGAACCTCATCATCACGCAGGGCGTGCGCGACCGCGCCTCCGACATCCACATCGAGCCTCAGGACGCCCGTGTCCGCGTCCGGTACCGCATCGACGGCGCCCTGCACGACGTATTGGCGCTCCCGGCCAACATGGGCGCTTCCGTCATCAGCCGCATCAAGGTGCTGGCCGGGATGGACATCGTCGAGCGGCGCAAGCCGCAGGACGGGCAGATCGCGATGGAGGTCGACGGTCGCCCGCTGGACATCCGCGTCTCCACGACCGCGACGATCTGGGGCGAGAAGAGCGTGATGCGGCTCCTCGACAAGAACCGCTCGCTCTTCCGTCTGGGCGACCTCGGGATGCCCGAGGAGACCCACGACCGGTTCTCACGATTGATCCGCGCCCCGTTCGGGATGGTGATCTGCGCCGGGCCGACGGGAAGCGGCAAGACCACGACCCTGTATGCCGCGCTCACGGAGATCAACAACAGCGAGAGCAACATCATGACTGTCGAGGACCCGGTCGAATACGTCCTGCCGTCCATCAACCAGATCCAGATCCACGACCAGTCGGGCGTCACGTTCGCCGGCGGACTGAAAGGGATCCTCCGCCAGGACCCGGACATCATCCTCGTCGGAGAGATGCGCGACGCCGAGACGGCGCGCATCGGGATCCAGTCGGCGCTCACGGGACACCTTGTCCTCACGTCCCTGCACGGGACCGACGCGGCGGGCGCGCTCGAGCGGTTCCTCGACCTCGGCATCGAGCCCTTCCTGGTCGCTTCGTCGGTGATCGGCGTCGTCGGTCAGCGGCTCGTGCGAAGGATCTGCCGGTACTGCAGCGTCACGTTCGAGCCTCCCGCCGAAGAGATCGAGTTCTACCGACGTATGGGCGGTCCCGAGAAGGCAGAGTTCTGGCACGGCGAGGGGTGCAACTTCTGCCTCCGCACGGGCTACGAGGACCGGATCGGCGTGTACGAGCTCCTCGTTGTCTCCGAAGGGATGCG